>Ga0182027_10008442_pt1 | contig 14991 bp, 15 predicted proteins | sample 712E1DmetaG_FD_121300 | JGI IMG/M metagenome (GOLD analysis project Ga0182027, IMG submission 121300) | Permafrost microbial communities from Stordalen Mire, Sweden - 712E1D metaG (Illumina Assembly) | ecosystem: Environmental > Terrestrial > Soil > Wetlands > Permafrost | place: Sweden... | reverse complement strand
CTACGGCGGCGATCGTTACGAGCCCTTCAGCGCCGGTCTCGAGCCACGCGGCGTCAACCCGCTGACGGTCAGGGTCATGCAGGAGCGCGGCATCGACATCACCTCCCAGCGCTCGAAGGGCCTTGCCGAATACCTTGGCAGGCAGCACTTCGGCGTTCTCGTCACGGTCTGCGACCGCGCCGAGCAGGAGTGCCCCATCTTCCCCGGCGTGGCCACGCGTCTGCACTGGTCTTTCGCGGACCCCGCCGCCGCGCAGGGCAACGAAGAGCAGCGGCTCGTCAGGTTCCGCGAGGTGCGCGACCAGATCGAGGCCCGCGTACGGGAGTGGCTCAGGGAACGCTCCCCAGACGCGAACGCAGCCTCCGAGAGCTCATGAGCCGTCGCAGCCGCAGCTCGGCTGGTCGCCGGTCAGCCAGCCGCGGATGATCGCCTGGGCGCAGCCCACGCCGGGGTCGACTCCGATCGCGCCGGGCACACAGTTGAGAGCGCAGGCACCGCACTCGATGCAGGCGCCGCGATCGGCGAGCGCGGCCCGGCCGTCGGCGATGGCAAAGACGGCGCGCGGACAGACGGCCACGCACAGTCCGCAGCCGGTGCAGCGCTCGGGGTCGAGCTGCAGGGTGACGGCCTGGTCGATGTAGCGCAGGGTCGGCATCGCGCTCACCTCCCCGGCCGGCCGGCCCGCCGGGCGTCGACCGCCCAGGCGCCGACCGCCAGGGTGGCTGCCGCGGCCTGCAGCGGCAGCGCGCGGCGCATCTCGAGCTCGACACCGGAGGGCGAGGTGATCGGCGAGGAGCCGGTGAAGTTCATGGCCGCATACGACGACACGGCCGGCACGCCGGCCAGAAGGGCGATCGTGGCGGCGGGTGAGAGGCGGCGGCGGAACACCGCCGCGGCGCCTGCCGCCACGACCCCACCCGCCACGGCGCCCTTCAGCGCGAAGGCGCGTCCGGGCAGCCACGGCAGCGCGAGCGGTGTGGCGCCGCCGCCGGCCAGCAGGGCCAGCCAGGCGGCTCCAATGACCGGCGTTCCGCGCCGCAGGCCGCGACTCAGCGAGACGCCGTCGCGGCCGACCGCCGCCACCGCCACGATGCCCGCGCAGGCCAGCAGAGCGCGGCGATCCCAGGCGACCGACAGCTCCATCGGGGCGAGTTCTGCACGCTCCCACGCGCCGAAGGTGACGGCGCGCATCCGTGGATCGGCCCGCATGTCCGCGGCCAGAAAGCCGGGCAGGTCGGTGGCGCGCACCGGTCCGAAGATCGCCCGAAAGCCGCAGGCTTCCTTGACCTTGTGGGCGGCGACGCCGGGCGCCGAGAGTTGCGGGAGGACCAGCCGCCGGTGATCGACGATCTCGGCCAGCCGGGTCTGAAGGACCGCGCGAGCGATCTCGTCGGCGCAGAAGGTGCCCTTACCGGCGGCGCACCAGACGTTGATGCCAAGAGTGTCAGCGACCAGCAGCCAGGCGTCGAGGGTGTCGAGCGACGAGCGCAGGCGGTCGAAGGTGAGTTTGTAGTTGGCGGTCACCAGCACGGGGGCGCCGGCGTCGGGCGATCCCAGGGCGTAGAGGCCGGGCTTGACACGGTAGTCGTCGCGGCCCACGCCCCAGCGCACGCGCCAGGCGCCGAGGCGGTCGCCGGTCGTGATGTCGCGAGACACTCGCGAGACGGCGCCGACCGGCGTCTCGACCGTGCCAGTGACGTACTCGGCCGGGCCGTACCGATAGTCGACTGAGGAAGCCGCCGGGGCGCCGCAGCAGGTACGCTGCCGACGCCGCTGCTCCGCCGCTTTCGGTGGTGCGCCGCAGCACGTCGCGTCGTCTGCCATGGCCCGTCCTTTCCCCAAATCAACCATCAGTGATATGATACTCGCATCGGCATCCGCTGCTGTCAATGCCAAATCAAGATTTCTTCTTCTGAAGGAGAGCACCCGACGATGACCGCGCTGGACCAAGCCGACATCGAGCGCCTCACGCGCGTCGCCCGGGCGCTGTCCGATCCCCTACGTCTGCGCATGCTCGGCATCCTCGCCGCGGGGCGAAGCTGCTGCGAGTTTCCCGATCCGGCGACCCGCAACGTGCCGGGCGCCGGCACGCCGGCGGGCATCTGCGTGTGCGAGTTCCAGGAGCAGTTCGGACTGGGCCAGTCGAAGACCTCGTACCACCTCAGGGTGCTGCGCGAAGCGGGCCTGGTCACCGAGGAGACGCGCGGCAAGTGGACGTTCTACCAGCTCGACCGCGACGCGGCGCAACGGGCGCTCGCGCGCTTCGGGGAGCTGGTGAGGGGCTAGCTGCCCGGTCGCGGGTCGCTCGGCAGCAGCGAGCAGATGGCGTCGTCGCTGCGCTGCTCGCCACGTCTCACCAGGCCGTGCAGCGTGCCCTCGCGCCGAAAGCCGCTGCGGGCGGCCACGCGCAGCGAGGCCGCATTGCGGGTGTCGGCACCGAGGTCGAGGCGGGCGAGGCCGAGCGCGTCGAGCGCCCAGCCGACGGCGAGCTCGATCGCCCTGCTCGCCACGTGCCGGCCGCGAGCGTCCGGGTTGACGCGATAGCCCACCTCGCCGATGGCGTGAGGCAGGTCGATGTCGACGTTCAGGCCGCCCAGCAGGGCGTCGCTGCCGGCGTCGGCGATGGCGAAATGGGCCTGGTTGGCAAGCCACGAGCCGGCCGCGAAGGCCAGAAAGCCGCGGCCGGCCTCGTCGGTGTAGGGCCAGGGCACGTGGGTGAGCCAGCGCACCGTCTCTTCGTCGATCGCCGCCACCAGCGGCTCCAGGTCGTCGGCGCGGTAGGGACGCAGGCGCAGGCCGGACCCCTCGAGGACCGGCGGCTCGGCCGGCAGCACGACCTCGCCGGTCGGCGGACGCTCGGCGGCCGGCTCCACCTCGGCCTGGGCGATGCCGTCGACCCAGTCCGGGCCGACGTTCCAGGAGGACATCGGCAGCGCGTTGACGAGCGCGTCGGTGCGCCGCTCACCGAGCCGCCGGTAGCTGCGGTAGACGGCTTCGGGGCGAAACCCGGCGGCCCGGGCGACGCCCTGCGCCGCCGCGTTGCCCGCGGCGGCGATGACCTCGAGACGTTCCAGGCCGAGGTCGTCGCGGGCCCACGCCGCCAGCAGCGAGAGGGCGCGGCGGGCGACGCCGGAACGGCGTCGCCCGCCGCGCACCCAGTAGTGGAAGCGGCCGTAGGAATCGACGGGGTCGACGCCCAGCAGGTCGATCGCGCCGACGACCTCGCCGGTGGCGGCGTCGTCGACCGCCAGGTGAGCGTCGCGGCCGTCGCTCCAGGCATCCCGGGCCGCGCCGATCCAGGCGACCGCGTGGCCGAAGGTGTAGGGCGACGGCAGGCCGCACCAGTAGCTGATGTCGGGCTCCCGGCAGGCGGCCATCAGGGCCAGCGCGTCGTCGACCTTCCACGGGCGCAGTACGACCACCCCGTCGGCCAGATGCGGCAGTCGCCTGGTCATGGCGACGGGCGTGCGGTCATCGGGGCAGGAGCGCGGTCATGCTCGAACACTACCACCGAACGTGGCGTCGCCCGTCGCCCACGATCGTCAGGCTTGCGGCGGCGACCGTCGCGCCAAAAAGCGTTGCCAGAGCAGGAGAGACTCCGCGGCCCAGGCGCCGGAGCAGCTCTTTTGAGGCTGAGCGGAGGCTGGGGCAAACTGCAGTCGCCGAGCCTGCCTGCCGATATTCCAAGGACCGCCCTCGAGGGCAACAGTGGAGGTACCGATGAGCCTTGCCAAGAGAGTGCTGCCGATCGTCTTCGTCGTTGCTCTGACGCTCGGTCTGGCCCCGCAGGCGCTCGCCGTCCCGCAAGCGGCACTCACACCGGCCGCGGCCGCCGGCTCCCAGGCGTTCACCTGTCTGGGCAAGGTCACCGCCGTCGCCCCGTCGGCCGGCACGGTGACCGTCACGGTCAGGCGTGCTTCGCTTGCCTTGCAGGGCTCGCTCGGCCGGAGCCTCACGCTTTCGGTCACCAATGCCAGCGCACTCGTGGCGATCAGCCACGGCGCCAGGACGCCCACCACGCTCGCCGGCCTGCCGGTCGGCGACCTGCTGACCGTCAGCGGCACGATCGCTGCCACGACCCCCGCGGCGCCGGTCTACGACATCGGCAAGGCGTGTGCCTGGCGGCCCAGCTACGCCGCCACGTTCCTCTGTCAGGGCACCGTCTCGTCGGTCGACCTGCAGGCGGGCGCCCTCGTCGTGCAGGTGGGGCGTGGGTCAAGTGGCCTGTGCGGCGCCGTAGGCGCCGGTGTGACCGTCGACGTGCCTGTGGGCGCGAAGATCTTCGCGCTGCAGGGTCGCCTGGCGACCACGACCACCATCGAGGGCGTCACCGCCGGGGACCACATCTACGTCGCCGGCCATGCCGACTGCGTCAATCCGAGCGTGACGATGTTCAACGCCGATCTTGCCCTGGTGCGCCACGTCGTGTCGGTCGGCCAGGTGACGTGGTTTGCCTGTTGCGGTCAGGTCGGCACGGTCGATCAGGATGCCGGCACGCTGGCCGTGGCGGTAACGCGCGGCACGCTGGGCGTGCCCGGCGGCTCGCTGACGCTGACGATGACCGCCGGCAGCATCATGCGCACGCTGTCCGGCGGTGTGCTGACTACGGTGGCGCTCGCCGGCGTGTCGCCCGGAGAGGCGATCGTGGTCACCGGCACCATCGACCGCAGCCATCCGGACAGCCCCGTCTACGACATCGGCCAGGCGTTCGTCTGGTAAGGGGATGAGTCGGCCGCGGACCGGTTCGGTCAGGCGGTCGGCAGGCGGATCGTGAAGACGGCGCCGCCGCCCGGCGCGGGGCCGGCGCCGACTTGGCCGCCGTGCGCGGTGACGATGGCCGCGACGATGGCAAGGCCCAGACCGGCGCCCCCGTGAGCGCGAGAGCGCGACGGGTCGGCCCGGTAGAACCGTTCGAAGACCTGGGCTGCCTGCTCAGGGTCGAGCCCGGGGCCGTCGTCGGCGACCTCCACGACGGCGAGATCATCGCGTCGCGAGAGGCGGATGGTCGTCGAAGTTCCCGCGGGCGTATGCGTGCGCACGTTGACGAGCAGGTTGTCGAGCACCTGCCGTAGGCGATCGTGGTCGCCCATGGTCTCGACGGGCTGCTCGGCGTCGAGGCGGACCGGCCAGGCCGCGGCGATCGTCTGGGCCGTCTGGGCCGCTTCGGCGGCCAGGCCGACGAGCTCGACCGGCTCGCGTTCGATCGGACGACCCTCGTCCAGTCTGGCCAGCAGCAGGAGGTCCTCGAGGAGCGCCTTCATGCGGCCGCTCTCGGCCCGGATGCCGCTCATGACGCGGCCCAGGTCGGCTGCGTTGTGGTCGGCCCCGCGTTCGAAGAGCTCGGCGAAGGCCGACACCGCCGCCAGCGGCGTGCGCAGCTCGTGGGAGGCGTCGGCCACGAAGTGGCGCATGCGCTCCTCGGAGGCGCGCAGGTCGCGCTCGGTGGCGTCGCGTTCGGCGAAGGCGGACTCGATGCGGGCCAACATCACGTTCAGCGCGCGGGCCAGCCGGCCGACCTCGGTCCGTTCGTTCTCGCCGGCGACACGCTGGTCGAGCCGGCCGGCGGCGATGGCGTCGGCCGAGCGCTCCATGGCGCGCAGCGGTCGCAGCCCGACGCGCACCAGCCACCAGCCGAGCAGGCCGGCGGCCAGCAGGGCGGCCGCCGTCACGGCCAGCTCGACCGCGAGCAGGCGATGCAGTGTGCCGACCGTGTCGCCCAGAGGGGTGGCGACGATGAGCTGGCGGCCGTCGTGCAGCGTGGCGGCCCGCACGCGGAACTGGGGGCCGCCGGTCTGCGTCGAGCTCACGGTGAAGGAGACGGCTCGACTGTCGCGGCCCTCGGTGGCCGATGTGGCGATACGCGCCGGCAATCTCGGTGAATAGGTCTTGCCGCCCGGTGCGATCGCCGGCTGCCCCACGCTGGGGACGATCGCTCCGGTCGCGGAACGCTCCTGGACGAACGTGCCAGGGGCCAGCGCCGACAGGGAACCGGGAGCCGGCTGGGGAGGGCTGCGAAGCGAGCCCGACGGCGGTATGGGGTTTCCCTGCAGACTGCGCGCGACCGAGAAGTAGGTCGTGTCGAGGGTCTGATCGACGCGCGTGAACAGGAACGACCGCAGCAGCGAGTAGGTCGTCACGTCGGCCGCGACCAGGGCCACAAGGGCGACGGCGCCGACGGCGAGCAGCAGACGGCCGCGCAGCGACAAGTCCGCGTCCCTAGACGGTGTCGTCGCGCAATATGTAGCCGACCTGGCGGATCGTCTGGATCAGCGGCGGTCCGTGCGGGTCGAGCTTCTTGCGCAGGTAGCCGACGTAGGTCTCGACGACGTTGGCGTTACCCTGGAAGTCGTAGTGCCAGACGTAGTCGAGGATCTCCATCTTCGACAGCACGTGACGCGGGTTCAGCAGGAAGTAGCGCAGCAGGTTGTACTCGGTGACCGTCAGCTGGATCGGCACACCGGCGCGGCGCACCTCGTGGCCGCCTTCGTCCATCTCGACGTCGGCGAAGCGCAACGTCGCGTATCCCTCCGGCTCGCCGGAGGTGCGGCGCAGGATGGCCCGCGTGCGCGCCACGATCTCCGCCAGAGCGAAAGGCTTGGTGACGTAGTCGTCGGCGCCGACCGAGAGCCCGGCGACCCTGTCCCTCACGGAGTCGCGTGCTGTCAGAAAGAGCACGGGCGCCTCTATGCCCAGCGCTCGCAGCCGCCGTGTCACCTCGAGGCCGTCGAAGTCGGGCAGCATGATGTCGAGCACGATGAGGTCGGGGAGCCGCTCCTTGGCCGAGTCCAGGGCGCCGCGCCCCGTTGTCGCCTCGCCCACATCGAAGCCCTCGTAGCGCAGCGACGTCGCCACGGCGTCGACGATCGACGGCTCGTCGTCGACGACGAGGATGCGTTTGGCGCCATTGCCTGGGGTCACTTGTGACCACCTCCTGTCGCACAGCATGGCACCGCTAGCTGGACGGCAGCCCCGAGCCGACTGTGAGCTTGCTGTGAATGTCGTGTTGGGGACAGGGGTGGATGGCTCAAGAAGGCTCAAGAACGAAGACGGACCCGGGCTATCGGCAGTAGCGGCAGCAGCAGCCGTCCTTGTGAAGCCAGCCCGTCTCGGGCATGTGGGAGGTGGTGCAGACGCGCGACGGGGCGCGGGCGTGGGTCTTGCGAGCGGGGGTGAGGCGCACGGCGACATCGTCGCCGAGCGGCCGGTACTCGTAGGTCACGTACGGGAACCGGACGCGGGCCGGCAGACCGGCGGCGCGTACCTCCGCGAAGTTCAAGGCTCTCATGAGAATCCTCCTTGCCTGCGTCAACGAGGCGCGCTCGAGGAGGGTGTCCCGACTTCACCTGTCGGTCCTTCCGGCGAGCGGTAGCAGGGAGAGCCTAAGAGCCGCCGCTTGGGATCCGCTGGGAACGTGCTGAGCGTCCACCCACAGGATGGGAACGGCCCCTCGTGGGGTCGCCGGCGAGGCGGCGACTTGCTAGTCTGCGACTGTCATGGGTGCCTCCTCTCAGCGTCCGACCGCGGTCCGGGCAAACGACCGCGAGCGGCGACGGCGCATCATCCGTCGCCGCCGTCTCGTGCTGCTCGCGGCCGTCGCGGTGGTCGCCCTCGCTGCCGCGGCGGGCGTGCGGGCGCTGACCGGGAGCAAAGGCTCACCGGCACCTCGTTCCGGGGCAGCGGCCGCGACCGGCGGCGCGACGAAGTCGCCGTCCGCAAGACCCTCCGTGGCAGGCGGGTCCGCGGCCTCAGTCGCGGCTTCGTCTACGGTCATCACCGTCGGCTGGGTCGGCGACACGACGCCGGGCTCCATGTACGGCACGCCGCCCGACGGCGGTCGCGCCCTGTTCGGCTCGCTGCGGTCGCTGCTGAGCAAGCCCGACCTCATGATCGCCAACCTCGAGGGCACCTACTCCACCGCGGGCCCGTCAAAGTGCAGCGGCGCCTCGGCGGGAACCTGCTTTTCCTTCCAGGCCCCGCCGTCGTACGCCGCGGCGCTGGCCTGGTCGGGCATCGACCTGGTCAACATGGCCAACAACCACAGCATGGACTACCTCACGCGCGGCTTCCTGCAGACCCAGGCGGCGCTCAAGAAGGTCGGGGTGGCCTACGCGGGGCCGCCCGACACGGTGACGATCATGCACGTACGCGGCCTGCGCGTGGCGGTCATGGGCTTTTCGCCGTACCCCTGGAGCGCTCCCCTCAACGACATCCCGGCGGCGGCCCGGCTCGTACGCCGGGCCGCCGCCGAGGCGGACATCGTCATCGTGCTCATGCACGCCGGCGCCGAAGGCGCCAACGAGATCCACACCCCGTACGGCTCCGAGACCGCCTATGGCGAGGACCGGGGCAACGTGCGCGCCTTCTCTCATGCCATGATCGACGCCGGGGCCGACCTCGTGCTCGGCTCGGGCCCGCACGTGATCCGCGGCATCGAGCGCTACCGGAACCACTTGATCGCCTACTCGCTGGGCAACTTCGCGGGCTGGCACAACTTCGGCCTGGGCGGCAACCTGAGCCTCTCGGGCCTGCTGACCGTCAGGATCGACGGGTCCGGCCGCATTCTCGGCGGCCGCTGGACGTCGCTCTACGTCGGCCAGCCGGGCGTGCCCGGGCTGGACGGCTCAAACACGTCGGCTCACCTCGTGAGCAGCCTCTCGGCCGCCGACTTCGCGCACACCTACCGCCTCGACGCCAAAGGGAACTTCGCCGGGCAGTGAGACGGCGCCGGCGCCGGCGGCGGCGACGACCCGGCTCGACCTCAGAAGCTCACCGGCTGCCAGGTCGCGCCGCCGTTGGCGCTCAGCAGCAGTCGTGCGGGCCGGCCGTCGCTGTTGCCGGCGCTGTCGGCGGGACCGTGCACCACGACGGCGTTGGTAGTAGTCGTGAAGCCGAGGTCGGCCCAGCCTTCGCCGCCGTCGCCGTAGGTCAGCACCGTCGCCCAGCTGTGGCCGCCATCGCTCGACCGGTCGAGCCAGCTCGCCCCGCTCGCGGTGGCCAGGACGAGGTCGGTCGGACTGCCGCCGGCGAGCGTCACGGGGTCGCCCTCGTTGCTCGGCGTGCCGGCCTTGGCCCAGTGGGCGCCGCTGTCGGGGCTCGTGTAGACGACCTTCTCGGTGCTGCCGGCGGCGCCCTGGCCGACCAGCAGCAGGGCGAGGGCGTGCGAGGAGGTCACCGCCACGGAGTCGGGCGCAAAGCCGGGTACGCTGGGCGTCGCGCGCGAAGTGACGCTGCGACCACCGTTGGTGGTGACGAGGACGCTCGTGCCGCTGAGCACAGCGGCGGTGCCGGCCTGGGTCGCGATCAGGTCGGTCGGGTCGAGGGCATCGACCGTCTTGACCGAGGCGATCTGGACCCAGGGACCGCCGGCCAGAGAGCGGCGCAGCAGCCTTGCCGGGCCGCTGCCTTTGGCGACCAGCGCGAGCACCTGTCCGTCGATCGCCGCCAGCGATAGGACTTGCCCGGCGGGCGCGCCGGCCAGGGCCCAGTGGCGGCCACCGTCGGCGGTCTGCCACAGCCGGTCACCGAAGACGAAGCCCTGCAACGCCGAGGCGAAGCGGGTGCCCCAGACGGCCGACGACGCGCCCGAGCCCGGACTCCCCAGCGGTGCGAGCGGAGCGGCCAGCCGGGCCCAGGTCTGGCCACGGTCGAGGGTGCGCACCAGGAGCGTGGCGTGGCCGGGCGCCGTGCCCAGGCAGAAGGCCTCGTTGCTCGAGACGAAGGTGACCGAGCTGGCTCTGAAGCTTGCCGGGGCAGCCGGCAGGGAGGGCTGCGCGGTCGCCGACGGGCCGGCGGACGAGCTCGCGACGGGGCTCGCCGAGGTCGGTGCGGTCGTGGGCGTCGCCGACGTCTGTCCGTTCGACGCCGGATGGCCGCCGCAACCCGCCGCGATGACGGTCACTGCCAAGAATGCCGCTGCGAACGCGGACGCCCGCGACCTGGGGATGGACATGTCGACCTCGCTTCCGCCGTCAAGGATGTGCGCGCAGACTTCGCCCGCGCCGGCCGAGTCCCTGCACGAGCGGGCGCGGTCGCCACGCGCGTTACCGGCCGGCGTTGCCCGTGGCCCGGTCGATCGCGGTCTCGCCGCGGGCCGAGCCGCCGAGGCTCTCGGCGAACACCTTGAGGGGTTCGCCGCCGAAGACGACGATCCGTGGCAGGGCGAAGAGCTTGCTGGGGCGGGCGAGGCCGTACCACACCGAGGTGGCCGCCAGGTAGCCGGCGTGGCGCACCGCGGCCTCCACGGCCGCGTCGTAGGCGCCGCCGGGATAGCAGAAGAACTCGACCGGCACGTGGCAGTAGCGCTGCAGCAGATCGCGCGAGCCTTTCAGCTCGTAGGCCACGGTGGCCGGCGACAGGCGCGTCATGTCGCGGTGGGTGATGGTGTGCGAGTCGATCTCCCAGCCCCAGGCGGCCATCCGCGAGACCATGGCGATGGTGAGAGCGCGGCCGAGGTTGTGGACGATCAGGTTGAGCACGGCGGCATCGCCGTAGCGGCGAAGCTGAAGGGCGGCGTAGCGGTACTGGTCGAGGTAGCCGTCGTCGAAGCTGAGCACGACGGGCCGCGCCGGCAGGGCAGTGCCCTGTGTCCAGCGCTCGTAGACCTGGCGCATGGTGACGGCGTGGTAGCCGTGGCCTCGCAGGTAGGCAAGCTCGCGGGCGAACTGGGCGCGAGTCACCCAGAGCAGGGCTGAGCCCCGACGGGCAGGCGCCACGTGGTGGTACATGAGGATGGGCACGGCCTGGGGATCGCCGTGACGGACAGGCCTGGCCGCCACGGAGCGCCGCGACGTGCCGCGCGACCGCCCCGGGGCCCGAGGCGAGCCTCTCGTCGTGGCACGCAGGCTCGCGACGATCAGCGCTACGGCGATCAGTGTCACAACGAGCGCGAGAACCGCGAGCCGCAGGGCCCCGCTCTTGCGGTGCGGGTCGAGAAGCTGCCGACGAGGGCGGTGCGTTGTGTCGAGCTGAGGCGGGACCGGCATCGCCTCATCGTAGAAGCGGTCGCATCCGACGTCTACAGGGGCTACTCACAGAGTGCGCAGCACGGCCTCCTTGGCGCCGAAGCGATCTTCGCGGTTGCCCGACGCACAGATGCTCACGGCGAGCTCGAGCTTGGCGTCACTGTCGGCGTGGCCGTTGGCGACGCCGACGCCGTCGCCAACGGGGGTTGAAGCGGGGGCGACGTCGGTTGCGTGATCGCCGGGTGGCCGGCGGGTGCCGCCGGTGTTGTGGAGCCGTACGCTGAGATGCTGGTCGGCGGCAGCGAGACCGTCGCGGCCGGCGGGCCAGAGGAGAGGTCCTCAGCGACCAGCCAGCGGCCCCCGGCACTGCGCAGAAGCACGACCCGGTGCAGAGACTCCCGCCAAGACGCCAGGCGCGCCAGCAGGCTGGCCGCTGAGGCAGCGGACGAGTCGGTCCACAACGGATAATCGAACGTACCTGCCAGGACGACTGCTCGCCTTGCGGAAAGCATCCGTAGCCCCATGACCACGACCACGGTCTCGCCGCCCGACACTCGTGAGGCAGCAGACGAGGCGGGCTGCATGGCCGGTGCCACAGACGCGATCGCCTTGGCGGCCGGGGAGCCGGGCACCGTGATCTGCGCCAGCTTGGTCTGCGCTATCTTGCCGACCGGCGCCGGCATGGTAGACGCTGCCTTGGCGGCGAAAAAGGCGGCCGCCGAGGCCAAGACCCGCGCCTCGCGGCCGGAGTTCGTGCGGGGCCCCGGTATTGCGGCGAACATCTGCGCCCGGCGACGCACGGCAAGCTCGGCCCTGACCTGGGCGAGGTCGGCCCTGGTCGCGGCCACGTCTGCGTTGAGACTGCCGGTGCGATCATCGAGCCTCTGCAACTCGCGCCCGACGGGCAGCGGCAGGCGCCGCGCCGTCGCCGGCACACTCAGGGCGACCGCAAGGGCGGCAAGCAGACCGACGACGCAGGCCGCGGCCAGCAGGGCGACGCGGCGGCGACGGGCCTGGGCGGCGGCGCGCACGATCGTCAGCTCGGCCGGCAGCAGCCGCGGCCGGAAGGCCTCGCCGACCTGGCGCAGCTCGCCCACCAGGCGGCGCAGCGACGCCTCCCGGGCGGCGTACTCCGTACAGGTGGCGAGGTGATCGGCTATCGCTTGAGCCTCGTCCGCGGCTTCACCGGCGACGTAGCGCTCCAGGCGCTCGCGCGTCTCTGCGCAGTTCACAGCATCACCTCCAGATCGAGGAGGTGGCCGCGCTGGAGGCGCTCGTGGAGTGCGGCCATCGCGCGGTTCAGTCTCGACTTGACCGTTCCGGAGGGGCAGCCGACGATCTGCGCGATCTCGTCGACCTTGAGATCACGGAAGGAGCGCAGGGCGACGACCACACGGAGCTGTTCGTCGAGGTCACGCAAGGCGTCGAGGAGATCGAGGCTCGTCTCCGGCCCGGTGAACTCGTAGGCCTGACTGTCCAGCAGGGCGTCGTCGGTGGGCACAGTGCGGTTGCGCCGCTGTGCGTCCCGGCACTTGTTGACGAGGGTCGCCGACACCCACGGAGCGAACTTCCCGGGGTCGCGAAGCTTGCGCAGTTTCACAAACGCCTCCACGAATGCGTCCTGCAGAGCGTCGGACGCGTCCCAGCTCGACCTCGAGAGAAACAGCGCGGTGCCATAGAGGCTACGCTCGTGACGTGCAACCAGGACGGCGAAAGCCTCGCGGCTGCCGCGCTGCGCCGACTCCACGAGCGTTCTGTCGTCCAACCGGCTTCCCCTCGCTGCTCCTTCTAGACGCGCGGGCGGCGAGAAACGTTCCCGCTCGGAGGTGAGACGGTGATGCAGAAGCTAGAGCCGGGCGGTCCCAAGGCCCGCCGCATGGACGCTCTGCTCGATGCCAGCGTAGACCGGGGTGGGCCCTGGGTGAAGCTGTTCATTGAGATCAGGCTCGTAGAAACGGTCCCATCCCGCCAATGCGAGCCTTCGCTCAGGGCCAAACACAAGGACGGTCGGCCGCGTTTGGGGTGAGGCGCCGGATCACGCCGTCGGATCGTTCACCAGAACTAACGAGACGATCTGCTCTGTGTTGAGAGTGTCGAACAGCCCGGCGGGACGGAGTTCATCGACTGGGTCGCCACCGTGGTGTGCACCTGACTTCTGATCACGTGCGAGTCTAGAAACGGCTGCACATCGCCCCGACGCCGACGTCGCGCCGACGCGAGATGCGGGCAAGCGGTGGCCAGGGCGGCTCGTTTGCCGCGAACCAGCACAGACGCTCGTGCGTCTCGTCAGTGACCCAGGAATGCGAAGTGAGGACGGCTGTCTGTGAGATCACGGCCATCGGTGAGCCGGGGCGTTGCGTGCCTCGCATTACTCGCAGTCGCCGTCCTCTTGTTCAGCGCCTGCGATTCGAGGAGAGTCCCACCCTCCGGGAAGGTCTCTCCGGCCGCCAGTCAGCTCGTCGCCCGACTGGACCGTCTTGAGGTGCGGCGGACCGACGCCTTCCCGCAGAACCACCTGCGCTTCTCCTTCCCGGCGCAAGTCGTCGTGAGCGACCCTCCCCAGGTACGTCGGGTCGCTTCCGCCCTGTTTGCGCTACCCACGCTGCCGCCTGGTGTCTACAACGGACCGGCCGACCTCGGCGTCACGTATCACTTGACGTTCTTCGCAGGCGCCCGCCTCGCCTTGACCGTGACGGTCGATGCCACCGGCATGGAAACCGTCGAGGGAATGGGCGCCAAGCGCACGGCCGACCAGAGCTTCTGGGCGACCCTGGCTATGGCCATGAGACTCCCGGACCCCGGCGGGGTCGCCTTCGGGGGTACCGTCGCGCGGTCGTAGGTCGCCTTCCCGGGGTCGTAGATCGGCCGGAAGCCATTCGTCGATCCACTTCCCATATCAGTCCCAGGGCCACCTCTTCTGCCCACGTCCCGCGGCATGGCAAATGAGCAGACTTCCCGATCTCCGCCGGGAAGCCGGCCGGTCGATAGGCCTGCTAAAGGGATTCGGACTCCTAGCAAGAAGTGACGGCCGGGAACGGGCTGGCACGACCACCCGCACATCCCGAGCACTAGGGCGGCCCGCACCGCCGTCGAAGCTGGGGAGGGAGCGTCATGGACTCAGTACGAAGGACACGCAGATCGACAGGCCTCGCCGCGAAGGGGGTGCCGCTCGCGCTGTTTGTGCTCTGTCTGCTGTTGCTCTTCCCTAGCAGCGCCTTCGCGCTGTTCACAAACGGCGGCTTCGAGACCGGTGACTTCACCGGCTGGACGACCACGACCTTCCTGAACCCCGGCCTCAGCGGCTCGCCGCCGTTCGTTGGCTCCGACATCCAGCGCAGCAGCGGCGGCTCCAACCTCACGATGATCCTCGGTAGCCCGACGACTGCCGAGATGAGCCTGACTGACGCCAACACCGACGGCGTCCTGCACTACCCCCTGTCCGGCCACTACTGCGCCGTCGTCAACTACATGGGCGCGAACAGGAACGGCAACACGCTCACACAGACAGCGACCGTTGGCCCGGACGATGTCAAGGCCGACGGACTGGTGCACGTGCAGTCCGCCTGGGCGGCGGTCGTGGAGAACCCCAACCACACGGCCAACGCGCAGCCCTACGTCTACGTCCACGTGCGCGACGTGACTACGGGCACCGATCTCTACTCGGCGTTCATCTTCGCCGGCGATGGCTCCATCTGGAACGATGTGCCGAACAGCCCCAATGCCGTCCAGTTCACGAACTGGCAGACGATCGACCTGGCCCCGGGCGGGATCTCGGTCGGCGACTCCATCGAGCTCGACGTCACGGCGGCGGGCTGTTCGCTGGGCGGGCACTGGGGTTACGTCTACGTCGATCACTTCGGCTCGTTCCAGCCCGTGACGGCGAACGTCACCGCCGCTGACAAGCCCTACAACGGCACGACCGCCGCGACGATCACGGGCGGCTCGCTCACGGGCGTCCAGGGCAGCGACGACGTGACCCTGAACACGTCCGGCGCGACCGCGACGTTCGACACGCCCGATCCCGGCACCG
>Ga0182027_10008441_pt1 | contig 14995 bp, 32 predicted proteins | sample 712E1DmetaG_FD_121300 | JGI IMG/M metagenome (GOLD analysis project Ga0182027, IMG submission 121300) | Permafrost microbial communities from Stordalen Mire, Sweden - 712E1D metaG (Illumina Assembly) | ecosystem: Environmental > Terrestrial > Soil > Wetlands > Permafrost | place: Sweden... | reverse complement strand
GCCGCTGTCGCCAGCCGTGGCCGTGCCGCTGTCGCCAGCCGTGGCCGTGCCGCTGTCGCCAGCCGTGGCCGTGCCGCTGTCGCCAGCCGTGGCCGTGCCGCTGTCGCCAGCCGTGGCCGTGCCTCTGACGCCAGCCGTGGCCGTGCCGCTGTCGCCAGCCGTGGCCGTGCCGCTGACGATCGCTCGCCCCGCTCCGCCGTGCTCGCTGATGAATTTCGGCGCAGTGTCGCGCACGCCACAGTGGATGACCACGCCGCGCGGAAACTTGACCTTGCCATCCAGGTCAATCGCCGTCGTCGGGTCAATCTCGACGACCAGCCATACGGCGTCGGCGTCCCAGTTGAGTAACTGTCCCTCGCCCTCACCCCACAGCAGGCCGTGCAGCCCGTGGCCGCATTCTGGCGTCGGCTCCCAGTCGTCGCACGCGACCGGGCCAGCCTTCGGCCACTTGAAACCGTTGGCCTCCTCGGCGTTGCTCGACATATCGGCCTTGCAGGTGCGCAGGACCAACGCCTTACCGGGAGGCAGGACGTAGTCAGCGAGGGGCTTTAGCTTGCGAGCGGTCTTCTTCCTTGGGCGTTTTGTCGTCATTCGCGGTCCTTTCAAATCGGCAGCTCGTCGTTTGTCTCGGGGTCGTCCATCGCACAGCCCGCGGCGAATTCCTCGTCGGCCTCGGCCTGGCGCAGGTCTTCGAGCGCATCCCCCGCGTCGTCGTAGGAATCGGCCCGATGCATGGCCGCCCAGTAGGCACGGAGGGCGCGGCTCATCGCCACCCCCGCGCGTCCCAAAGCATTTCGGTTAGCGCGCGGCTCAGCGGCGACGGCTCGGGCTCCTCGCATGCACGCGCTACCCTGGCAGACTCAGCGCAGAGGAATTGCCTCTCGGCGTCCGTCTCGTTGCCGATCAGCGCCTCCACCAGCCTGCGGTCGGCCTCGGCCTCGACGATGATGGTCGCGATTTCTTGGCCTAACATCAGCGTCCCTCCTCTGTGAGTTTCGTAGCCGCGGCGACCTGTGCCGCCAGCTCGTCGTCCTCGGTGCATGCCACTGAGGGCAGCAGTGAGAGACAGTTGACCACCCGACCGACCGCCCACGTATCGCAGGCGAGCGGCTGAATCGCCAGCACCGCCAGCCGTTCGCGCGCGCGCTCGATGTCGCGGTCAGCGCGCTTGTCGGCCGTCAGCACGTCGGCTGTCAGCCGCAGTTCGAGCTGGTCGCCTACGTCGGCCTTGCGCTGGAGTGCCTCGCACATGAGCGCGGACAGCACGAGCCGCTGGCCGGCGCGCGTGGACAGCACAGCGTCGGTTGCCAGTGCGGCGTCCATCTCGGCCTGGAGCGCCGCCGCAGTCTCGCGGGCCTGCGCTGGGTCGGTGCGGGTCGCCGTCGTCGTGTGCGTCGCTGTGGCCACCGGGCGGGGCAGCTCGCGCACGGGCTCGTCGGGAGTCGCGAGGGTCAGCAGCAAGGCGAGTGTGGTCAGCATGGGCTACCTCCAGGTTGTCGAGCGGGCTATCGCAGCGAGCAGTGCGCGGTTGAGCTGGCAGTCGGGCAGTCGGTTGACCGGCGTCGGTGCGGGCGTCGCGACGTGGGCCAGCGCCAGCTCCGTGGCCTGGGAGAGCGAGCTGCAGATGGCGGTCTCATTGTCGTCAAAGGTCACGAGAAGTTTGCGCCTGTCGATGCGAGCGGTGCGGTTGGTTGCGTGGTTGGCGATGGTCGTCATTGTAGTTCTCCTCATTCAGCCGGCCACGGTCGACCGGCTCCACGCGGGGGACTACAGGGTGAGCGTCTGTCCACAACCAGCGCACTCAATAGTGCCGTTGTCCATCTCGCGTGGGCGGTGCTCATGCTCTGGATTGGTCGTCGTGTCCGGGTTGAGGTTGTCGCATGCCGCGCAGTAGTGCGTGTCGGCGTCAACCGTGCAGCCGCAGTCGGAACAGTAAAAAGTCTGCGTCGTGGTCATCATGGTCGGGGCCTCCGTGGTGTCTGTTTTCTGCGTTGCCATGATTGGGATAGGTGCAAGACCAGGGCCAGTCACTCTCGCGTCATCTGTACTAATAGTTTTGAATAGATAGCAGCACAACGCCTTGCATGATGACAGTTTTGAGACGCTAGAAAGTTGCGAATAGTAACAAAAAGTGTCTAGTAAGTACGCAATGCAAGATAGGCCGAGATGGCGGCCTTACTCTCTGGTAGCATCGGCGGAGCGACAAAGCGCCTAGGTGGTTTCGGGCCATGCGCCTTGTTTGGCTTGAACAGTTTCACGGGTTCGCCGCGCAACTCCACAGACCTGGTGGGCGCGCCGGGGTCGTCGGCGAGATAGTCGAAGACTGCCTTGATATTGAAGAGTGGACCATCGGACTTTGCCTTGTGTATCCATCTCCGCTCGGCCTTGTCGGTCTCGACACCAACGTCAGGACATTCAAGGATCACCAACTCTGGCCGAGTGCCAAGGTCTCGTAGATCCTTTATCCATTGCTCCTTGGCGTTCAGCCCTCTACCAGCCGGAACTCCGACGTGCCCAGCATACCGAGCCCGAGGGTTGCGGGTCTGCCCGACATACTTGATCTTCCCATCCCGTGGATCGCGAAGACCATAGATGTAGTTGGTCATCACTGCACGCGAGCGCGGCGGTGCAGTCTAGCCGACTCCATCGCGGCCTGTCTGATGTACGTGCCAGGTTTCACGTCACGGGCTTCTGCCTCTTCCTCGATCAACTGGGCCTCAGCTTCGTTGAATCGCACACCCCAGAGCCGGGTGAAGCCATCTTTTGCTTTCGCGGAAACGGATTGTTTTGCCATGTTCTATCGGTAGCACGAACAAAACGAAAAGGCAACAAAGAAAACTCTTGCAATCCGTCCGCGCCGCGCGCACATTCGTCGCATGCCATCGAAACTGACTGCCGAAACGCTCGCGGAACTGCGCCGGCTAGAAACCTCCTGGATTGCATCCGACGATGGCAATCGGGCCACGCGGCGGCTGGAGTACGGTGTCGTTCTACTCGCCTACGCGCCTGCCCTCCTAGCCGCCGCAGACGCGCTGGCCAAGATTCGCGCCATCAGCGCCGACGAGCTGGACGCACTGCAATTTTCCCGGCGGGTGGGCGGCGTGCTCGACGACCTGGACCGCCAGCCCGAGGCGGAGATATGAGCGCCGACCAGGCCCTCGTTGATGCCGTCGCCATCGCGATAGACGCCACTCCGGTCTGTGGGCTGCTAGAGGACGACAACCGCGCGATGGCCCGCGCCGCGATTGCAGCCGTCCACGCGCACGAGACTTGCTCGCGCTGTGGCGCGGCCGTGGCGCCTCCCACGCTCTGCGATGCGTGCGCGGCGGACAAGACACCGTCGGTGCAGACTGACCGGCGCGGGAAGGGCGGGACGTGAGCTACCCGACCGGGCGCATTTTCTGCCTTGACCCATCACCTGGCATCGTGTATCAATATAATATGCGGTCCGCCAGCACCACGGATTCACGACTCGCGCTCTCCCTCGCGCTCTGCGAGGGCGACGAGGATGTCCGCGTGACCATCAACCGCGACGAACTGGCACGCCCTGGGCCTGCGCGTGCGCGTGTGGTGGTGCGTGGGCGGGACGGCGCCGAACACGAGATGCTGGTCGACCTGGAGCCCGTCGCGCGTGCGTAGGCTACCGCTCGGTCCGGTGGACGTGTCGCGCGTGGCGATCGCTGCTGGGACCTGCGAGGCCACCGTAAGGCGCTGGATTCACGGGATTGACGGCCACCGGTGCCAGGATGCCGCGATCGCCGCCGCCCTCGACCAGCTCGACCTGCACCCGGTGCGGCTCGACCCGCGGGCCGCGGCCACCCTGCCGCCGGTGGCCCAGGTCGAGCTGCCGGTGGACATCGCCGTGGACGGCCGCGTGGACAATCCGCCGGCAAGTCCGCGCGACGACGCGGGAAACTGCGGACAGAAACACACTCGCATCGTCGCGCGCAACGGCACGGTATTTCTCATGCCGCCCGAGTGCGTGCCGCCTGGGAATCTCGATCCCGTTGCAAGCATCGCCGCGCCGCCGCCTCCTGAGACGCCCGCACCCCGGTGCACCTCGAAGAGCCGCTGCCACGTCACGATTTTGAACGAGAACGACGAGGTGATACAGCCATGACCGAGATCGGACAAGCCCCCGCCTCGGCCCGGCAGGCGGGGGTTATCAATCAAGCCTTGCTTTTTGAGTCGCCATGGGGTACGTTCGTGATTGCGAGTCTTCACAGTGTTCAACCATCGAAAGAGCCAGCGCCCCGCCCTCTGCGTGAAGACTCGCAATCGACCGTCGGGTGTGCTGTGCGCTGGCTCTTTGGGGTGTTGAGCACATGGTCCGCGTCTACCGCTATCGCCTCTACCCAAGTCGGGCGCAGCACGTGGCGATGCTTGGGACGCTCTGGCTCTTGCGAGAGCTGTACAACGCCGCTCTCCAGCACCGCAGCGACGTGTACCGACGGACGGGGGAGACGGTCTCTGCGTACACACAGATGCGAGAGATCGCTGGTGTTCGAGAGGTGCGTCCGGAGTACCAGGCGATCCACGTGCATCTCTTGCAGGACGCGATCACCCGACTCGACCGAGCATTCAGCGCGTTCTTTCGGCGATGTAAGACTGGGGAAGCTCCAGGATTTCCCCGCTTCAAAGGCCGCGACCGCTACCGGACTTTCACCTTCAAGGACGCCGCCCGCAACAATGGCGTGCGCCTCGCTGCCGGCGGCAAGCGGGTCAAGCTCGCGGGCATCGGGAACGTCAAGCTCAAGCTGCACCGGCCGGTCGAGGGTCGCATCAAGCAAGCGTCGGTCACGCTCTCGGGAAACGGGCACTGGTACGTGGCGTTCGCCTGTGACGGTGTACAGCCGCAGCCTCTGCCCTCCACCGGCGCAAGCATCGGGGTGGACGTGGGGATCACGACGTTCGCGGCACTCAGCAACGGCGAGCTGGTCGCCAACCCGAGACCTTACGAGACTGCGCAGCGAGCGCTCGGCAAAGCGCAGCGGGTGGCATCTCGGCGCAAGCGTGGCTCGCACCGCAGGCGCAAGGCCGTGCGCCAGCTCGCCAAGAAGCACGACCGAGTCAGTCGCGTGCGGCTCGATTTTCACCACAAGACGGCGCTCGACCTGGTCCGCAGGTTCGACGTCATCGCCGTCGAGAATCTCAACGTCAAGGGCCTCGCGCAGATGGCGCTGGCCAAGCAGGTACATGATGCCGGGTGGGCACAGTTCACGACGATCCTTCGGGCCAAGGCTGAAAGCGCCGGACGCGAAGTGGTGGCCGTGGATCCACGCGGAACAAGTCAGGAATGCAGCGGATGTGGGGCCGTGGTCAAGAAGGGGCTCGGCGTGCGGGTGCATGCCTGTTCGTGCGGGCTCGTTCTGGACCGCGACACCAACGCTGCGATCAACATTGCAAGCCGGGGGCACCGGCTTCGGGGAGGGTTGAATGCGCCCGTCGAACCGAGAAGCCCCTACCTCGCCGTCTGCGGCAGGTAGGGGAGTTGTCACCAAGCCACTGATTTGCCCACTCTGCAAGTGCGCTCCGATCCTAACGACGCTCGGCCAATCCCGCTGGCAGACCTCGTGCAAATGCGTCGTCGGCCGCAGTCAAATCACTGCCGGTCATTCGGCGCGGCGCTGGGTCGTCAACTGCCGGAGATACGAGCGCTACGCGGTGGAAGCTTACGCCGCGTGCAAGCCCGTGCGCGTGTGCCCGCCACGGCGAAGGAAGGCCAAGCCATGAGCGCCAAAAAGAAGATGAACCGCGCGGGACGTGCCCACAGAAGTGGCATGCGCAAGGGCTACGAAGACTGCGCCATCTTCGTGGACGGCATTGGGGCCATATGGGGAGCCGGGATCAAGCCGGGCCATGAGCTTGTGGAGGAAGTGCTCACCGATGTGGCGAAGCAGATTCGCTTGCTCAAGGAGATCATCTAGCCATGACCCGCGAGGAACGCATTCACGCCGTCGCCTGCGCCGTCGTGCGCGCCCTCCATCACGACCGCTGGAACGAAGCCCGGGTCACGACCGAGGCGCGCGACAATGCGACGCTGCGCCACTTGGCCGAAGTCGCCCTCGACGCGGCGGACGAGACCAACGACGAGCACACCGGCTCGAATGAGGCGCGAATCGCAGCCGCCCGCGAAGCGTACCGGCTGCGTTTCACGAAGGGCGCCGAGGTGGCGCTGTCGGCGCTGGCCGATGCGCTGGGCTTCGACAGGACGGTGCAGATGTCAACGACCCCTCCCTAAAGGGAGGGGCTTGCCACTAGCCTAGACGAGGTATCACACGAATGTGTTTCACGTCCAATAGCTGCGACAAGAGGCGAGCTGACAGCCGCCCTGCGTGCGATGTTGACCGCGCCGACGTGTGGACAGACGCCGCCATTCAAGTGCTTGCCGTGGTTACAATTCCAGCACAACACCTGAAATCCTGGCGGAAACCCGTTGTCTTTAAGCCAATCGTAGAGGTCTCTGGAGGGCACGCTTTTTCTATGTTGGCCGCCCTTATTGTCGACATGATCGATGGTCAGAAACATAAGCTGCGTCTCGCCACAACAAGTGCAGACGGAGCCACCATAGGCAGCAAGAACGGCAATCTTGAGCGCTTGGCGGGTTGCGACCTTTCTAACTCGTTCGCGTTCCCGGTGGCCGCTGACGTGGTTCCAGTCGCGGTACTTTCGCAGACACGTTTGGCACATGCTCCTACTCGACGCGGGAGCAGTCTTGCCACAATGCACGCAGAGACCCATTTGGCGACGCCGTCGTTTCAGTTGCTCGGCATATGCCTTTTGTCGTTCCCGGCAAGTATCGCAGATGGTCCGGCACGAGGTTGGAGTAGCCGCTGCACATACGGCGCAAAGATGAGATGCTTTCAGGCGTTGCCTGCGTTTCTTGGCGGCGTCTGGCTCCGCGCCGTTGGCGCGCTTCTTGGCGAGCAGACGTTCTCTGTTTTCCCGGTAGTAAAGTTGATGCCGCGTAAGATGTTCAGCCATGCTCTAATCCTTCTCTCCATCAGAGTCGACAGCAAGATTGCGAATGCCCAGGTCAACGCCCAACCATCCCTCGGGGTCGATGGGCGCGGCTGTTAGGCAAAGCACCCCCATAATCCAGGCTAGCCGGTAGCTCGCTGGCGCTCGAACTCCGCGATTTCCTCTGGCGTGAAGACCTTGACCGGGCCGCTGCGCGCGATGGCCTTGCGGTGGAACGCCATACTGCGAACCTGCGCCACATTCCCATGCGGTAGACCATAGAACTTGCCGCCCTTGGTGACGTTGAGCAGGTGGTGGTGCTCCTTGCGGAGTCACCGGCCATGGGCTACCAGTCTCCGCGCAGGTAATCCCGTAACCTCCAGCGTCTGCCGGTCACGTGGTCCACCACCTGGCCCTCTTGCTCGCGGATGGTCCGCCGCTTGTCGCCACGAGCACCGCAGCCGAGTTGAGCGCGGCGGGTGGCTGCCTCGGTCCCTGCCGCCGCGGTCTCGCGCGCTTCGAGGAGCCGAGCCCGCAGCAGAGCCATTGCGGTCTGGCGATTCTGGCTCTGCGATCGCTCGGCCTCACAGCGGACCATGATCCCGCTTGAGCGGTGCCAGATCTGAACCGCGCTGCTGACCTTGTTGCGATTCTGGCCACCGGCGCCTGATCCGCGGCAGGCTTGCCACTCGATATCCGCGTCCCTCACCTGCACTTCGGCCGGCGTGGGCTCGCGCAAGACTGCAACCGTCACAGTGCTAGTCTGGATGCGCCCGCGCTTCTCGTTTGGCGGGACTCGCTGCCACCGATGGCCGCCGGCCTCGTTCGCAAAAACTTGATCGACTCCCAGGCCGCTGACCTGGAGGACTACCACGCCGGGGCGGTCGCTCACTATCGCGGCGTCAAAGACCCCTCTTGCCAGCAAGTCGCGCGTACACGCCAAGCTGCTCGCGCACCAAGTCCTTCGCGTCGTCTCCACCTTCGGCCGCGTGAATTTCGATCAACATGGCGGCAGCGTAGCACAAAGACGGCGCGGCATCTACCGCCCGAGGCCCCGGGCCCCGGCCAGGCGGGTGCGGCAGGCCCACGTGGCGAGCCCCACGGCCCTTGGGCAAACCGCTCTTCTTGACCCGAGAGAGTCCGGTGGCTATCCGAGGGCTTGGCTTCGTTGGCGCGCGAACTCCGCGATTTCCTCTGGCGTGTAGACCTTCACGGAGCCACTGCGCGCGATGGCCTTACGGTGAAACGCCATGCTGAGACGCTTGGTCAGGTTGCCCTTGGGCCGTCCATAGAATTTTCCGCCCTTGGCGACGTTCATCAGGCTGTGCTCGTTGCGGAGCTTCGCGATCCAGTAAATCTCGCGTTCTTGCCAGCGTGACCGCGGGCAGGTCTCCAAGACGATGGCCTCGGGGCTCACGCCCTGGGCACGCAAACTCTTGAGCCATTCGCTGACGTTCTTGTTGGACGGCTTGAACTCGTGCTCGGAGAGACGCTGCGCGAGCGTGCGGCTTGTCTCGCCGACGTAGCGGACCACATGGTCGCGAGGGTCGGCCAGCCCGTAGATGAAAGTCTCGGCTTCTTTCTTGGTCGTTGGTATGACAACGGGAGCGCTCGGCGGGGATGGCTTCTTGCCCCTCGGCCGCAGATGGATGTTCTTGCCGACCATGGACGCTGGCGGCCGGCCGGCAACCTCGCGCAATTCACGGTCCATTGCCCAGATTTCAGACGCGACCCTTGACTTTTCGCGACTGCGGCGTGATCGTCCCATTGTTAGCCTCAACTGACACGGTAACGCCCCTTGCGCAGAAATGCAAGAGGGGCGTCGCTGTATCTACCGTCCGCGCGGCCGGGCCGGCACTCAAGCGTGCGGCGCTATCGAATGAGTCCCGTCGCCCGTGCCCGGTGCTGGCGGCAAGCCCAGGTGGCGATGGCCGCAGCGTCGCTTTCGTCGTCTGACAGGTCGACGCCGTATGTTGCCTTGCACCACATGCGAGCCGCGCGCTTTCGCTGTTCGCGCTTGCTGTGTGTGTCGATGAGCCCCGTCAGAATGGCCGGCTGCCACCGCGAGGCGCGCACCAGCACGGCATCGAGCCCCCGCATGGCGCAGGCGTGCTCCCACTGGCCACACAGCCTGGCCAACACCTCGAGCACGTGGGGGTTCTTGTCCAGGAAGGGCAGCTCGAGCGCGACCACCACATCATTGTGACCGTTGCACGCGGACAGGTTCAGCACGCGGTCCATCGCCTGGCACAGCTCGGCCGGCGTGAGTTTCGAGGCATCCACGATGCCGTGCTCGAGCGGGTGTTCGCGCCCACAGACCGACTCGACGACGGCCCAACCGGTGCGGGTGGCACAGTCGATCCCTATCGCAAGCATCTAGCTGCGCACTCCCCGTTCCACCTCTTCAACCCATTCCATCACGCGCTTCGCATACGGGCTCTTGCGTCCCAGGCTGCACTTCTTCCAGCCGTCGAAGATGCCCAAGGCCGCGCGAACGTCTCCACAGCGGACGATCCACCGGTGTAGATGGCGCGCGCCTAGCTCCAGGTTGAGGCGAGGCTTCAGCAGCTCCTCGGCCGTGTAGCCGAGCGCCGCGCTGCCACCCTCCCGAATCTGAAGGAGGCCCCAATCCCCGCGTCCGTCTCGCGCGTCCACGTGGCAAGTCGACTCGACCCGCGCCATCGCGATCAAGACGACGGGCTTGACGTGATACTTGTGAGCCGCGTGGTCTACGTGCGGAGCCAGCCCGATGGCCGATGGCCCACACAACGTCAGCAGCAAGCGCGCCGTTTCTACCATTGCCAGCTACCAGCACACAAAATGGCGCCGATGACGATGATCCAGGGCAGAAGGCGGGTCACCATTGCGGCAGTGTCGCCCGGCTCGCGGTGGCTGTCAAGCGGTCAGCGGTGGGGGAAGTAGTGTCCGCTGAGGCTGAAGCACAGCCCGATCAGCCCGGCCAGCATCATGTCGTGCCCGAACGTGCTGACCTTTGCGTTGCCCGCTGCCACCCAGATGATGCAGCCGAGAATGATGAAGATGACGGGAATCGAGAAGAACAGCCACATGATTTCACCTCTCCAGTTCGATACTTTCAATCACTGATTCACGTCTGGGTCGTTCGCGGCCTGTACTAGGCAGATAGGCGCGACGGCGCTGTAGTCCGCGAATCCGAGATTCCAATAGCCCATTGGCCTGATGAGCGGGGTGTGTCTCCACACGCCGCCACCAGTGCGCGAACCCTCGCTGTTGGTGTTCCCACCAATCGTGTAGGTGCCCTTCTCGGTCGGGTCTAGATCGTCGATGAATTCGACATGCCCAAGGGCAGGATTCGCGCTGTCATGATGGAAGGCCCACACGCCAAGCGCGGGCTCGGTGAGCTTGCAGTTATCGGGAAGCGCGTTCCACATACGCACCACGGACGCGCACGGGCGGATCGGATTGGGCAATTGTAGCGCGCGGCAAGCATCGTCCACGCAGCACCACGCGAACGCCATGCACCAGGCGTTGCCCGGTGGCAGTCCGACGCGAGCGAGCCATGCCTCGACTTCAGGGCCACGGTTGTTCCCGCCGACTTCGCGCACGCCGATGAAACTACGGGCGCGGGCCAGCGCTGTTGCGGTGAGAATATTCATCGTGCACCTCCACCGTCGGGGTTTTCTCATCGTCGCTGCGCCGGCATCGCAGTTCCTCCAGCCGAGCCGCCGCAATCTCGCGCGGGTCACGCAGCACGTGGACTGCGGGCAGCTTCGGGTGACGGCGGCACCAGCATGGAAAGTCCATCACCATCCCAGCGCATTGCAAACTGGTTCGTCCCGCCGGCCCATGTGGTCGGTCGCGTGCCGTGGTCCGGTGCAAGTGCAGGGATTACTCAGGCCGCACCATTTGCACCGTCCGAGGTCAGGCAGCTTGACCGCGTTGTGGGCTCGCCGCGGTGGTAGTCCGGCTACCGCACGATGGGTCGACACCGCGCCGCACGTGATGCCCATTTTGTGCGCTATCTCGGTGTTGCTCAGCCCCTGCGCATCCAGCTCAACGACTTGCTGGCGGCGTACCGGCGGTGGGTTGGAGATACGCCCGAGTCCATGCGCCAGGCGCCATTCGGTGCGGTAGTTGTAGGCCGTTTTTTTGCTCATCTTGGCGCGATCGCAAAGCTGCGCGATGTTCGCGCCCTCTTCGAGTAGGGAGAAGATTTGCGCGCGACGTGCGGCCATGCGGGTCACTGGCGGTTCTCCAGATATTTCGTGTTCTGGTCCAGGTCGTACATCATCGCCCACAATTCCCGGTCTTCCGCGGGGAGGTCGTCCAGCAACGGCGGGATGATGGGGATACCGTGAATCCGTTCGTACATTCTGAGCCTTTGCGCTCGGATTGCATTCGCGCGGATGATGGTCGAGGTCACTGGCACTTGTCCACGTCGGCGCAGCTCTGCGCGTTGGTCCGGCAAGCCAAGTCCCACTTGATACCGAAGTTCTCCGCATTTTGGCACACCGAAAAGCAATCTCCGGCGTTGGGTGTATCGCTCGCCCACTTGCAGCCCATGCTCGCGCCACGCTGGCAGACCGTCACGCACGACACGTGCGGGGCGGCGTCGGGTGATGGCGTGGGGGTCGGCTGTGGCCCCGTGCCGCAGTTTGATGCAGTGGCGACGAATGCAAGAGCAACAAGCGCGAGTAATCTTCTCACGATGCACCTCCCGAGAAGCGTGGAGCAGCTACGCAGATCCACATGTCGTTAGTCTGTTCCCATGTTAAGTACGTTGCGTCGAAGTAGCAGAAGCCACCGTCGCCGAAGTCCTTGCCCCACGAGTTCACCACACGGAAGAACGGCTTGGCGACGGTGTCATCATACCCGCACACGGCCATGCTGTGTCCTCCCGCGATGTCTTGCCCGTCGGTCGGCGGCATCGCGGGATTGTTCGGCGTGGTGCCCGCCTGCCCCGAGCAGAAAGCTTCGGTAACGGGCGTTCCGAAGTTGAAGAGGTAGCCAGCGGTGAGCGCCTGCTTCATCACCTTGAGCAATGCGCTTCCCGTGACGGTGTCGATGCGGTGGTAGTTGGTGTCCACCTTGCCCCGTTGGTCGTAGGCAGCCCACACCGCTTCAGCCGGCGGCTTGACGGCGAACTTGCTGACATCGTATGGCCACGCGCTCTCAGGACAGAAGCCCATGCGACAACAGGCGTCGAGCACGGTGCAGTTCTGCGAGCCGCTGTCAGTCGCCACGTTGCCGTCTTCGAGCCGGGCTAGGTAGTACGCGAACAGGCGCGAGAAGAATGGCGTCGACGGGTCTAGCCCAGCCGCCACCATCGCGGCGTGAATGATCTGAGCCGTCGAGTTGCACGTGCATGAACCAAGCGCACCCTGATCGATGATGGTCACGAGATGCGACAGGTCAGCCTTCGGCGCTGGCACCACTCCTGCCAGGATGACGTTCGCCGACGGCCCGGCCTTGCAGCGGGCGTAGTGGTTCGGCGTCGGTGGGTTCCAACCTAGTTTTCGGGTCATTCGAGTTCTCCTCTCATCACGCGCACCATCGTCGCCGCCACGGGTGACAGCGCGGCTGTATCGACGGCCGCGAGTGCCTGTACGGCGTGCGCGGCCTCCTCGGCTTTCTGTTCGAGGTTTGTCCCGTCGACGGTGGCAATCTGTTCGACGAACGCCGCCGCGAATACTGCCATCTCACCCTTGGTCACTTGACCTGCTCCGCGCTGGCGTCCCTCTCGGCCTTGGCCTTCTTCGCCGCCGCTGCACTGGCGTTCGGGCCGAAGTCAAGCGCCAGGTTCCCGCTGAGCAGAAGATGCCATTGCGGCGTCCCGTCGAGATATTGTGGCCCGAGCGTCACTGCACCATAGTTGAGAAAGTGAAACGTCCCAGACGGGTAGATCATCGTTGGTGCCGTCTGGCTGCCCGTGACGTTGAAACAGGCATCCAAGCCCGAGGCGTACCACGCCGCCGGCTGCCAGGTGGCACCCCAACATGCGCCGAGCGAAGCAATGTCGAGCCCGCCCGATACTTTGCCAGTCTTGAGATTGAGGTCAAGCACCGGCTTGATCACGTCGGGCTGCACGACCAGCTTGCACGTCCCGTCGGCGTTGGTCAGCAGACAATGCCCGAGCGTCTGCGCGTGCGCCGGAATCGCGAACAGCAGCACCATGGCCGCCGCGATAGCCGCGAGCACGAGAAACTGCACGATGGTGGCGCTGCCCTTGTCGCCGTAGCCCGTGCCCTTGCGCACGACTGGGCCAGCGCTTGAGGGGCCAGGACTGCCGGCGGGCGGTGTGAGGCTGACAACCTTGCCAGACTGCTGCTGCGCCGTCGACGGTATCGCGCCAGTGCCGAGTCCTCCAGGCGTCGCCGCGAGCATCTGGCCACCAGCGGGTTGAAGTGCGGTCTGCAAGACCCGCGCAAGCCGCATCACCATGCCGGCGAACACCGCGATGCCTGTCGCGTAGGTCACGGGCACCACGCCTGCAATGGCTGAGATGATGGACGCCACGATCACGAGAGCAGCGGCCCACGCGCTCGGGCTGGTGAGGTACGACTTGAGGGACACGCCCTGAGCGACATTGTGGAGTGCGCGGTCAATCGCCACCAGGCCAGCCACAAGTGCTCCAACCACGAGCCCCCATGCAGGAGGCAGCAGACCAGCGATTGTCGTGCCAGCGTCGGCCGCGATCGCAATGGCGGCAATGATGAGAGTGAGGGTCTTCGGATTCATGTCCGTCTCCTTGGGTTGGTCAAATCCGTCGTAGGCGTGGGTTCAATTGGTGATGGTACGCCTGACTTTCTTGTACTGTCAAGCGTCTGCGGCGTCGCGATTTCCGTGGTTGGGTGCCGTTCTGGTGCCTCTCGGGTGTGGTGCCGGTGCCCATTTCTGGTAGTCCACCCCTTCGCCTTGAGATTCGCGGTCCAGTCTGCGCTGTCGCCTACGTACCACAACGGACACCCTAAGCGGTGCTTGCAGTACCACCAGTGAGCCCTCCACCCAAGCACAAACGCCGCCGCCAACGCCACCAGCAGGCCCACCCATGTCACGGCGGTCCCTTCGTGCTGTCCTTCACTTGCGAGCCGGTGCCACCTATAGGTGGAGGCGCGCGAAGGGTCGCAAGGTCATCACGAATAGATCGCGCAAGATCCTCTATCGCCAGAATGGTTTTCTCCTCGCGCTCCCCCAACTTCAACAGAATGCGCCCCGTGGAGTCGTTGCTGCTGGTGCCCATGTCGCGAATGGCGTGGATCACGATGTCGTCGTTCGCCCGTCGCGTGTCCTTGATGGTCTCCATGATGAGCGCTTGGTTTGTCAGAATGGTCTGACTGAATCGTTCCAGTGCATCCGTCTGGCGCTCGAAGAACCCGTGGACCCTGTCCTGGTCCTTGCGCATTCCTCTGTACCACCGTTCGAGAATGCCCTTGAACAGCAGGACGGTACTCAAAAGCACTACCCAGTTCGGCCAGTTCTGCGAAACCGAGGACATCATGGCTTCGTTTCCTTGGAATGGTAGTCCCGCCAGGGCGACGGTTCAACAGTCCCCAGCGCAGCCGTCCTGTACCCACGATACACGTAGCCGAGAAAGCCACACATCGCACCGTATCCGGCGATGGCGAGAAACGCGAGGCCGGCCTTGACCCAGATCATCGGCGCGCCTTTGTCGTCATAGGCACTGGCAGCGGGGCAGTATCAGCCGAAGCCTGTTCGAGTTGTTTCTTGAGCAGTGTGAAGTCATCGGCTTGCTTGGCCACTGCCATGTCGGCCGACTTCTGCACGGCGGCCACCACATCCTCGCGCTTGACTGAGTTTCTCTCGGTGGCTGCGAACTTGCCAGACAGCCACGATGCCAGGAACGCCATCGCGATAAGCCCCACGACGGCCGCGCCGCCGGCCTGATACCAACTGCGCTTGGTGAGCGCATCTAGTTTGCCCAGCACCTCGGTGCGAAACTGCGCACCTGGCCCCCTCTGGTCCCCCCAGCACCTCCAGAAGTGGTCGCCGCCGTTCGCATCCTGCCCCTGCGCTCGCCGTTGCTGCGCGCCCGTGT
>Ga0182027_10008439_pt1 | contig 14997 bp, 12 predicted proteins | sample 712E1DmetaG_FD_121300 | JGI IMG/M metagenome (GOLD analysis project Ga0182027, IMG submission 121300) | Permafrost microbial communities from Stordalen Mire, Sweden - 712E1D metaG (Illumina Assembly) | ecosystem: Environmental > Terrestrial > Soil > Wetlands > Permafrost | place: Sweden... | reverse complement strand
GCTGGGTTGTCCAACACCGCGAAGCAGTCCTTGTTCCAGATACCAGCAAGGATGAGCGCTGGGTCCGCCGCGCCGATGACGAGACCAATCGAATCGCCAAGTCGGCGATCTGCGTTCCGCTAATTGCGCGCGAACATTTGGTCGGCGTGCTGACCCTTGTCCACTCCAGACCGAATGTTTTTAACCTCGAACACCTTGACCTCATGAAAGCCATTGCAGACCAGGCCAGCATCGCGGTATTCAATGCGCGTTTATATAACGATTTGCAAAACGCCCACCAGCGTTACCGCGAATTATTCGAAGAAAGCATTGACCCGATCTTCATCACTGATTGGGAGGGCAGGATTCTCGAAGCCAACCGCGAAGCCACGCGTTTGAGCGGCGTTCGGGCCGAAGAGCTGCGCCAAATGAGCATCGACCAGTTGCATGAAATCAAATGGAATATAACCGGAATCGAATTCGAGAATCTGCGGACGGATGACGAGAGGATTTACGAATCGGTGTTGCACAAAGCCGATTCGGGAGTGGTGCCGGTGGAAGTCCACGCGCGATGCGTGAAATTTGAAGAGACCGATTCCATTCAATGGACTCTGCGCGATATCACCGAACGCAAGGAATTGGATTCCCTGCGTGATGATTTGACCGCCATGATCTATCATGACCTGCGTTCGCCGCTGGGCAATATTGTTTCGAGTCTCGATATATTGAGCGGCTTGACCGGACAGGACGAATCCGTTCGATCCGTTTTGGGCATCGCAGTCAATTCCACGGAACGCATTCAGCGGCTGGTCAATTCATTGCTGGATATCAACCGCCTTGAATCGGGACAAACCATCGCAACCCAAAAGGCGGTCGATCCCAGGGAGTTGATCGAGCTGGCTGTGAAGGATGCCCATCCGTCTGCCGCGGGCCGGAATCAAAAACTGGAAACGAATCTTCCCAAGCGCCTTCCCAATGTTTGGGTCGACATGGATATGATGCGGAGAGTCGTCATCAACCTGCTCGAGAATGCCATCAAGTTCTCGCGCGTCGAATCGGTGATCGAGGCCGGCGCAAAGATGGACGGTGCGAACGTGCAGTTTTGGGTCAAGGACAATGGCCCGGGTGTTCCAGCCAACGGGCGTGAACGCATCTTTGAAAAATTTGCGCGTCTCAAAGGGAAAGATGGTCCCGGAGGTTTGGGCATCGGCTTGGCGTTTTGCCGTCTTGCAGTGCAGGCGCATGGCGGAAAAATCTGGGTTGAAAGTGAAATGGGTAAAGGATCGAAGTTCATTTTTGTTTTGCCGGTGATGAAAGAAACAGTTGTAAGGAATTGAGGGTAAAATATCATCAACCCCCACTGTCCTCACCTGCACTGCACCGAACGCAGCGCGGTGCAAGTGTCGGACACCTCCCTCAAATTCTTTCATTGAAAGAATTTGAGGGAGGTTGGGTAGGGGTAAGGAGTTTTCATGCAATCTATCTCTGATAGTGTTTACATAGAAGATCATTATCTCGGCTCGACGCTGGGCGTGATTCAACAGCCGCGCGGATTGGTGCAAGTGGACGCGCCGCCCGCGCCGGAAGATGGACGCGCCTGGCGCGCCGCCTTGATGGGACTCGGTTCAGGGCCGGAACGCGTGCTCATCAACCTCGATGCGCATCCCGACCGAACGCTCGGCGCGCGTACCATGGACTGCACCGTGATCGCCCATGAAAAAACCGCGGCGGTCTTTCGCGTGCGGCCGACCACATTCAAAGCACAGGGAAATGAAACCGGTTCTGATTGGGAAACCATCCCCGGACTCGGCACCGTGCGATGGGCGCCGCCGGAAATTTCCTTTACGAACCAAATGATCCTGCATTGGGGCGAGAAGCCGATCATCGTCGAACAACATCCGGGGCCATCTTCGGGCGCGATCTGGGTGACCGTGCCGGACGACAAGGTGGTGTTCCTCGGTGACGCCGTCCTTAAGAACCAGCCTCCATTTATTGCGCACGCCGACCTCCCGGCATGGATCGAAGCGCTGAAACTTTTATTGGGTCCGCAATATCGCGGCTATACATTCGTCAGCGGGCGCGGAGGAACGGCATCCTCATCCGCCGTCAAGGCACAACTTGAATTGATGGAAGAGATTCACGAGAAGCTGGAAAAGATGGCATCGAAAGGCCAATCGCCGGAAGCCACAGAGAAACTGGTCGAGGCGTTTGGAAATAAATTCAAAGCGTCGGTGGCGCGGCACAAACAATATGTTCAACGATTACGTTACGGATTTCGTCACTATTACGCGCGTCACTATCACATGGGCAATTCTGCCGAAGAATAATGACTGAACGATTCCTGCCCCTCTTCGAGGTCACGCGCGGAAACATCGTCGAATCGATTCATTACGGCGCGATCGCAATCGTCGACTTGAATCAAAAACTTTTGTATTCCTATGGCGATCCTCAGACGGTCGCTTTTTTGCGCTCCTCCGCCAAACCGTTCCAGGTTCTTCCATTCGTCGAACGCGGCGGCGTGGAGCATTTTGGTTTTATGCCGAAAGAACTCGCGTTATCGTGCGCGTCGCATGAGACTGCGCAGATTCATCTGGATGCCGTAAGAGCGTTGCAGAAAAAAATTGGAATCAAAGAAAGCGATTTGCAATGCGGCGTGCATCTGCCCGGCGATCCGGAAATGTTAAAGAAAGTCATTGTCGAAAACATCACGCCCACGGCCAACTTCAATAACTGTTCCGGCAAACACACCGCCATGCTGGCTCACGCCAAAATGCGCGGACTGCCGCTGGAAACATATCTCGAACGTGATCATCCGATCCAACAGGATATTTTGACGGCCTTTGCGGAGATGTGCGGGATCGAACGCGATCAAGTGGAACTCGGCACCGACGGTTGTTCCGCACCGAACTTTGCGGTTCCGCTTCTTAACGCCGCCCTCGGCTTTGCCCGTTTATGTGACCCCACTTCACTTCCCAAAGCGCGCGCGGACGCCTGCCGCAAGATCACATCGGCAATGACATCTCATTCCGAAATGGTCAGCGGATTCGGCGAATTCGATTGCGAGCTGATGAAAGTTGGAAAAGGCAAAATCCTCACCAAGCGCGGCGCGGAAGGATTCCAAGCCATCGGGCTTTTGCCCGGTGCGTTGAAAGCGGATTCGCGCGGCATCGGCATTGCCTTCAAAGTATCGGACGGCGACGCCGGACGCATGGGCGAAGATTTATCAACTTATAACCGCGTCCGCCCGGCAGTGACGTTGGAAATCCTGCGTCAGCTTGGTGCGTTGAATGATTCGCAATTAAAACAACTTGCCGAGTTCGGTCCGACTTTGCCGATCAAGAATCATCGCGAGATTGTCGTGGGCGAGTCAAGACCAGCGTTCAAGTTAGTCAAAGCATAAAACAAAACTTCGGAAGCACCAAAGACCGGCGGATTTCCGAAGTTTTCATCCATTCTTTTCTCCTTTGCATTTGCCGTTCATGAGAGGGGCGAGGTCAAATACGGCGCTCAAATCAATTTCATTCAAATCATTGACTTTTCTTGGACGATATGAAATAATAGCGGTATCGTTACCGGTAACGATACCGCTAACAAAACTCTTTTCTTAGGATTTTGCATGAGAAAGAAAAAAGTGACCGTGACAATTCAGGACGTTGCAAGGACTGCGGGTGTTTCCGTATCCACAGTTTCGCGTGTTTTAAATGGCAAGGCGGATGTTGCGAGCGAAACTCAGGATCATATTCTTTCCGTGATTGACAATCTGGGGTATACCACCAATCTCGCCGCAAGAAGTATGCGAAGTTTTAAAAAAAATTTAGTTGGGTTAATCATGCCTGACATTGCTTATCCATTTGCTATCGAAGTGATGAAGGGGGTGAATCGCGCCATTGCTGAATCCGAGTTTGATTTGTTAGTGTACACAACCGGGGATGTACGGAAGAGCGAAAGCGCCTCTCACGAACAAAAATATGTCTCCCTTCTCAATAATTCCATCACGGATGGCGTCATCATTGTCGCACCCATCGCGAGCGAGTTTTCGAGTAATGCTCCGATTGTCTCTATCGACCCTCTCGTTAGCAACCCAACCTACCCCACTGTTCATGCGACCAATTATCAGGGCGCGGTCGAGGCGATGGAATATCTGCTTGGGCTGGGACACAAACGAATTGGCTTTATCAGCGGACGCGCTGAATTGGAAAGTTCAAATCGCCGCCTGAAGGGATATCGCGATGCGCTTGAAAATGCGGGAATACCAGTGGATGAAGAGTTGATTGCCTCCGGCGACTACACTACTGAAATAGGTGCTGTCTGTGCAAGAAAATTACTGTCACTGGATAAACCGCCCACAGCCATATTTGCATCCAATGACCAGACCGCAATGGGTGTTTTTCAAACTGCCCAGGAAATGGGTTTGCGCATTCCAGAGGATTTATCGGTTATGGGATTCGATAACATATCAGAATCCAAATATATGGGATTAACAACGATGGATCAGTTCATTTCTGAAATGGGTTTTGTCGCGACACAAATGCTTATTAAACTTATCAAACGCGAGTCTCTTGACACACAAACATATAAGATGAAGACTCAACTTGTTGTCCGCAATTCCTGTCAGGAATTAGCGGTGGCGGCGTAGGCTGATATGCGCCAGCCATGCTTTTTGCGTTCCAGAATATTTCCGGAAATAAACTTATGGAAGGAGGTGAGCATAGTAATTGTTTTAAAAATAAATAGCAGGCCCTCTCTTCAACCTTGAACCGATAGAAGGAAGACCTGCACAATTGTGAGGAGCATTGCTCCGCACAATGTGAGTATAACCTACTTGCACTTTCATAGATAAGGAGAAGAAAATGTCTCGAAAGATTTACACAATTTTGAGTTTGGTACTCATTGGCGCTTTTGCCTTGGCTGCATGTGCTGCACCGGCAACAAGTGCTCCTACTCAAGCTCCTGCCCCGACTACGGCGCCCGCCGCCGCACCGACAACGGCACCCGCTGCAACGAACACCGCCGCGCCGAAACCAGTAACCATCAATTGGTGGCATATTTCAACCGCTGACCCGGGTCTGTCATTCTGGGCAGGTTTGGCTAAGCAATATATGGCCGCTCACCCGAATGTCACTATCAACATTACCGTTTTGGAAAACGAGGCCTTCAAGACTAAGCTGACCACCGTTTTGCAGTCCGGTAATCCCCCCGATATCTTCCAATCTTGGGGTGGCGGCGACATGAATTCACAGGTTACGGCTGGATTACTGAAGGATATCACACCAGACCTCGATGCGAATGGCGGCGCTTGGCGGAATACCTTTGGTGCAGGCGCGTTGTCTGTTTATGCTTACCAGGGCAAGAACTACGGTGTACCGTGGGACATGGGCATGGTCGGCTTTTGGTATAACAAAGACCTCTTCACTAAGGCTGGAATTGCTAATCCTCCTACAACTTGGACCGATTTCCTAGCGGATGTAAAGACCCTCAAGGCTGCCGGCATCACCCCCATCTCCGTGGGGGAAGGTGACAAGTGGCCTGGCATGCATATATGGATGTATCTGGCCACTCGCATCGGCGGCGAAGCTGCCTTTGATGCAGCTTATACCCAGAAGGGCTCATTCACGGATCCGCCATTCATCCAAGCTTTCCAGAAACTCCAGGATTTGATTGCCCTCCAGCCCTTCCAAGACGGTTTTCTGGGCGCCACCCATGATGATATGGAAGGTGCCTTCGGTAATGGCAAGGCTGCCATGGAACTTACTGGACAGTGGGGGCCCTCCGTCGAATCAGCCGACAGCGCTGACAAAAAAGGCGTTGCCAATCTGGGTTTCTTCAATTTCCCGGCAGTTGAGGGCGGCGTTGGCAAAGTTACGGACGTTTGCGGCGGCGGCAATGGCTTCGCGATTGGCAAGAATGCACCCCCAGAAGCTATTGATTTCGTCAAGTTCCTGACCAGTGCCACCAACGAGGCTCAAATGGCCAAATTGGGTATGGGCATCCCGCCGGTCGTGGGCGCCGAATCCGGCCTGACCGATCCGAATATGCTGGCTGTAAAACAGAACGTAGCGAATGCAACCTACTTCCAGCTGTACTACGATCAGTATTTGCCTCCGGCGATGGGTTCCTCCCTGAACGACTCCGTGCAGACTATCTTCGCCGGCACGGCCACGCCTCAACAGGCCGCTCAGGCGATTGAAGACTCGGCCAAACAGAATCTAACAAAGTAAGGTAAGTTCTTTCGGATGTGCGGGGATTGGGTTCGAACATGCCCGATCCCCGCACTCTTGTGAGACTGAAGGATAAATATTATGAATATGACTCAGGCCAGAAGGGGCGACTTGAAAACAAACAAACAGACTTATTCTCCTCGCCGCGTTCAAGACTACCTCACGATTGCTTTCTTCTTGGCGCCGGCATTCATACTTTTTCTCGTTTTTCTCGTTTATCCCATTTTTCGATCCGTTTATTTCAGTTTGTTCAATTGGAATGGCTTGGGTCCTGCAGTTGATTTTATCGGATTGGATAATTTCAAGCAGATCCTGACCGATACAATATTCATGAGAGCGGTGGGAGACTGTCTCTTGATTGTAGTGCTATCTTTGTGTCTCCAGCTGCCACTAGCGCTAGCGCTGGCGATCATGGTGGGACGCGACCTGCCCGGGCGAGCTTTTTTCCGGACGATCTTTTTCATGCCTTATGTGCTTTCCGAAGTTATTACTGCCATTATTTGGTTGGGTCTCCTTAACCCTGACCCATCCCGTGGTTTTATTAATGCACTTTTGATTCTTATTCCGGGTATTCAAGCCCAAACCTTCCTGAGCAATATCCATGAGGTTATGGCATGCGTCTTTATCGTTCTCACTTGGAAATATTTTGGATTACACCTATTGCTATACCTAGCCGGCCTGCAAAATATTCCCAAGGAGGTCGAAGAGGCCGCCCTTATTGATGGTGCGAATAAATGGCAATTGACTCACCATATCACGATACCTTTGCTTGGCAGCACCATTCGTACAACCATCTACCTCTCCGTTTTGGGCTCGCTTACGCAGTTTCCTCTAGTCTGGATCATGACCAAAGGCGGGCCGGTCAACGCCAGTGAAGTCATGGCTACTTACATGTATCGCTTCGCCTTTGTGCGTTTCCAGTTAGGATACGGCTCGGCTGTGGCACTCGTGATGTTGCTAATCTGCCTGGCTTTTTCGGTGGGATTCTTGCGGCTTGCCGGTCAACCAGATTACTTGGGCGGCATTTAGAAAGGACTAATCATGGCAGCCAATTCATATCGTCGAAGCGATGTTTTCAAAAAAAACTTACCTAGGTTCTTCCAATATCTGGTCCTCTCTTTTGTCACGCTAATCTTTGTGGTGCCCATCGTCATCTTGGTTTTTGGCAGCCTCAAGACGCGCGGTGAGATGTTTTCGTTTCCATACACTCCTCCCAATCCCCCGCAATGGGATAACTATGTCCAGATTCTGAGTATGTCTTCGTTCTGGCTCATGCTACGCAACAGCGTTGTCGTTATGCTGTTTTCGACGGCTGGCGTGTTGATCATTTGCAGCCTGGCTGCCTTTGTATTTGCCCGCATACAATTCAGGGGCAAAGATCTGGCTTTCAATTTTCTCACCCTCGGCCTCATGTTCCCAATCACTGTTGCTATTATGCCGGTATACCTCGTTGTGCGCCAGATGCACCTGATTGATACACTCCTAGCAGTCATCCTCGTGCAAACCGCCTTCGGGTTATCCGGGAACATCTTGATTCTGCGTGGATTCTTCCTGGCTGTGCCGGTCGAGTTACAGGATGCCGCTTCCATAGACGGCTGCACTGCATTCGACTTTTTTTGGCGCATCCTGCTCCCGCTGGTACGCCCGGCGCTGGCGGCAGTTGGGGCATTGACCATGATTGTCAGTTGGAATGATTTACTCACCCCGCTTGTGCTTCTCAATAGTGACAAGCTCTGGACCCTGCCGCTCGGCACCATGCAGTTCCAAGGAGAGTACAGCTCAAATTTGGCGTTGATGTCGGCTTTTGTGGCTTTGTCTGCGGTTCCTGCCATCATTTTCTACTTGTTCGCCGAACGACAAATTGTAGCTGGTTTGACGGCTGGCGCGCTCAAAGGTTGATCATCTAGTGACAACGAGTCTGATGTCAAATTTGCAGCAGCTTTTCTTTTCCATGATCTCTCCCCTCCTGATTCTGTCTGCGCGCGGTCTCAGCTACGCCCCGCTCGCAGACGGAAACTCCAGCCAATGTGCGCCTGTTTGAGGCTTAAACGTTGCAAGTTGAAAGTATCATCACTGTGGGTACGAGCGGTTTCCAATACCCACATTTTGATTGATGATTACTGTCGAATCGTTGACTGGCGCTCCGGAGAAAATTCAATTCTAGGAAGTAACACATAATGAAATCCATAGAACAACGTGTAAATAAACTACTCTCTCAAATGACGTTGGATGAGAAGCTCGCCCAGATCGGTTCCTATTGGATGTTTGAACTTCAAACCGATGGCGTACTAGATTGGAATAGAGTGGCAGACAAACTCAAACATGGCATTGGACAAATTTCACGTTTGGGAGGCGCCTCCACGCTTGATCCTGTCAACGCCGCAAAAGCCGCCAACAGTCTGCAAAGGTTTCTTATTGAGAAGACCCGGCTTGGAATCCCAGCCATCATCCATGAAGAATGTTGTTCCGGCGCGATGATATTAGGCGGCACAGTGTTTCCGCAAATGCTGGGACTTGCCAGCACCTTCCAACCCGAACTCGCTGAAAGGATGACAACTGCCATCCGCAACCAAATGCTTGCCATCGGCGCGCGGCAGGGGCTTGCTCCCGTGCTCGATGTCGCTCGCGACCCGCGCTGGGGTCGCGTAGAGGAAACCTTTGGCGAGGACCCCACGCTCGTCAGTCATTTTGGAGTAGCTTATATCAAAGGCTTGCAGACGGGAAATCTTGCAGAAGGAGTTATGGCAACGGGTAAGCATTTTATTGGTCATAGCCTCTCGCAACGCGGACTTAATTGCGCGCCGGTTCATATGGGAATGCGCGAGGTTTCTGATATCTATCTTGCCCCGTTTCAAGCGGCGGTACGGGATGCAAAACTCGCCTCCATGATGAACGCTTATCCGGAATTGGATGGAGAAGTGGTTGCGGCTTCGCGCCGCATTCTGACCGATATTTTGCGCGGGCAACTGGGTTTTGATGGCGTCGTCGTCTCGGATTACGAAGCCATTATTATGCTCCACAATTTTCATAAAGTTGCCGTCAATCCTTCATATGCGGCGGGTATGGCATTGAATGCGGGCATTGACGTGGAACTGCCGACAGTTGTTTGCTATGGCGAGCCGCTCAAGCTTGCGCTTGACAAAGGTGAAATCAATATCGAACTCGTTGATACTGCTGTTCAACGTCATCTGAAAAAGAAATTTGAACTCGGCCTGTTCGAGAATTCCTATGTGAACGAAAACAAGGTGCTGGAAGTTTTTGAGACTCCCGAACAGCGCACACTGGCGCATGATATTGCCTGCAAAAGCATGGTCCTGTTGAAGAATGACGGTTTCCTTCCTCTGCAAAAAACGATCAAGACGCTCGCGGTCATCGGTCCAAATGCAAACGCCGGGCGAAATCAACTTGGCGACTATTCCTATGCGGCAATGCGTCAACTGGTGCAGTTCAAGTTTACACCCACAAACTCTGCCATTGACACGAATCTTGACATCCTCTCGAAGCACGATGTGAAGATTACAAATGTTCTGGATGGCATCAAGGCGGTTGTTTCTTCGGATACCGAAGTGTTGTATGCCCAGGGTTGCGATTATCTCAGCGACGATACATCTGGTTTCGACAATGCAGTCAATATTGCGAAACAAGCCGATGCTGTTGTATTGGTGCTTGGCGATCGTTCCGGATTAACTCCCGACTGCACAACTGGCGAAACACGCGATAGCGCAGATTTGAAACTACCCGGCGTCCAAGAGGATTTGGCCCAAGCGCTTCTCGCGACGGGGAAACCTGTTGCAGTGGTTCTGGTCAATGGCCGCCCTTATGCTTTTCCCTCCCTGGCCGAGAAGGCAAATGCGATTCTGGAAGCGTGGTTGCCGGGGGAAGAAGGCGGCTCTGCAGTGGCAGATGTTTTGTTTGGCGACGCGAACCCGGGCGGGAAATTGCCTATCACTTTCCCGCGCTCGGCAGGACAGATTCCGATTTACTATAATGCCAAGCCCGCCGGGATGAAATCTAACTGGTATGTGGATTATGTGTCCGAGAAGGTGACGCCATTATATCCATTTGGACATGGATTGAGTTATACATCATTTGAATATAAGGATTTGGTCATCAAGCAAAAGCGAGCAACAGCCGGTGAAAGCGTAGACATATTATTGAGCTTAAAGAATGTTGGCGAACTAGCAGGCGAAGAAGTTGCGCAACTTTATATCTACGATGAGTTTGCTTCCATCCCGCGTCCCATCAAAGAATTGAAAGGATACCAACGCCTGGCTCTGGATCCGGGAGAAACGCGGACGATTACGTTTCATCTTCCCGTGAATCAACTAGCGTTCTACGATCATGATTTAAATCTTGTAGTGGAACCCGGCGCGATTGAAGTGATGGTAGGAAGTTCATCAGAGGATATTCGCCTAAGGGATGGGTTCGAAATCCTCGGCCAGAAAAAGATGGCGGTCAAGGAACGAGTGTTTGTCTGTCCGGTGACTGTGGAGTAACAATATCGGATCTGATGTTTTATGAAAACTGTGAAAGTTTCAGGGCATAAGTGTTGATTATAAGCATGTTCAGATTGTTCGGATTGGATATGCAGGACGAAACGCCTATTGCAGCCGCCTTCATTGCCAGGCAATCGATTCGTATTTACATCAACTCGCCGAGTTCGGTCCCGCCTTGCCCATCAAGAATCATCGCGGCATTGTGGTGGGCGAATCGAGACCAGCGTTCAAGTTGGTGAAAGCATAAAACAAAGACTTCGGAAGATAGAGCCTTCCGAAGTCTTTGTTTCAAGCCAATTTTGGCCAAGGCTCGGAAAAGCAAAGGTCAAGAATGTTTCCCGTTTGTGTATCAAGCAGAAAGATTGTTCCGTTATAACCAAGATAAATCGGGAAAACCAAATACCGACTATTAGTTCTAGTTAGCAGCCAAGTGGTACACGTTAGTCACCAATGGGTTCACGTTAGCGAGTAAGCAGTACCCGTTAGTCGCTAATGGGTTCACGTTAGCAGCTAAGCAGTACCCGTTAGTCGCTAATGGGTTCACGTTAGCAGCTAAGCAGTACCCGTTAGTCGCTAATGGGTTCACGTTAGCTACTAAGCAGTACCCGTTAGTCTCCAACAAGTTCCTTTTCCTTTGCAATAGGTTCTTATTCGTCTCCAGAAGATTCTTTTTCCCAAACGGAAGTACTTTTTCCAGCGACTCAGACCACCGGGTCTCTGAGGACGGTGTATCCCCTGCGGAGATTAATCTTGCGCTGCCCATAAGCAGTTATACAGGCGGTATAATCCATAGTTGGGCGCATTGTTTTATTAATCCACAAAATATTATCAGAATTAATTGCCAGAAAAACTAACAGATCATGGATGGAGAGATATAAGTATGATATTATCAACATAGATAGAAATAATAAAAATCATAATTGAGAGATGGTTACAGAATTATTCGAAACCAGAATAGGGATATAAAATTGTAAGAAATTTCAGAAATGTCATACTCAAAGAAAGGGCTAATTAAGGCAAATACTATGAGTGGTAATGCATGGTCCAATGCTCCTGTTGAACAAAGAAGGATGGTTCTTATCATAGTTGCTTTTTTTATTATTTTATTCGTTTTAGGTATACTTACTCAACCAAAACCCTCTGCTCCCACGATAGTGCCTTCCCCTACTTTGACCCCTTCCCTTAATTCAGTACAGTTGGGATCTTTAGTCAAACCAATATGTGATGGAATTGGCATAAATACGATGAATATATATTCAAATATATCTGGAATTCATCCAATTATTTCATCAAATCCGGAACCATATAATTTTCCCGAAAAATGGAGCCCAACCAATATTAATCTTACTGAACTTGTATTATGTGTTGATAATCAAACTGAAGTTCATGTGGATGATTGCGGGCCATATTCCTATGGCACTGGAGGAAATATTACGGTTCCTCGTTATGACCTTGTCACAAATTATATTCTACGTGAAGCTCATACTGGAATAATTATTAGCAGTACAAAAATTACAGAACAAGCAGAACAATGTCCCGAGGAGATAAGGGATTGGGAATCGGGTTATAAAATTGTGGGGGGTATGGTTGAAGTTTCTTTTAATAGTCTTATTAAATGGTTATCTATTTATGTAATTAAATAATGATTGACGAGACCGGTTTGGCAATTATATATTAATAGGAGATAAATGATTTGCCCAACCTGCCGCTGCACTGGACGTGGCCAACTTGCGGCGAAAAACTGCCCAACAAAGCGGGCACCCGACTGGTGGGATCTGCCGCCCAAAAGGAGTAAACTACACTCAACTCAATTCCGTCAAATCAGCTGCATCTCGTCCCACCCAGCAGAAGGTAAAGCAAGCCGTCAAACTCTCCCTTTGCTCTCGCTTTTTAGTGATGCGGGAAATTTTTCCTAATGCTATAATCGGCCCTTATGAAATACGAAACCCTCAACGACACACAGATTCCCAAAATCGGCTTTGGCTCAGCGCGGCTGGGCGGCAGATTCGTGGGAGGCATTCTGGCTGATCGCAGCCACGATGAGTTCTTTCTCGCCGCGCTACGCTCCGCGCTGAATCTCGGTTATATTCATTTCGACACCGCTGAACTTTACGGCGGAGGTCACGCCGAGGAATTGATCGGCCGCGCCATCCACGAGTCCGGTGCGATGCGTGAAAAGATTTTCGTCACCACCAAAATCTGGCCGACCCATCTTGCTTATAAAAACGTTTTGCGCTCCTGCGAAAACAGTCTGCGCCGGTTGCAGATGGATTATATTGACTCATATCTCATTCATTGGCCCAATCCGCTGGTTCCGATGAGAGAGACGTTCCGCGCGCTCAACCAACTTGTCAAGGACGGTAAGGTCAGGCATGTTGGTGTCAGCAACTTCGATGTGAAGCGAATCAAAGAAGCGCAGTCGCTTTCCGAAACGCCGCTCTTTGCGAACCAGGTTCCATACAGCCTCACGCGTCGCAGCCATGCAAAAGACGGCACGCTCGAATATTGCCAGCAAAACAACATGCTCCTCACCGGATATACGCCGATCAATCACGGACACATTGCCGTCGAGCAAACCATGCAATCCATCGCCGATGCGCATCACGCTACGCCGCATCAAATTGCGCTGGCGTGGCTGGTCAACCAGCCGCGCGTCATCGCCATCCCGATGTCGTTTAATCCCAGCCATCAAAAAGAAAATCTCGATGCGGCGGATATCGAATTGACTCCCGCCGAAATGAATCAATTGAATCAATTAGGATAATCCGCCTCCCTGCCCATGAAATACGAAACCATTCACAACCTGATTTTGCCCAAAATCGGATTCGGCACCTGGAAGATCGGCGGCGAATCTTTCCCGAACCCGAAAATGGACTCCGTTTCATTAAGCGCATTGCGTTCCGCGCTGGAACTCGGTTACACCCACATTGACACCGCTGAAACTTATAGTGGAGGTCGTGCCGAAGAATTGATCGGTCAAGCAGTGCGCGAAATGCACATCCAGAGAGAATCGCTTTTCATTACATCCAAGGTCGCGCCGGAGCATCTGGCGTACGATCAGGTGCTCCGTTCATGCGAAGCCAGCCTGCGGCGATTGCGAATGGAATATATTGATCTTTATCTCATCCATTGGCCCACCGCTGGAATGAAACTCGAGGATACATTTCGTGCGTTGAATCAACTTGTCAAAGATGGCAAAGTTAAACATTTGGGCGTCAGCAACTTTGACGTGAAGTTATTGAAGCAATCCCAAGTTTTATCCGCAACGCCGATCATCACGAATCAAGTTCCATACAGTCATTCAGATCGTTCTTATGTTAAGAATGGCGTTCTGGAATATTGCCAGCAAAATAACATCTTGCTCACCGCTTACTCGCCGATTAATCAAGGACATTTTCGAACCAATCAAACTTTGCAGGCCGTCGCGCAAACTCACTCGAAAACACCATACCAAATCGCAATCGCGTGGCTGGTGATGCAGCCGCGCGTCATCACGATTCCGATGTCATTCAATCCAATCCACATCAAAGAAAACTTTGACGCGGCGGACATCGTCCTCAGCGAAGAAGAGATGAAGCAATTAAATTAACCCCTACCCCTACCCAGCCTCCCCCGAATACGACAATATTTTCGTCGTCGTATTTGGGGGAGGCGTCACGTAGTGACGGAGGGGGTGGGTGCGGCTATAATCCCATCAATGGATTCTCACTCGCGAGCCATTCCAGAAGAAACAGAAAAAGAAGAAGAGCGAACCGATGAAGGTCCACTTTATCGCGTCATTATCCACAACGACGAGATCACGCCAATGGATTTCGTCATTGACATTTTGATTTCAATTTTTGAGTTACCAGCCGCGAACGCCTCGTATATTATGTACACGGCGCATCTCAATGGAAATGCCTATGTCCAAACGTTACCGAAGCCCGAAGCACAACGACGAATCAACCAAGCACACTTTGCAGCGCGACTCAAAGGTTATCCATTGCAATTCACCATGGAACCGGAATGACTTCGCCCACTGAAACGCTGACACAAATCAATCTCGACGATCTCATCGATGCATTGGGGATTCAAAATCATCCAATGCTCACACACATCACGCGATTCTTATTTCGCGGCGAGGCGCGCAAGTTTGCAAAGCAGATGATTGATTTTGACTCGCTGGCTGGCGCACTCGGTTTAGCAGATGCTGCTCGACGGACAGAACGGCTTTATATTCGCGATGTGCGCGTCTTTGGCGTGGACCATTTGCCGGATTCGGCATTTCTCGCTTTATCCAATCATCCCGGCATGACCGACACGCT
>Ga0182027_10008438_pt1 | contig 14998 bp, 18 predicted proteins | sample 712E1DmetaG_FD_121300 | JGI IMG/M metagenome (GOLD analysis project Ga0182027, IMG submission 121300) | Permafrost microbial communities from Stordalen Mire, Sweden - 712E1D metaG (Illumina Assembly) | ecosystem: Environmental > Terrestrial > Soil > Wetlands > Permafrost | place: Sweden... | reverse complement strand
GGCGTAGAAGGCCGACGAGTCGTGACCAGCTCTACCAGGGGAACCGAAGGCGCTCGTTTTGGTTGTTTTTCGTTTCGAAAGCATATTTCTCTACCACCAAGTCACTGAAACACAAAGGATTGAAAACTTGTGTCCTTTGTGTTTAGATTACCTCCCCCAATGCGCCCAGCACGGACATGAGCGTGGGGTAATCATCCCGCAGCAGGGTGATCAATTCCCGGGTGGCCTGATCGACCCACTGCTCGTTTTTCGTTTGTTGTTTCACCTGCAAAATGTGGGCGGCCAGCACTTCGCCAACCGGGATGTCCTGGGCCTGCAGGATATGCCGGAAATACCCGAAGTCCCTGCGGCCCGGTTCCGGGTGGGCGGCGGCTCCGGTAAACTTTGCCAGTTCGGTTTCCGAGCACAGATAGATCTCATTCAGGCTGAGCGGCGGGCGGGGTGGCAGCATGTGGAAAATTTTCCCATCCTGCTCGTATCCCACCGCCAGCACCGACATTTCCACCGGCACGATGCGGTGTTCGCGGCTATCCTGCCTCACATCCGTGGGGACATTCCCGGCCGTGACCAGCTGTCGCACCAGGCCGTCTTCGTCGATGTGGATGTCGGTGATCAGGCCGAAGACCTGGTAGCCCGTTTCAATTGGAGCGCGCACCAGTGCGCCGAGCGACGGGGATTCCAGTTGCTTGACCGAGCAGCCAGCGACGAATTGGGTTGTGCTGGAATGGAGTAAGTGACCGATCTGGATTGCATTCATATTTACTTTCCTTTTATTTTGTGTCCTGGCGCCTTGGTGGTAAGATTATGTTCTTCTCGTTAATGCCCTGACCGGCCTTTTAAATTCTTGGCAGATTGCTTATACGATTCCGTATCCATTTCACTGCCTGCCTGGCGCAGTTCCAGTTCGAGCATTTGCTCCACCTGGGCCTTTTCATCAAATTTGACCACCGCGATCTCATGGGCGCGATGCAGGATGTACGGATAGGGCCTGGCTCCCATGATCCGGCATTGTTCCAGCAGGGCGGCGTGCAGCAGGTCCAGTTTCTCCTTGTCATCAGCCACCCACTTTGGGATTTCGACCCGCACCAGCCAGGGGTGCCGGGTATCGCCGACATTCAGGTAGAAGAAGTGCAGGGCCAGGTCGCCGGTGTAATGCAGCCGCGAGCCGGACTGCAAGCCGAAGACGGCCGAACGATGCCCGCCGGGCAGGAACCTGTATAGCCAGCGGTCGGTCACGCCGCGCAGGCTGTGCAGGCTGCGGATGCCCTTGAACTCTTCATCGGTGGAGAGCCGGGCGATCTCAAGCGTGCGGACGACCAGGTCGGCACCGGGTTTGTCCACGTAGCCGGCCACGGTCACGCCCCTGGCCTGCAGCTGTGACAGGATCGATTTGTGGATTTCCAAATTTTTGCGATAGTCGTCTTCGCCGGCGCCTTTGGCCCCCCACAGTTCTACCGGGCCGTCCGTCAGTGCCAGTAGCGGAGCGGGGTAGTCCGGGGCCAGTTCCAGCAGTTTGCGCCGTTCGGCAATGTCACGGCGCTGCTCGATGGCTTCCCCGGAAACTAGGCCGGTCTCGGTATAAAGTTCTTCACCGTAGAGCAAATGGCTGTCCGTGAAAACCTCCGGCGCCTGGCCCGAGCCGGACTGCATGGCGATGGCGCCGACATTGACCAGCGAATATTGAAGGGCCGCATGCCGGTCGGGCAGAATCTGTGAACCATCCGCAGCCAGCAGGGTAACCAATTTCAGGCTGGCAGCCTGTGGGAAGGATGCATCCAGGCGCTCGCCATCCAATGGGATGGCGCAGCGCAGGGATGGGTCGGCCTGGCGGGCGCGCTCCAGCTTGTCGCGCAGTTGCGCAGGCTTATCCGCCCATTCCTCCAGCAGGGAACGCGCCTGCTTGCGCAAGGTCTCCCGCGCCTGCTGGAGGGCGGGCGCCCCCAACCCGATCTCGCGAATTCTGTTGAATACCTGCTGGAAGTTCAGTGACATGGCCCGATTCCTCCCGTGTTCGCGGGACTTTCCCTCTGGCGAGGGACATTCCCGCTTTCGCGGGAAGTTTAGAACATTTGTCTCAATTCTACAATTAAAACCCACAAAAAACAAGCCCGTCCGGGAACAAACTCCCATCGCACAGCGTATACTGTTATGTTACACCATTATTCTGCGAGGAGGAACCCATGCATGCAAAATATTCCGTTTTCATTTTCATCCTGGTTTTAGCTCTGGCGCTGAGTGGTTGCGCGGCAGCCGCCGCCCAGCCCCGCACGCTCAATGTCAGCGGCAACGGCACGGTCTACCTGACCCCCGATATTGCCTATATTATCGTCGGCGTGCATACCGAGGATCCGGACCTGGCCAGCGGGGTCAGCAAGAATAACACGCAGGCCCAGGCCCTGGTGGATGCCTTGAAAAAGGACGGTATCGCCGCCAAGGATATCCAGACCAGCAATTTCAGTGTCTATAATAATAACAACAACGGCGAGACGATCGACAAAACCACCGGCCAGGTCATCAGCACCGGCTATTATTCCGTTGATAATACCGTCAATGTGACCGTGCGCGACCTAAGCCATCTGGGCAGTATACTCAGTACGGCGGTGAATTCAGGTGCCAACAATATCAACAGCATCAGCTTTGACGTGGCCGATAAAACCGCCGCCATGCAGCAGGCCCGCCAGAAGGCCATGGCAAACGCCAGCAGCCTGGCCAATGAACTGGCCAAAACCGCCAATGTGCAGTTGGGCGGTATTCAAAACATCTCCTATTCCGACAACTCGCCCCTGCCGTATTTTGGCATGGGCGGTGGCGGCGCTTCAGTGCCAAATACCTCCGTGCCGATCCAGCCCGGCCAGACCCAGATTTCGGTCACGGTCAGCGTGACGTATGCCCTGAAGTGACCCGTTCCGCCCGGCTTTGCAAAGAGCCGGGCGTTTTTTATCTTGCCTGATCGCCGGCGGCAAGCTTCGCCCCGGCTCTTACCTCCTCCAGATTTCGAATACCTGATACCTGATTGCCCTCTTCCTCCCGAAAACCAACCTTAACAAATCGCCTCTCCATTCTTTCCCATTGTTTCGAATCCACTCGCGCACGCTTCACGCTTTTTAGGATTGGCCGGGAATACCTCGGGAACTTTCCTGCACTTCCGTCGTCTTAATGTACAATACTCATAATAAAATGATAAGGAGCATCTTATGAAAACAAAAATCGTCTTACTAATCGCCGTATTAGTGCTTGGTACCATGCTGGCCGCCTGTGGTCCAGCCAGCATTGCCGTACAGACCCAGCCGCCTCAGCGCACCATCACCGTCACCGGCACCGGCAAGGTGACCCTCACGCCCGATATCGCCTATATCTCGATCGGCGTGCATACCGAGAATGCCAGCGCCACCGATGCCGTTTCCGGGAATAACACCCAGGCCCAGGCTGTCATCGCAGCCATCAAGGGTTTCGGCGTGGCCGATAAGGATATCCAGACCACCAATTTCAGCATCAACCCGCAGCAGCAGACCGACGCGAATGGCAAGGTGACCGGCATCCTGTACGTGGTCGATAACACCGTTTATGTGACCGTACGCGACCTGACCAAGCTGGGCGACCTGCTCGACTCATCCGTCAATGCCGGCGCCAACAACATCAACAGCATCCAGTTCGACGTGGCCGACAAGACCGCCGCGCTTTCGCAAGCCCGCCTGGCCGCCGTTGCGGACGCCAAGAAGCAGGCCGATGAACTGACCAAGGCCACCGGCGTTACGCTGGATGTGGTGCAGAGCATCTCCTACATGGATACCACCGCCCCGGTCACGGTTCAATATGATCGGGCTGCCCTGGCCGCCCCCGCAGCTGCCAGCGTCCCGGTCCAGGCCGGTTCTATGCAGATCTACACCACAGTAACCATTGTCTACGGATTGAAATAATTTCGAAGGCGGAGACTTCGGACTCCGTTCAATCAAGGCAAACCTCCCCCGATATCAACGCGGGGGAGGTTTATAATTTCCGCACACTTTTATCGGAGGAGCGTTTCATGTTAACTGTTGGATACATCGGCCTTGGCCTGATGGGGAAATCGATTGCCCGGAATATTCATAAAGCCGGCTTCCCGCTGGTGGTGCATAACCGCTCGCGCGCCGCGGTGGAGGAACTGGTGGCGGAAGGAGCTAGCGCGGCCGGCTCGCCCGCCGAGCTGGCCGCGCTGGTGGATGTGGTCTTTACCAACCTGCCGGATACGCCGGATGTGGAAAAGGTGGTGCTGGGCGAGAAAGGCATCCTGGCTGGCGCACAAAAAGGCCTGATCTTCGTTGATAACTCGACCATCAAACCGGCCGCGGCCCGCAGCCTGGCGGCTCAATTGGCGGAACGGGGCGTGTTCAGCCTGGATGCCCCCGTCTCGGGTGGCGACATCGGGGCGCGCAATGGCACGCTGGCCATCATGGTGGGCGGCCCGGCCGAGGCGCTGGAGAAAGTCCGCCCTGTCCTCCAGACGATGGGCAAGACGATCACCCACGTCGGCGAGGCGGGCGCCGGGCAGGTGGCCAAGGCCGCCAACCAGATCATGGTGGCCGCGCAGATGGTGGCGATGGGCGAACTGCTGATCTTTTCCCAGAAGGCTGGGGTCGACCCGCTGAAAGTGGTCGAAGCCATCAAAGGCGGCGCGGCACAGTGCTGGACGCTGGATGTAAAACCGCCGCGCCTGTTTGCTGGCAACCGTACTCCGGGCTTTAAGGCGCATATGCAGGCCAAGGACCTGAACATCATCCTGGAAACGGCGCGCGAGTACGGCATCCCGCTGCCCTCGGCCGCTGTCGATGCGCAGCTTTACAACGCCATGCTGCAGAACGGCATGGGCGAGCTGGATAATTCGGCGGTGATCGGGATGATCGAGGCGCTGGCGGGAGTGGAGTTGGTGAGAGGATGATCAACAGGTTGCAGATTTCGTGGGCAAGTGTACGCGATTACGGGCTGGTGCTGGCCGGGGCGCTGCTCCAGGCGGTGGCCCTACGCCTGTTCCTTGTCCCGGCCAACCTGGCTTCGGGTGGCATCAGTGGCATCTCGCAACTTATCAACCATTACACTGGCTGGCCGATCGGCGTGATGGTCTTCATCGGCAACCTGCCGCTGTTCCTGCTCGGCTGGCGTTATCTGGGCGGCCGGCGCTTCGTGCTCCGTACGGTTGTGGCGGTGGCGGCCTATGCACTTTTCATCGACCTGATCCTGCTGGTGCCATTCTTCCCCAAAAAAGGGCTGACGGATGACTTGGTGCTGAACTCGTTGTACGGGGCGGTGGCAATGGGGATCGGCTATGGCCTGGTCTACCGTGGGCAGGGCACCAGTGGAGGCACAGATATCCTGGCACGCATCCTGAACCGCTGGCGCGGCATCCCGATGACACAGAGTTACCTGATGACCGACGCCCTGGTGGTGCTGGCCGCCGGATTCGTTTTTGGCTGGCAAAAGGCATTATACGCGCTGATCGTCCTGTACGTTAGCGGCTTGGTGGTGGATAGCACGCTGGAAGGCGCGACCACCGTCCGTACGGCCTTTATTGTCAGTGAGCAGGCTGAGACAGTGGCGAAGCGTATCCTGTCGGAGATGGAGCGGGGTGTGACCATCCTGAACGGGACCGGTGCATACACAGGGGCGGCCCGGCCGGTGTTATATTGCGTGGTCAGCCGCCCGGAGATCCAGCAGTTGAAGACGATTGTCCACGAGTCGGACCCGAAAGCATTCCTGGTGATCGGTCAGGCGCACGAGGCGCTGGGCGAAGGTTTCCAGGCGTTCAAGAAACCAGGTGTTTGAGATTTTTGAGGTACCTGAGGTTCCTTAGGAATAAAAAATATCTGAGGGGGTTTCCTCAGATTTGTAAAAACCATCAAAGACATCAGAAACTGATGCATCACTATTTTGCGAATTGTATCAGTACCCCTGCCACCAGAGCAGCTTGTCCCAGGTGATAAAGGATCATGTTGGCCAGGCGGCCATTCTTGATCGGGTTGACGAACTTGTTCCAGGCCAGCAGGATGTCGGAAAAATAAAACAGGATCGCCCCCAGGGCCACCAGCCCGCCGGCGGAGGCCTTCCAGGCGGCGTTATTAAGTGTCAGCATGGCGGAGAGCACCATCAGGGTGATAACCATCCCATACACGCTCACCGGGCGCACCAGCCGTGACAGGCCTTTCTTGCGCACCCCGTCAATGATGCGCCGCAGTATGCGCGCGGCCCCCAGCGCAATGATAACGGCCAATCCCAGCGACCAGATCGGGGAGACATTTGGCAAAGGCGTGTTCAGGCCGACGATGTACGAGATGTGTGCGCTTAAAAAGGCGGCCAGCCCCACGAAGAACCAGCGTTCTGAGAATCGGGCGTACGAGACCAGCAGGAAGACATCCCCGGCCAGGGAGAAGAAGATCCCCAGGCCGAAACAGATCAACGGCACTGAGCGGAAGCCGCCCAATAGCGCCAGCAGCCCGAGCAGGATAAGCATGACCGCCGGCTTGGCGATATATTCAACCTTCTTCCAGCTTTTGGCAACCGCCAGCCAGTCGAGCCCGGCCACCAGGAACAGTAGGACGAAGCCGGGAATCATTTTTTGCCTTTGACTTTATAGCCCAATCGGCGCAGGGCGTTTTCATCGTCGCGCCAATCCTTATCGACCTTGACGCGCAGGTCGAGGAAGACTTTCCGTCCACTCATCGACTCGATCTCCATGCGGGCGGCCGAACCGATCTTTTTCAGCATGGCGGCTTTTTCGCCAATCACGATGCCTTTCTGCGAGTCATGCTCCACCAGCAGGGTGGCAGAAATATAGGCGTTGCCGTTTTCGCGTTCGCTGAACTCGTCCAGGCGGACGGCCAGGGCGTGCGGTACTTCATCACGCAGGAAGACCAAGCAGGCCTCGCGGATCAATTCTGCTGCGATTTCCTTTTCGTATAGATCGGTGATCTGGTCTTCGGGGAACTCGGCCGGCCGGACCGGCAGGCGGGCAGTCAGGGCCTCCAGCAGTTCTTTCAGCCCCTTATGCGAGGTGGCTGAGAAGGCCAGTGATGGGGCATCCGGAACCAGTTTCTGGTATTCGGCCCGCACCAGCTCCAACGCCGGGGCTGGAACCTTATCGATTTTGTTGAGACCCAGCACCAATTCCGGGCGGCGGTGGAGACCCCAAAGCAGGCTGGCGGCTTGGCGGTCTTCATCATCCGGCTCGAGGCTGGCATCCACCAGGAACAACACCACATCCACACCGTCCAGGGCTTCCTCGGCTTCCTGGTTAAAAAACTGGCCGAGCTTATGCTTGGGCACGTGTACGCCGGGTGTATCCACGAAGATGAGCTGGGCCTCCGGCAGGGTCAGGATGCCGAGCTGGCGGCGGCGGGTGGTTTGCGGGCGGGGGGAAACGGCAGCGATCTTCTGGCCGAGGATGGCATTGACCAGCGTGGATTTGCCCACGTTGGGTTTGCCGAGTATGGCGATGAAACCGGAGCGGAAATCAGACATGCTTCACCACAAAGGAATACGAATGATTTAATATCATTATGTGAGTCTATCATGAAAATAGACCCTGCGATGATTCATCCATCGCAGGGTCTATTTTCATGCAATAACGGCCCCTTCCATTTTCAATAACCATTCCTTGGTCCTGACCCCCTCTGCCAGGCCATAGCCGTGCAGTTTCCCATCCATGCCGATGACACGGTGGCAGGGTAGTACCAGCGGCATCGGGTTGGTGGCTTCGGCGCGGCCGACTGCACGGGCTGCGCGTGGTTTGCCGATGCGCTCGGCAATTTCCTTGTACGTGCAGGTTTCGCCATAAGGGATTTCGCAGGTGGCCTGCAGTACCGATTGTTGGAAAGGTCGCAACACGCTCCAGTCAATTGCCAGGCTGAAATTGCGCTGTTCGCCGGAAAGATAGGCATCAATCTGCGTGGCGGCTTCCAGCACACGCGGCAGGTCGAGCTGGATTGGCCGTTTAAAACGTTTGACCAGGTAGGCTTCGAATTCGGCCTGGGTCAGGCCCCATTCGATCGCCACCAGCCCAAGCTCCGAGACTGCCAACCAGAGCTTGCCGATGGGTGTCTCGGCCGTCTCGCCAATATATAATCCGGGTTTCGCTTGCATATGCGCCTCTTTCGGTTAATCCTAAGAATTCATTAAGGCCAATCCGAAAGTTCAGGAGAAGTTCCCATTTTGAGGGCCCGCACTCAAAATACGGTTCTTCTATAATTTTAGGGTAGATACTTACAGAATTGTCATACAAGCGTAGGGTAAACGTAGGGTTAGCGTCAAGTACAATTTAGACCAGGATGGTATTATATAAGTGTAAGGCGATTTCTCTTCTCCTCCTTTCAAGAGAGCCGGGGTCGGCGTCCCCGGCTCTCACGATTCTATCACAATGTTATAATCCTCCTGTCGGCGCCCAGCGCCAGAGTTATGCCGTGAATATCTCCCGCCTTACCTACCGCTCCCGCCAATTCTGGAACGCCCTGCTCAGCCCCAACAAGCGCGTACCGAGCGAAGCACTACTCCCCCATCTAAGTTCTGCTCAAATAGTACTATTCCGGCGCATGCAACCTGCGGAACAGCTGCATGCTTACCAGCTCTTCAAGGACTTGGAGTCGGCCGGGCAAACCACACCGGACCTGCTGACGGCGGCGCTCCTGCACGATGTGGGGAAAATCCTGCTGCCCCTTTCCATACTCGACCGGGTTGTAATCGTGTTAGGGAAGTATTTTTTCCGGAAGGCTTCACGGCGCTGGGCCGCAGGGACTCCGCATGGATTGCGCCTGCCATTCGTGGTGGCCGAACACCATGCCGGATGGGGCGCGGACCTGGCCTGCCAGGCCGGCGCGACGCAGCTATCAGTGGAACTGATCCGCCGGCATCAGGATACCCCCAACCCCAATCCAGATTCACAAATCGAACGCCTGCTGGCGGCATTGCAGGCAGCAGATAATGAAAGTTAAGATAGGAATGAGGCAAGCATGACCGTCAAAATTGCCATCATCGGGCTGGGACAGATCGGCGCATCGATCGGGCTGGCGCTGGCGAGTCACAAGGACCGGGTTACCACGATCGGGTACGATGCTGCAGCGGAAGTGAACCGCAAGGCGCATAGTATGAAGGCAGTTGAGAAGATCGGACACGGCCTGTACGCTTCCGTGGAGCAGGCCGACATGATCATTCTGGCTCTGCCACTCGATCAGATCCGTGAGACGCTGCAAGCCATGGCACAAGATGTTCGCGAGCAAGCAGTCGTGATCGACACGGCCCCGGTCAAATCAGCGGTGGCAGTCTGGGCGGAAGAATTCCTGCCACCCAAACGCCATTATGTGGGCCTTTCCCTGGCGTTCAATCCGCTGCTCCTGGATGAAACCGGCACAGGCATTGATTCGGCCCGCGCCGACCTCTTTCAAAACGGGCTGGCGGCCATCACAACTCCACCCGGAACCTCCAGTGAGGCCATCAAACTGGCAGCCAGCTTTGTGACCCTGCTGGGCTCACACGTATATTTTACCGACCCGGCCGAGGCGGATGGCATCTTGGCAACCATCCATACCCTGCCGACGCTGGCAGCCGCAGCGATGGTGGAGACCGTCATTGGCCGGCCAGGTTGGACGGATATCCGTAAAATGGCCGGGCGGCACTTTATGTCTGCCATGCACCAGCTGGATGGGGAAAAAAGCCTGGCCCTGGCCGAAGCCGTTCAAAAGAACCGTATCAATACCGTGCGGGTGCTGGATGAGTATATTTCTGCACTGCAATCCCTGCGGGACGAGGTTGAAAAGGAAGAAAAAAGCAGCCTGCGGGAGCGATTCAAAGCTGCTTTGCATGCCCGCGCCGAATGGCAGCGCGAGCGCGGGGATAGCAGTTGGCATGAAGACGAGTCCCAGAGGCAAACGATCCCGACGTTCAATGATATTTTGCGGGGACCGCTTGGCCTGGGAAAGATGTTGGGCCGGCCCAGGAAAAAGCCGGAGGACGATTAGCGGGGAAAACCTCCATTTTCCTAAATAAAAATATGGCATTCTATTGTTATATATTGGAATGCTCCGATGGTTCCTTTTATACCGGCTGGAGCACAGACCCGCAGCGACGCCTGCGGGAGCATAATAGCGGGAAGGGTGCGCGCTATACACGCACTCGCCGTCCGGCCCGGCTGGTATATGTGGAGGAACTGCCAGATAAAAGTGCGGCTTTAAAACGCGAGAGAGCCATCAAGGCTCTCTCGCATCCCAAAAAGCAAAAATTAATCTCCATCCGAAAACTTTAGAACTCCGCCTGCTTTCGGATGGGTCCCCTTAGTTTCTATCCGAAAATTCAGAAGGATGTTCTTCTCTAATTTTCGGATGATTGACAGTTAGCTGGTGAATAAAGGGAGATGTCCGAGCGAGACAATTTTCCCCCACTTGGCCCGCTCGCCTTCCGTCAGGATGGCGGCCTCGCATATGATATTAGCGCCGGCTTTTTCCATGATCATGCGCATCCCCTGCAGGGTTGAGCCGGTGCTGATAACATCATCCACGATCAGGGCGAGCTTGCCCCTGACATCCTCCTGGTCTTTCTCATCCATGATCAAGGTTTGCGGCTCGTCGGTAGTGATGGAGAGCGTCTCGGCAATCAGGGCTGCGCCCATGTAGGGTTTGTAGGATTTGCGTAGGACGATATACGGTTTTTTTGTCTCGACTGAGAGTGCATAGGCCAGCGGGATGGATTTGGCTTCCGCCGTCACGATAACATCGAACTCCACTCCCTGGAGTTTCTCGTTCAATGCTTTGGCGCAGGCCTGGACCAGTTCGGTATCGCCGAGAATGTTCAATATGGCGATTTTCAGGCCAGGCTTTATCATAAATAAGCGCAGGCTGCGTTTGAGACCGGCAATTTCGATATCGTAGGTTTCATGAGCTGACATAATCCATCTCCTGAACAGGTTTCGGCGATAGTTTATCACAAATTTTGCATAGCCGGACTCTTACGGTATAATTTTCCTGCCAAATTTTTCCATCATTCTGACCTTTGTCATGACATATGCTTCCTGATTTGCAACTTAATAATATCTTGCGATTGCGAAAACCTCATCCATGCGGTTCCTACGAATGGACGGTTGTCCGCCTTGGCGCAGATATTGGTTTGGAATGCAAAGGCTGCGGGCGGCGGGTGATGTTAACGCGCCGCGAATTGGCCCGGCGGATTAAAGTAATTTTACCGGAGGAATCGCATGTCCACTCTACCGACAAATAAGCCAAATATAACTTTCCTGTTCTCAGATACTGGCGGCGGGCACCGCGCGGCCAGCGAAGCCATCATCGAGTCGCTTCATAACGAGTTTGGTGATGCCGTGGTGACAGAGATGGTGGATTTCCTCAAGGATTATGCCCCGCCGCCATTCAACCTTTTACCTGAAATCTACCCGGATCTGGTACGCGCCCCTGAGCTATGGGGCGCCATGTTTGATATCAGCGATGGCCGGCCGCAGGCGCGCTTTGTGACCTCGACATTCTGGCCTTACGTCAGGCGTGCTATTAACCGATTGGTGCGTGATCATCACAGTGATATATTGGTGTGTGTTCACCCATTGGCAAATTCCTTTGCCCTGAGGGCGCTTGGGAAAAAGGTCCGTCCGCGGTTTGTCACCGTGGTAACCGACCTGGTCTCCACCCACGCCATGTGGTTTGATCAGCGTGCCGACCTGATCCTTGTGCCAACAGAACAAGCGCGCCAGAATGCCATTCATTATCATATGTTGCCTGAAAAAGTCCGTGTGGTGGGGCAGCCGGTCAGCCAACGCTGCAGCGCGCCCATCGGCGACAAAGCTCTCCTTCGCAGCAACCTGGGTTGGCCGCAGGATAAGTTTACAGTCCTGATCGTAGGTGGCGGGGATGGCATGGGCCCGTTGGCCGAAACGGCGCGGGCCATCGACGAATCGGGGCTGGACGTGGCACTGGTGATCGTGGCCGGGCGTAATACAAAACTCGAAGCTGAGCTGAGAGAACAGACCTGGGAGAATCCGGTGTTCATTTATGGCTTTACCCGTGACATGCCCGATTTCATGCGGGCGGCTGATGTTATCGTCACCAAGGCCGGCCCGAGTACCATTGCGGAAGCGCTCAATGCTGAGTTGCCAATTATCCTTTATGCCAAATTGCCCGGCCAGGAAGATGGGAATGTAGATTTTGTATTATCCGAAGGAGTAGGCGTCTGGGCTCCGGAATCACAGGAAGTAATCCGCGCTCTGACGCGCTGGGTTTGCCGCCCCAACGAGCGCCAGAAGGTGGTGGATGCCTGTCGCCACGCGGCCCGCCCGGATGCAGCGCGGCAGATCGCCCTCATTGTGGGTGCACAGATAGGATTGACTGACCAACCGCGCGAAGTGCCCACGTTCTGACCCATGCTCCGATTCGCAGACAGCCCGAAGGGACAAAATCAAGCCCCTTTGACTGACGATTCTCCTAAGGCCCAGAAGCACCCAAAATCCCTGTAGTATAATCTTCTCGCCATGCCCATCCTGGATGCACACACATTGGAATTCTTCAGCCGTTCCCCGGAGCAAACCCGCCGCCTGGGAATGCGCCTGGGCGCGTTGCTCCAACCGGGTGATTTGATCTGCCTTCAGGGCGACCTCGGGGCTGGAAAGACCACGCTGGTTCAGGGTTTGGCCCAGGGCTGGGGCGCGCTGGATTCTGTTTCCAGCCCGACCTTCGTGCTGGTGAATGCCTACCGGCGCCCCGATTCCAGCAGCCTTTTTCATTTTGACGCCTACCGGGTCGACTCGCTCGGAGAGGCCGAAGAATTGGACATGGATACTTTGCTTTCCCAGGGTCCGCTGGTGATTGAATGGCCCGAGCGGGTCGAACCGGTCCTGCCTGCCGAACGGTTGTGGGCCTGGCTGGAATATGAATCTGAAGAACACCGTGCCATGCGTTTTTCGGCCTGCGGGAAACGATATGAGAGCTTGCTCGATCATCTCCGCCGGAGTATATACGGAGGAAATTGATGCTGCTTGCAATTGACACATCCACTGCCCAGATTGGACTGGCTCTTTATGATGGAACGAGCGTGCCCGGCGAGTTTGTCTGGCAGAGCGGATTGCATCATACCGAGGAACTGGCCCCGGCTCTGGCCGATCTGCTGAGACGCGTGGGAACTAAAATGGAGGCTATCACCGTTTTGGGTGTAGCGCTCGGTCCCGGATCATTTACCAGCCTGCGGGTTGGATTGGCGTTTGTAAAGGGACTGGTACTGGCACGCCATGTACCTGTGATTGGAATCCCCACACTGGATGTAGTCGCTGCAGCGGTTCCGCTCCCCAACCCTGTGACACCGGCAGATGGAAACCACCGTCCCCGGCTGGCTGCGCTGGTACATGCTGGGCGCGGACGCCTGGCATTAGGCTGGTACCAGGCAGGCGAGGACGGGTGGCAGGCGGATAGCCCTGTCACGGTGACGACCGCCGATGAACTGGCAGATCAAATCCATAAGCCGGTGCTTGTTTGTGGCGAAATGTCTGCCGATGAACGCAGCCGGCTGATGCGAAAGTTTAAAAATGTCAGCCTGGCATCCCCGGCGCAATGTGTCCGCAGGCCGGGTATCCTGGCGGAGCTGGCCTGGAAAAAATGGCAGGCTGGAAAAATTGACCAGGCAGCGACTCTCGCACCCATTTATATCCATGTAGCCGGAGGATTGCCGGCGTGATTGCAATTATCCGCCGGATGACCCTGGCAGATGTTCCGGCAGTTCACGAGATCGATGTACTCTCGTTCACTTTACCCTGGCCGGAGCGCTCTTTCCGTTTTGAGTTGACCGAGAACCAGGTCTCGCGGGGCTGGGTGGCAGAAGCGGATGGAAAAATTGCCGCCTTGCTGATGATCTGGTTCATTGTCGATGAAGCCCATATTGCCACCATTGCGGTTCACCCGGATTTCCGCCGGCAGGGCATTGGCGAGCAGATATTGTTGCATGCTCTGCGGGCTGCCCATATTGAAGGAGCGCAACGGGCCTTTCTGGAAGTGCGCGCTGGGAACACCGCCGCCCAGGCAATGTACAAGAAATATGGCTTTGAAATGGTCGGGGTCCGCAAAGGATATTACAAAGACAATAACGAGGATGCCTTCTTAATGAATTTGGAGAAATTCGATTGTGTGGAGGCTGCATGAGTGCTGAAGAAGTCCTTGCCCAGGTAGCTAAAGAAGTGTCTGTCTGCCAAAAGTGCGCGCTGTATCACTCGCGCAAGAAGTCCGTCCCCGGGGAAGGGCCGGCAGATGCGGAAATCATGTTCATTGGTGAGGGACCGGGGTTCCATGAAAACGAGCAGGGCCGTCCATTTGTCGGCCCGTCTGGCCACTTCTTGAACGAACTGCTGGCCGAGGCCGGGTTGAGGCGCTCGGATGTGTGGATCGGTAACGTCGTAAAATGCCGTCCACCCAACAACCGTGACCCTTTACCCGAAGAATTGGCAGCCTGCAATGAGTATCAGGAACGCCAGATTGCTGCCATTAATCCGAAGATCATCATCACCCTCGGGCGTTACTCGATGGGTAAGTTCATGCCCGGGGCCAAGATCAGTTCCATCCATGGACAGATGCGGCGGGTGGGTGACCGCTACGTGATTGCCATGTTCCATCCGGCTGCAGCCTTGCATCAGGCGGCGCTCAAACCGGCCATCCTGAAGGATTTTGGACAGTTGCCGAAATTGCTCGAACAGGCGCGTGCGGCCCAGAAGCATACCACTCCAGTACAGGCAGCCGAAGAACCTAAAGAAGACCCAAAACAATTAAGCCTTTTTTGATAACCAAGCCATGCGTTTCAAGTTTGATAGGCCGGAAATTAATGTTGGTAAAAGTGAAAGGACAAGATGAGCACTAAAGAAAGTCTCCTCAAAAAGATGAACGATAAAACGGCCCGGATCGCCATTCTGGGATTGGGCTATGTGGGCCTGCCACTGGCAGTGGTGTTTGCCGAAGCGGGCTTCACGGTTACTGGGATCGATCCGGATGTGCGCAAGTCCGATTCT
>Ga0182027_10008437_pt1 | contig 14998 bp, 9 predicted proteins | sample 712E1DmetaG_FD_121300 | JGI IMG/M metagenome (GOLD analysis project Ga0182027, IMG submission 121300) | Permafrost microbial communities from Stordalen Mire, Sweden - 712E1D metaG (Illumina Assembly) | ecosystem: Environmental > Terrestrial > Soil > Wetlands > Permafrost | place: Sweden... | reverse complement strand
CTTTTCTTGAAATGCCTGTGCTCGATCATATCATTGTGGGAGAAGAAAAATATTTCAGCTTTGCAGATGAAGGACTGATGTAGCTTTTTGTAATTATTCAGGTCATTGAACTATGCTGTTGGTTTGGTTTATGGTCAGTTGTTAGTTGAGTCTAATAAACCATAATCCAAGACTTCTGCGCAAACCGGCTGTCCTGACTGTAAACCACAGACCAAAAACAGTTTTAAACCTTAGATAATGATTTGTTAATTCTTTTTTAATATCTCATGTGAAAAAAATAACGAAATTTGCAATCCTTTTAAGAATTCAACAAATATTAATAATAAAACAAAATCAGATGAAGAAATTTATTTTTTTAATGTTGATGATAGCTATGAGCTTCTCATCAAATGTAAAAGGTCAGGTTTCCATAACGACTACCGGAAATTATTTCCAGAATTTTGACGGACTGGGTACTGTATCCGGCACATGGGCCGACAATTCCACCATTGCAAACTGGTATGCAAAACGTTCGGGTACGGGTACTACCATTACTGTAAGCACTGGCTCTAATACCGCAGGAGACTTGTATAATTTCGGATCAAGTGCTGCAGCGGACAGGGCTTTAGGATCAATAGGTTCCTCAAATGCGCTGGCACATAATTTTGCTTATGGAGTACAGTTTCAGAATAACAGCGGTGCACCATTAACTACAATGAGCGTAGCTTATAAAGGAGAGGAATGGCGTAGTAGTAATGCTGCTGCACAGACTGTAGCTTTTTATTATAAGGTTAGTACCACACCCATCACTGATCTTCAGCCAAATGTTAACGGAACATGGACCGCAGTTACTGCACTCGATTTTGTAAGTCCTGTTTTTGGTGTTACAGGTGCAGCCCTTAATGGCAATGCAGTGGGCAATTTTGTGGTAATGAACAATACTGCAATACCAGCATTAAGTATTCCAGACGGAAGTTATATTATGATAAAATGGGATGATCCCGACCAGTCCGGAACAGATCAGGGATTAGCTATCGACAGTGTAACTGTTTCCTGGACTATTGCAACCAATGGATTAAACACGGGAACCATCGCCGGTTCGCCTTTTTGTATAACCTCTACTATTGGCGCAAATGTAAGTGTTCCGTTTACGATATTCGGACCCTATAATGTGGGAAATGTTTATCAGGCATATCTTTCGGATGCTTCGGGAAGTTTTGCTACTGAAACATTGATTGGGGCTGATACTGCTGTGATAGCAGGAACGATAAATGCTAAAATTCCCGCAAATACTCCATCAGGTGCAGGATATAGAATCAGAGTAAAATCCACTGATCCTGCAATGGTAGCAGGCGATAATGGATTGGATCTGTCCATTGTTCTTGGGATACAGGAAGTAAGTGCAGTATCTGCAGCAGGAGGCTATTCACAGGCAACTGTGAATTGGACAAACCCGACCGCCTGTTTTGACGAAGTGATGATGGTGGCTAAGCCAACTGCAAGCATCACAGCTGTGCCAACCGGTGACGGAAGTGCATATACTGCAAATTCACAGAGTTTCACTGATCCTTTGAACACTGTTTTTGACGGTACAGGAGCGGTGGTTTATAAATCTGCTGTTCCCGGTCCTGCAACTATCACAGGACTCGTGAACGGAACCACTTATTATTTCAAATTATTTACCAGGCGGGATACCGTTTGGAGCCCGGGAGTTGAGGTATCAGCTACACCACAGAACATTCCCAATCTTGTAATTTCTGAGATCATGTATAATACAGGTGGAGGCGCTTCCGATACCCTTGAATTTATTGAGCTTTTAAATAATGATATTTTGCCGGTAAATGTCGGAGGATATACTTTCTCTCAGGGAATAACCGATACACTGGAAGCAGCCACCATGAATCCCGGCGACCGCATCATCATTGCAAAAGATTCTGTTGCGTTTACTAATTTTTACGGATTCCCTTCCTATCAGTGGAAGAGCGGTACACTTAATGATGCCGGTGAACCACTTGTATTAAGAAACAGCGCCGGTTCCCTGGTTGATACGCTGAATTATCTGGCAGTTTCTCCATGGCCCGTAAATGCACTTCGTGTTTCCATAACATTATGCAATGCGAATCTGGATAATAATGATGGTGCTAACTGGTCCTTAGCTACAGAATTTGTGGATACTTTAGGAATAAGTACTGACTCAGTATTTGCTGATCCGATGGCCGGATGCACTATTATTATTCCTCCGCCTGATACCACACATCCGGTGGTGTTAAATGCATGGGCAACAGGTTTATCTACAGTGAAAGTTTCATTCAGCGAAGCCATGGATAATATTACCTCTCAGGATATTGCTAATTATACATTCATAAGCGCCGTGGCAGGAAGTGCAGTGTTATCAGCTTCACTGGATACCATAACAATCAGCTTATCGAGTCCCCTGGTAAGTGGTGTTCCGGATACGATTACTATTGCCAATGTTACTGACTCAACGGGCAACCCCATGCTTGTTGCGCAAAGTTTTCCGATTGTTTATGGAGCAGTGTTGCCTCAGATTGATACGATTGTTTATTGGACTTTCCCGAGCAGTACGGGTAATCAGATCGCCGAAGGCGGCATTCCTGCTAATCTTGCAAAAACAATTCGCAGGGAGAGTGCCTATGCAGGATCATACACCTTTTCATCAGGAGTCGCCACTGAGGCCATTTCCAGCACTGCCTGGAATTCCGGAATGGGAACAAAATATTATTTGATTGATTTTTCCACGGCATTATATGACAGCATTAAGTTTTCATCAGCCATGAGAGCATCAAGCACGGGCCCCAGAGATTTTGCCTGTGAGTACAGTCTCGATGGCAGCACCTGGGTTCCAATACCCGGCACTAACAGGGCACTTTCGGCCAGTAGTTTCACTCCGGGGAAAATAAATAATAAAAACCTGCCACCGGCATGCTACAATCAGCCGGATGTATACCTGAGATGGATCATGACCTCCGATACCTGCGCTGCAGATTCTTTTGGAATTAGTTCAACCGGCACTGCAAGAATTGATAATATTTTTGTGACCGGCAGATACAATCCTATTCTCAGCGTCCAGCAGTTTAACCCTCAGCAGATCGGTGTATATCCGAATCCGAATAATGGCTTGTTTACGGTGAACATCCCTGCAAACAGCGGTACGGATATTAAAATATATTCCATCCTGGGTGATGTGGTTTATTCCGCACGCACCAGCGAAGCAAGTTCAGCGATTGATCTTTCTTTTGCAGGAAAAGGAATATACTTCATTTGGTTCACCGATGTGAAATCAGGCATCATCACTACAAAGAAATTATCTGTACAATAAAAAGATTTTGTTCCTTTTGCAAAAAGCATCCTCGTTTTCGGGGGTGCTTTTTTTGATTTTATTTATATCGGGGATAAAGTCTGTATTCCTTTTGCAGCAACCTTACATCCTCCGCTCGGCGGAATTTGCAATTCCGTCGGAAATAATCGTTGAATTTGTAATTCAACATAGAAGATAAGAATAAGATGACTATATTTGTATTTCGAAGCAATGCCAACAGGATATCAAATAAAAGATCAATCATCCGCATACTATTTAACTTTTCAAGTAGTATTCTGGGTCGATTTATTTACACGAAAGAAATACAGAGATATTGTTTTGGACAGCCTTAGATATTGTCAGATGAATAAAGATCTCGAAATATTTGCTTTTGTAATTATGTCGAACCATGTTCATTTATTAGCAAGAAGCAGTAATGATAATTTAAGTGCTACCATCAGGGATTTTAAAAAGCATACAAGTAAACAAATTATCGAACAGATTCAAACGAGCGAGGAAAGTCGAAAAAAATGGATGCTGAATTTATTCAGCCATGCGGCAAAAAGGCAAAATAAGGAGGGTAATTATCAGGTATGGACTCATGAAAATCATGCAATAGAGGCTTCGACCAATGCATTTATCTGGCAAAAGGTAGAATATATTCATAATAATCCTGTTAGAAATGGTTTGGTTGAAAATACATGGGAATATATGTATTCAAGTGCAAGAAATTATACAGATATGGAAAGTCTGCTTGAAGTAATTAAGGTTGATGTTCCAATGAAGACGTATAAATGAATTGTAGAATGGTAAGGAAGCATCGAATTGCAAATTCGATAATTAATAAAGCGGCATTGCAAATGCCGCTTAGCGGGGGTGAAGCAGGAAATTTTTTCCGAAAATTAATATGGACGAAGAAATAGCCATCACGAACAATGCAATGCTTATCAGGATACATGCAGGTCTCATCAAAAGATATGTTGTGCTCCTCAAGCGACATGGATGTCTGGTCAAAATATATGCATGTCTTATCCAGAGACTTGTATTGCCCATTAATACCTGTGGTAGAGTGGAATTAGTGTAGCAATAAATGTGGGAATTCCAAAAGGTACCAAATAAGTGATCATGCGTTTATAGCAGGTGCCTGATAAAGAAACCACTGAACTGATGACATTGTTTTATGAAAGTCATATCAAAACGCAGAGCAGGCATGAATCCTACAGGAAAGCACAGCAGATCATGGCTGAAAAATATGAGCTTTATTATTGGGCAACGATTGTGCTGGTAGAATAACAGATAGGAGTGAGGCAAACAAAGAATTTATTCTACCTTTGAACAATGAGGAATTTATTTAATAAATATTTCATTTACATGAGAATTTTTTTATTACTGCTTATCATTGTTTGTATCGGAAAACTAAACGCACAAACATGTGATCCGGGTGGGTGCACTGCAGCAGATACTAATTCAACAGGGCAGTACCCCGCTGCTACGTTTTCCACAACATCATCATCCTGGTCAACCGTGAGTGCATGGATGAATGCAGGAAACTATACCTTGTTTGATGTAATAAATGGCGATACGTACGAGTGGACATACTGCAGTGACTTTGGCGGAAGTCAGAGTTGGAATGCCGAACTTACCTTGTTTAATAACTCTACCGGAGCAACACTTTGTTATCAAAATAATTGCGGAATATCAAGTTGCCTTACTGCTCCCTATATCAGATGGACCGCCACCTATACAGGAACTGTAAAACTACTGACCACCGTTTCGGGTTGTACAACCAATACCGGATCTCCTTATTCCACTTTAGTATGGAGAGATACCAGCGGAACTCCCCTTGTTCAGGTCCTTGGTGTGGATGTATACGGTGGCAATGGAACCATCAATTGGAATCTGGTTAAAGCAGCAGGCTATACATTTGCATGGGCTAAAGCTACAGAGGGTGTTGGTTATACTGATAGTGAATATTTAAACAATGCAGTAAACGGTGTAAGTGCCGGAATGAAAATGGGTGCTTATCACTTTGCCCGGCCTGATTTAAACCCCACTCCTGCAGGTGCAGTTTCGGAAGCAAATTATTTTTTAAGTGTGGCGGAACCTTATATTATTAACTGTGAACTACCTCCTTCACTTGATCTGGAGGGTTCTTATCTGCTGACCAGTTTTACCAGTGCCGAATTAACGACCTGGGTTCAGAACTGGATGAATACTGTTCAGGCTGTTACAGGAATTACTCCCGTTCTCTATATTGGTGCATCAACAGCATCCTATCTGAACAGTTCTTTAAACACCTACAAACTATGGACCGATGATGTTAGTGGCAGCTCAACAACTCCACCTCCTAATATCGGTGTATGGACCACTTGGGCATTTAACCAATACGACTGGACAGCTACTGTTCCGGGAATATCGGGGAGTAATACAGATTTAAATGTTTTTAACGGAAATATGGCTGCATTTGATAGCTTAATGGGATGCCCGATTACAGGTATTAAACAAAACAGCTTAAATGATTCTTTTGTAATATACCCAAACCCCGCCAACGACAACCTAACTATTGAGACCTCGCAAAAATGTACGATAGAAATTTTAAATATCGAAGGACAAATAATCAAAACAATCAATACCGCAAACAAACAAACGACAATTGATATAAGAAATTTATCAAGCGAAGTTTATATAATAAAAGCAAAGACTGAAAAGGGTGTTGCTGTAAAGAAATTTATTAAAGAATAGAACGTCCCAGTGCATAACAGGGTGCTTATTCAATGCGGGGTATAGCGGGTTTGGGAATTTCATTAAAATAAATTAATTTTGTTTCGGGTGGAGAGAAATGTGCATTTTTATTCCTCAATAAATAAGCACCCGAAACGTTGTGCTTAATATAAACTTACAATAAGAAAGTTATTATATTAATGCTTATATTTGCTATATATTGTGATCTTCTATTGGCAAGATACTTCCTGCAAACAAACCGCTAAATGCTACGGGGGCAGAAAGATAATTGCATGTAATATTAAAAGAAAATAAACATGTTGTATTATGAAAAATAAAAAAAGATTAATTCTGCTCATTGCAGGGATCACACTTTTAAGCTCGATGTTCTCTTCAGGCCAGGTTGTGAGGATTCCGGAGAATAAAAAGCTAAAGATGCATCATGAAAATGAACAGTTAGATGATAAATATCTTCCTAATGCATACAACAATAAAAAGACATCTCCTGCATATAAATATATAAAAACCGGTACATCGAAATTAACGGGCAGCAGTATATTTACCATACAGGTAAATGTGAATGCAGGCGGACAGAACATTTTGGGCGATGCGGCTAACGAACCTAACATTGCAGTGAATCCGTTGAATCCGGACAAAATTGTCATTGGCTGGAGGCAATTCGACAATGTATCCAGTAATTTCAGGCAGGCAGGCTATAGTTATACTTCCGACGGAGGACTGACATGGACATTCCCGGGTACAATTGAAACGGGTATTTTTCGTTCCGATCCTGTATTGGATTATGATACGCTTGGGAATTTTTATTACAACAGCCTCACGTCTGATTTCTCCTGCAAGGTGTTTTTAAGTACTAATGGCGGTGCCGCATGGAGTTCCGGAACCGATGCAGGGGGAGGTGATAAACAATGGATGACTATTGACAGAACAACAGGTGTGGGGAGCGGAAATATTTATTCATACTGGACATCTGTTTACAGTACATGTTTACCCGGTTTCTTTACACGTTCGACAGATAATGGTAACAGTTTTGAAAGTTGTACTGCAGTAAACGATTCTTCATTCTGGGGAACAATGACTGTGGGAAATGCCGGAGAATTATACATTGCCGGAAGCGGTTATACTGATAGTATTGTGGTTGAAAAATCTACAAATGCGAAGATCCCCGGCTCATTGATCAGTTGGGATCCGCCTGTATCGGTATACCTTGATGGGTACATTAACTATGGTATCTCAGTCAATCCGGTAGGTCTGCTTGGTCAAGCAAACATTGATGTGGATCGCTCCAGCGGGCCCGGAAGCGGCAATGTTTATCTACTGGCTTCAGTAACCCGGGTATTTAGCTCGGATTCCGGTGATGTGATGTTTTCAAAGAGCACGGATGGCGGGCTTACCTGGAGTTCACCGATCCAGGTAAATGATGATCCCTCGATAGATAACATCCAGTGGCTTGGCACCATGTCGGTTGCTCCAAATGGCAGGATTGATGCTGTTTGGCTTGATACTCGTGATAATCAATTCGTTTCAGATTCATCTGCGCTTTATTATTCCTATTCAATTGATCAGGGGAATTCCTGGTCTGTGAATGAAAAGTTTTCCGCCTCTTTCGATCCACATGTTGGATATCCTAACCAAAATAAAATGGGCGATTATTTCGATATGGTGTCGGATAATATCGGTGCACATCTTGCATGGACCAATACTCTGAATGGAGAAGAGGATGTTTATTACAGCCATATTATTCCTAATATTTCTTCAACAGTAAATGAGATTTCTGATAACGAAACATTCTCCGTCTTTCCAAATCCTACAAACGGTGTATTTTTTATTAAGGGTAATGCAAAGCAATCTCAAATTGATATCTACAATACCCTGGGAGAAAAGGTGTATTCAATAACCAGCTTCAAAACGATAACCGAAATTAATATTTCGTTGCAAAATGCCGGAATTTATATTCTGAAAATTGTTAATCAGGATGGTTCTTCAATTGTAAAGAAAATAATTAAGGAATAAATCATCGGAATAGAAAAAATGCATTTAACATCACATTGCTTCAATAGCTATTAGTAGAAAACAGTGATGAGGAAAATTGAAATAAAAAACAATTCCACTTTTTCAAATAGAATTGTTTAGTTTTGAAGTCTCATTCAACATTATTTTTTATTTAATCAAATCAATATGAAATCTTTTTTCAATTATTCTGCATTAGTGTTATTTCTTGTTTTATCTGTAAAGAGCTTCAGCCAGCCTATTCATCATCAGATCAAGGCACAGATCAATATTCCGAATAAAAAAATTGAAGTTACTGATATTGTTAAATTTCCGGGCTCATATTTCACAGGAAACCGCGACGGCATTCATTTTACTTTAAATGCCGCTTTCACAGTGAAATCATTGGATCCCGCTGTGAAGCTACAAGAGGTTAACGAAAAACAAACTGATAGCTCCGATGTGAAAACAAAAAAATATGTTGTTGATTATGGTTTAAGTTTAAAAGATGGTCTGCTTCAACTGCAATACGAAGGCAAAGTGCTCGGAGAAATAAAAGAAGGCGCTGTGGAGTATGCCCGTGGATTCAGCGAAACCAGCGGTATCATTTCCAATGAGGGAATTTATCTTGCAGGTTCCACTGCATGGGTACCTTCATTTAATGATGAATTTTTTACATTCGATCTGACCACCGTGATGGATTCAGCATGGGGCGTGGTTTCTCAAGGCACAAGGACGAAAAATATTGTCAGTGGAAATAGACGCACCATTAATTACAGTGTTCCTGATCCTGCAGACGAAGTGTATCTGGTGGCTGCGCCCTGGACTGAATACAGTAAGATGTCAGGCAAAGTTCTGGTGCAGGCTGAACTTCGCAAAGCAGACACTGCGCTTGCAAATAAATATATTAATGCAACAGCCGATTATCTTGCATTATATGAAAAACTCATCGGACCTTATCCATACAGCAAATTTACGCTGGTGGAAAATTTCTGGGAAACAGGTTATGGTATGCCTTCATTTACGCTGCTTGGAGAAAAAATTATTCGTTTTCCGTTTATCATAAATACCTCATATCCTCACGAACTGCTGCACAATTACTGGGGAAACAGCGTGTATGTGGATAATACAAAAGGGAATTGGTGTGAAGGGATCACTGCTTATATGGCTGATCATTTATTTAAGGAACAGCAGGGGCAGGGCGCTGAATATCGCAGAACCACCCTGGCAAAGTTTACTGATTTTGTAAACGTAACAAATGATTTTCCTGTAAATAAATTTCAATCGAGGAACAATGCTGCTGATGAAGCCATCGGATATGGAAAAGCACTGATGATCTTTGAAATGCTTCGTTATGATTTTGGTGATGATGTATTCAGAAAAGCATTCTCGGCGTTTTATGAAAAAAATAAATTCAAAAAAGCATCGTGGAATGATATTATGATTGCATTTGAAAATGCAACTTCCAAAAGCCTGAAACCATTTTTCGATCAGTGGCTCATGCGAACAGGGGCGCCCACGTTGAAACTTTCGAATGTTGCAGTCACATCGGATGGTAAGCAAAATGAAATAAGTTTTACTATTTCACAGATTCAGAAAGAAGAACCATTCACTACAAAAATTCCAGTAGCTGTTTATGACGAGGAGAAAGTGGTGGTGAAAGATTTTACTATGACAAAACGTGAAGAAAAATTTATTATCTCCTGCGATAAAGCTCCCATACGTATTGATATTGATCCGCAGTTTAATGTGATGCGGCGACTTGACAAAGATGAAGTACCTGTTAGTATTTCGCAGATCATGGGAGATAAAGATGTAGTGATGATACTTCCGAAGGGCAGTCCATTTATTAAAGAATACACTGATCTGGCTGAGCAATGGAAAAAAACACAGGAAGTGCAAGGCAATAAGTTCGAGATAAAATATGATGCTGATCTGCAGGAATTGCCAGATAAGGCATCATGGATCGTTGGCTTTGATAATAAATTTGCCGGAGCTCTTCATGTATTCAATGATTATGCAGGATATTTACCAAAAGAAACTATTGCCAAGTCTGATTCGCTAAAACAGAAAGGTGGTCTTGTATATGTATATCAGAACCCGAAAAACAAAAACATCACCAATGGATTTCTGGGAAGCACAAATCAGAAAATGATTGATGGGCTGAAAAGAAAAATCGTTCATTACGGAAAATACAGTTACCTGGGATTTGAAGGTGATGATGCAGTGAACAAACTGAAGGGAGAATTTCCTGCATTGTTGTCTCCACTGAGTTATTATATAAAATATAATGGCAAGGTATTGACTACGCCAGCAAAGCTAAAACCAAGAAAAGCGCTGATGTATTAAAGGCATGAAATTTGCGCAAAGCACCAGAAATATTTTAAATCCTATTTTATGAAATTCAGAAAATCTCATTTCATTCTTTTCCTGTTGATTTTTATTTTCATGATGGGAAATGCTCAGACTAATTTTAAAGATGCTGTTCCAAAAATATCGGATATACAATTTAACAGAATGATAAAAGATTATCATGTGAAAATTTGTAAAACGATAGAACTTCCGTATTCCTACGCAGACATGGGATATAATGGCTATGTAACGGATTCCAGCACATACGACAGTAATGGAAATCTTTTAACTCACACTGCATTTTATTCTGATGGAAAGATCAATAAAAGTCAGATTTATACCTATGATGCTGCCGGCAACACTACTTCTATGGTACGTTATCAAAGCGGCTATCATTCTCCTCCATCTACCAGAAAAAATGAAAAGGGAGAAATGATAGAAGTATTCGGGATTAATCAGGATGAAAGTACTTACAAAGAAACATACACTTATGACGCAAAAGGGAATATGCTAAGTTCTACATATCACGATCCGGGCGGAAGCACAAGTACAACGTATTTTAAATATGATGAGAAATTAAATTATAATGTTTATAATGACGATCACAGCCCTCGCATAAAATATCAATGTATTTATGAAAAAGATAAACTGATAAAAAAAATAATGCTGACTCTTCAGGATACCGTGATTGGAAAAAGCGAATGGAAATACAATGATGCCGGTATGCTTACCGAATATAAAACCGATGGTAAAAACGATATCAGCATGCCATTTTCAGCTGCTCAAAAATATGATGCAAAAGGAAATATGGTTGAGTTGAACTATTTTGATGAATTCGGGAAACAATACAGCAAGTGGGTTTATAGCTATGATGCGTTAAAAAGAATTTCAGAACTTGTGATTTATGATGCAAAAAATGAATTTACTGCTAAAGAAACTTATGTCTATGATGATAAAGGTTTGCTGAAAGCAAAGGTTACTTATAATGATCCCGCAGTTCCCATGAATGTGGAGAATTATGAATATGAGTTTTTTTATTAATTATTTCGAATGCTGCTTGCAAAACTCCCAGATCATGTCGCAAGCGTTAATATCGCGGCAGGTTTTTCCTATCCACATTTTGTGTGCATATTGCATTCCGCCTGCCCAGGTGTGACCTCCTCCTTCAATTGTTATAAGAACTACTTCGCCCTTTTCACCTATATTTCCATAAGAGGTCCTTTTTACCCGACAACCATCTGCGGGATTGGTGTCCGGTAGATAATCAAATTTTGGAGAATTGTTTATTTTATTATTGCTTACCCAGAAGTTAACCGATTCAACAGTTGATGTAACTTTGCCCACCTTCATATTCAGGAAGTGAACCTCACCGCCTTCATAGGGAACCAGAGGATCGGCTGTACCGTTAATAATAAGCATAGCTACTGAATTCTTTGGTGTGCTTTTCAGGTCGACCGGGATGTTCCCGCAAACCGGTGCGGCAGCAGCAATTTTATCACTTAGTTCAATAGCCAGCCGCTGAGTCATCATAGCTCCGTTTGACATACCTGTAACATATACGCGGGCGGGATCTACACAATGTGTTTTAATCAATTCATCAATGAGTGCTGAAATAAATCCCACATCATCAATTATAGAGTCATTTATTTTGTTTGGTTTAGACTTAATGGGCCGTCCGTCGTTCCAGCTTTTATCGATACCGTCAGGGTAAACAACTATAAATCCTTCTTTGTCGGCCAGTGTATTAAATTTTTTGCAGGTAAGCTTTACCATCAGTTTACCAGTGCCAAGCTTACCATGCAGCGCTATCAGGAGTGGCACTGATTTTCCTTTTTCTAGGTTATCCGGGCTGTGTAAAAGATAAGTCCGTTTTAAACCATCGTGCATGATACTGTAAACATGATCAACAGGCTTCTTGTCAAATGAAAAGCCATGGAAGGGCAGGAGTGTGGCCATTAACAGGACACAAGTAAACGAGATTTTTTTTATCATTATGTACATTGAGCGTTTTGTGTGGTAATTGGCAATCGATTCTATCAGGCGATCTTCAATATATTTTTTTTGAACATCTGCAATGCTACTATATTCAGCACTGTTCCAATGAGCATCAAAACAAAAATTCTTGAAAGGAATGTAGTATCAGTCCACGGGAGCATTCTCCAGAATATGTCAAAAAAGCCCTGTATTGCCCAATAGTTTACTGAGAATACAGAAATCTTCTGCATAAATAAAGGCATAATAAAAATGGGAATCATACTACCTCCAATGCAACTCATAACAAGTATGATCAGCGTCGACAGACTCTGTACCTGCTGGCGCGATTTCGCAAAAGAGGCGAGTAAGACTCCAAAGCTAGAACAGGCGTATGCTGTGGCGATAATCATAATCAAAAGCGAAATTAGATGAGGGAAAATATCTAATCCAAAAGCCAGTCTGGCGAATAGAAACATCACTGTAAGCTGGAAAATGGAAATTAAATTTGTAGCCAGCATTTTCCCGAATAAAATATTGTGGGGACGAATAGGTGAGGATAATAATTTTTTTAAAGTGCCCTCTTGTTTTTCATCCAGCAGACCTGCGCCCATTCCTGCCACTGAAAATAAGAGCATCAGGATTGCTACTCCTGCAACAGCTTGAATAATTCCCGGTGAATTTTCTACTTCGGCCACAAGAGGCGTAGCTTTTAGGAATGAACCGGATTGTTTTTTAGTTTCATCGGATGAAAAAATTTTCGAAATCTGTGCATGGATTTTTTCCCTGGTCATAGGATCGAGATTCGGGTTTCCGGCATCAAATTTTGCCAGCGTTTTTTTAGCCATTGATTTTCCACCAATGATATTCATGAGATTTCCTGTAAGTGAACCCTGAAGAATTCCCACTTCAGCCTCTTGAGCCGCATCATATTTTAATTCGATGGGTGGATTATTCCCAGCATTTAATGAATCACCAAACCCTTTGTGAAAAATAAGAACTGCTGCCTCATCGCCTTTCTTTACAAGATTTTCAGCATCAACTGAACTTGTTTGTTTCACTTGAAATTCTTTCAACGAGTCAAGTTGCGTGATAGTATTTTTTGAAGTAATTGTTTTATCATCATCTGCAACCACAAGGATTGTTGGTTTTGCTTCTCCTTTTTTATGAAACGCGCTACCGAATGCTAAAGCAAAAAGAGTAATGAGCGCAATTGGTATCAGAAAAGTAATCATCACAGACCTCTTGTCAGCAAAAAATAATTTCAAATCCTTGTGTGCAAGTTTTAGCATTTAATCACGAAGTTGTTTACCGGTTAAACTTAAGAATATGGTTTCAAGATTTATTTTCTGAATGTTAATCTGTAGAATGTCAAGCCCGATTTCACTACACTTTAAAATTACTTTTGACAAATCATTTTTTACATGTGAAGAATAAAAATGAATGGAGTTTTCAATACGTTTTAAATCTTTCCAGGCAGATGCTATTTTGTCAAATAATTCATTGGTAAGATCAACAAATGAAATCACAATAGTTTCCTTCATATTATTAGAGCTTTTCAATTCATCAAACGTTCCCTGAGCTATAATCCGGCCATCATCAATGATTCCAATGCGGTCGCATAAGCGCTCAGCTTCTTCCATATAATGAGTAGAATATACGATTGTCATGCCTTCCTGATGAAGTTTTTCTATCACTTCAAAAATTAAATTCCTGCTCTGCGGGTCAATACCGACAGTGGGTTCATCCAGAAATAAAATTTTTGGTTTATGAAGTAAAGCGGATGCTATATTAATTCTTCTCTTCATACCGCCTGAATATGTTTTCACTTTATCATTCTTTCTGTCGAGCAATCCGAATAGTTTCAATGTTTCGTTAATGCGTAATTTTAATTCTGACGAAGGAATCTTATATAATCCACCCCAGAATATTAAATTTTTATAAGCTGAAAGCTCATTATAAAGTGCTATTTCCTGAGGAACGACGCCAATTATTTTTTTACATTCTATCGGATTTCTTTTTAAATCGTATCCCGCAATTTCCACACTACCTTCGTCTGGTTTGAGAATAGTATTCATAATGGAAATGGTTGTAGTTTTTCCGGCACCATTTGGTCCGAGTAAGCCAAAAAACTCACCTTGCTTAATGTCAAAAGAAATTCCCTTCAGTGCTTGTACTGTATTGTATCTTTTACTCAGGTTTGAAACAGAAATCATATTATTTTTCTTTCCGGTTTACTTACGACGATATTGTTTCTGAGAAGTTACAATCATGTCGCGCACTATTCAGCCTTTCTTACTAACATAGTTGTTTTGTCATCATCCAAAACAATTTCATATTTTGGTTTTAATTCTTCTAAAAATTTCTTGAAAGAATTATGTCCGAAATTACGAATATCAAATGTAGGATCTACCTTTTTTAATGCATCCAGAAGTCTGCTTGCATAGGCTAAACCAGTAAGATTGTTATAGGCCATTTCAAAAGCCTGATCGACAATATCAATATTAATAGGTTTTTTAGTAATTAAATTAGTCAGAATTTTACCGGTAATTTTTGGCACTTGTTGTTTTTGGATTTCTGTTTGAAGTATTTTTTCAATCGGTTCTTTTTTGGGTTGCTTATCTTTAGGTTTGAATGTTTCTACAGGCT
>Ga0182027_10008436_pt1 | contig 14998 bp, 15 predicted proteins | sample 712E1DmetaG_FD_121300 | JGI IMG/M metagenome (GOLD analysis project Ga0182027, IMG submission 121300) | Permafrost microbial communities from Stordalen Mire, Sweden - 712E1D metaG (Illumina Assembly) | ecosystem: Environmental > Terrestrial > Soil > Wetlands > Permafrost | place: Sweden... | reverse complement strand
TATAGTGCGGCAGCCTGCCTTTACGAACAAAAAATATAGAATTGCGGATCACCTCAACAATTCTGACTATATCATGAATAATACTTTTTTCTTGGGTACATATCCGGGCAACACGCCAGAAATTTTAGATTATATCGAGCAAGTTGTTGGTTCTTTTATGGAAAAGTATTAATGGGCATTGTAAAAAAATACTGTGCAACGGTAAAAGAAATTCAAAGTCCTTTAAAAGATATTTTTACAGTTACCTTTCAGGCACCTCGACAATTTCAATATTTACCCGGACAGTTTTTGCACCTCGCGTTGGATAATTATGATCCAAGCATGCAATGGCCCGATTCTCGATGTTTCTCTATGCAAAGCGTCCCTCACGAAGAGCACTTAAAAATAACGTTTGCTATAAAGGGAAAATTTACACAAAAAATGTCCGAGGAATTACGTCCGGGAAAAAACGTTTGGTTAAAACTGCCGTACGGAGATTTATTCCAACGACAGCATTCAAAAGACCATTGCGTGTTTATCGCGGGCGGAACAGGCATCACGCCATTTTTATCGATGTTTGGAGACGCGTCGTTCACTCAATATCAAGAACCGAAATTGTATTTTGGCGTCCGTTCAAAAGCCTATAATGTTTTTGACAAAGAATTGTGCGATGCCCAAAAAGTAAATCCTCAATTTAGTATTGCTATAGTGTATCAAGACATTGAAGGGATATTAGATATCGGCAATATTTATGCGGAGAACAAAGGCTCAACATTCTTTATTTCGGGTCCACCCGTTATGATTTCATCCTTTAAGAAGTTTTTGCTCAGTCATAATTGCCCGGAAGAAAAGGTGATTACCGATGACTGGGAATAAAAAGTTTTTGTATTTATTTCTTGAAGACATGGAACACGTTCTTCAACATTCTCGAAATCTTTGGGAGGTCGTTAGAAATAAGTCGATATTTATTACGGGGGGAACGGGATTTTTTGGGAAATGGCTTTTAGAGAGTTTTATTTATGCAAACAAACAACTGAAGCTTGGCGCGAGCATTACGGTGCTGACCCGTGATCCATCCAAGTTTATAAAGGAATTCCCGCTTTATGAAAGAGAATCTACGGTTGAGTTTATCAGCGGCGATATTCTTACATTTAATTTCCCAGCAAAGAAATTCAATTATATAATCCATGCAGCAACAACAAGCTCAGATGCCAACATATATCAAAAACAGCCGCTGTTAATGTTGGATACAATTACAAAAGGGACTCGTCGGGTTTTGGATTTTGCTAAGCAACAACCGCCTGAATCATTTTTATTTGTCAGTTCCGGAGCTGTGTATGGCAAACAGCCGTCTCACATTACTCATATAAAAGAAACAGACAGTTTTTTTATTGATATCAATGATCCTGGTTCTGCCTACGCAGAGGGGAAACGGCTGGCTGAATTGTGCTGCTCTATTTATTTCAAAGAATATAATCTCCCCGTAAAAATTGCCCGCTGTTTTGCTTTTGTGGGTCCATTTCTTCCTCTTGACAAACATTTTGCGATCGGCAATTTCATTCTGAATGCTCTAAAAGGTGAGGATATTGTAATTAAAGGCGATGGGACGCCGCACCGATCTTACCTGTATTCTGCTGATCTCGCAATTTGGCTTTGGACAATTTTGTTAAAAGGTAAAAAAACGTTCCCATACAATGTCGGATCTGATCAAGCAATTACAATTAAAGAACTGGCATACCTTGTTGCAAAAGTTGGTCATAACCACCAAAGGGTTATTGTATCAAAGCAATCACCAAAATTAATTTTTCCAGAAAGGTATACTCCATCAATCGAACGCGCTGTGAATGATCTCGATATATCACAAAAAATTGATCTAAAAGAATCAATTCGGCGTACGCTGTATTGGCACGAAAATATCGACAAACAAAAAAAATCCATTAATTAAAAATCGGGAGATTTTCAATGCAAGAAGTTATCATAGGAGACCACAAAATCGGAGAGGGGCATTCTTGCTTTATCATCGCAGAGATCGGGATTAACCATAACGGTGACATTGATGTTGCCAAGAGATTGATCGATCTTGCCAAATTTTCAGGGTGCACTGCAGTGAAATTCCAAAAGCGTACCATTGATGTCGTTTATAAACCGGAAGAATTGACTATGCCCCGCGAAAGCCCTTTTGGAAACACAAACGGCGATTTGAAATACGGTCTGGAATTCGAGCTAGAAGAATATCAGGAAATAGACCGTTATTGCAAAGAAAAGAATATCCCATGGTTTGCATCATGCTGGGATGAAGGTTCCGTAGATTTTATAGACCAATTTGATGTGCCGTGTTACAAAATAGCCTCTGCAAGTCTGACAGACGACAATCTACTCCGTCATACCAGATCTAAAGGAAAACCTATAATCCTTTCAACAGGAATGAGTACTTTGGAACAAATTGACCACGCAGTCGAGGCCCTCGACAAGAATGATCTGGTGATTTTACATGCAACGAGCACTTATCCGGCCCAATATGATGAACTAAATCTGGCGGTTATTCCTGCGCTAAGGCAACGTTATGGGCTCCCTATCGGGTATTCCGGACACGAAACGGGTATACCGACATCCATTGCAGTAGTGGCATTAGGAGCTTGTGTGGTGGAACGACATATTACTCTTGATAGGGCCATGTGGGGATCTGATCAGGCAGCATCGTTGGGTCCCGGCGGTATAATCAAAGTGGTATCGGGCATACGAACATTAGAGATGGCGATGGGAGATGGAGTCAAAAGAGTTATTGAACGTGAGGTGCCAATCATCAAAAAACTGAGACGCAAGGGATAAATACGTGCACAAGATAAGAGCAGTTGCGCTAGATGTAGATGGCGTGTTGACAGATGGTAACTTCATTTGGGGTCCAGATGGTGAGGAATTTAAGAGATTCTCTTTTCTGGATGTCATGGGTATCTCATTAGGCATAAAGTCCGGTCTGATTTTTGCCTTAATCTCGGGCGAGGATAACCCACTCATTGACCGCTATGCAAGAAAAATGGGGATTGTTGATGTCTTTAAAGGATGCAAGGACAAAGCAAAGTGTTTAAAGTTATTTGCTGATAAATATGGTCTGAAGTTGGAAGAGGTGTGCTTTATGGGCGATGATGTAAATGATTTATCCGCATTGAGGATTGTCGGCCTTTCAGTTTCCCCGGCTAATGCTCATGATTCTGTGAAGAAAATAGCTTCTATGGTGACAAATCACCAGGGTGGAAATGGCGCTGTACGCGAATTGATAGATTTTATTCTATCTGACCTCCGAACACTATGAATACTAAAATGAAATTATCTGATTACGTAGTGCAATTCATTGCCGAACTAGGGGTGAAGCACGTTTTCATGGTACCCGGCGGTGGCGCAATGCATTTGAACGATTCATTAGGACGTTGTAAGGATATTGAATTTGTATGCAACCTCCACGAGCAAGCCTGCGCTATTGCAGCAGAAGCATACGCACGTGTTACCAATAACCTAGGCGTTGCACTGGTGACCACAGGACCGGGTGGAACAAATGCAATTACCGGTGTCGCTGCCGCATGGCTGGATTCCACACCGTGCCTTTTCATATCCGGTCAAGTTAAACGTCCTGATATTGTTGGGAAACGCGGGCTGCGACAACTAGGTGTACAAGAAATTGACATTGTGGCAATCGTAAAATCTATCACAAAGTACGCTGTCACAATTATGGAACCGAAGAGCGTCCGCTATCACCTTGAAAAAGCCGTTTATTACTCTAAAAGCGGGCGCCCAGGTCCTGTCTGGATTGATATTCCACTGGATGTTCAGGCTTCAATGATTGATCCTGATGAGCTGAAAGAATTTGATCCTAGTAAAATTGAGCAGCATCTTGATGAAAATTTGCTGAACGAACATATATTAGAAGCTATCAAATTGCTCAACAAGGCTGAGAGGCCAGTAGTTTTAGTCGGGAATGGTGTTCGACTTGCCAGTGCCGAGAGAGATTTTCTGCAACTGGTCGAGCTGTTAGGCGTTCCTGTTTTAACCACGCGGCTTGGAGTAGACCTTCTTCCAGCTCGCCATCCGCTGAATAACGGTATGCCCGGATCTATCGCGTCTCGCGGAGCGAACTTTACGATCCAGAATTCTGATTGGCTTCTTTTGTTGGGGACGCGCCTCGATATGGCTCTAATTGCTTATGCGCCTGATAGATTTGCGCGTGCAGCTAAGAAAATTATGGTGAATATTGATCTTTCCGAGATCGACAAGCTCAAATCTATCATTGATCTTCCGATATGTGCAGATGCCAGACTTTTTATCCAGAAATTTATTAAGAACTCCAATCGTATCGAAGAACGCAACCGTTCTGCTTGGGTGGCAAAATGCCTCGATTGGAAGAAAAAATATCCTTTCGTTTTGCCTGAACACTATACAGCAACAGATGGGATCAGCGTTTATGCTTTTTCTGAAATTCTTTCTCAAGAATTGGGAGAGGATTGTGTTATCTTGCCGGGAAATGCAGGTAATGCAAGTGAACTTTTTTTAACAGCTTTTTCCGCCAAGGCTGGTCAGCGAATTTTCCATAATAAAGGTACCGGGGCAATGGGATTTTGCCAACCAGCTGCAATTGGAGCCTGTCTGGCAAGCGGTAGAAAGTTAACCATTTGTGTGGATGGAGATGGTGGATTCCAGATGAACATTCAGGAGTTGGAGACAGTCAAGCGGCTGGAGCTTCCGATCAAGTTCTTTGTAATGAATAACCGAGGTTATGCTTCTATTCGATCATCGCAAAGGAACTATTTTGGACGGCTGACCGGCGCGGATATGACTAGCGGTTTATCTCTTCCCGATATTAAGAAAGTCGCTGAAGCATACGGGCTCGGTACAGCACGAATCGAAACCGTCAAAAACCTTAATGAGCAGATTCAGCAAGTGCTTGAGATGCCTGGACCGGTTGTGTGCGATGTAATAATCATCCCGGATGAGGCACGCGCTCCCAGGGTTTCATCCATGCAGCGACCGGACGGATCAATGGTTTCTAAACCTCTAGAAGATATGTGGCCTTTTTTAGAACGAGAAGAATTCCTTTCCAATATGGTAATACCTCCCGTTAAGGAAGAATGACCACATGACACAAAACTTGTTGGCTGCAGAACTTGATAGACTATTATCGGAAGACGTCGATGCCTGTGTTGAACGAGAAAGAACTGCGTTTGATCGATTAGTAGCGCCTTTTTCCAAATCGATTGTTCTTTTCGGATGTGGTAATTTAGGGAGAGAGGCATTAGCCTGTTTAACGCGTGATAACATTGCACCACTTGCCTTCACGGATAATAACCCTTCTTTATGGGGTACAACTATAAATGGGGTGAGTGTGATCTCACCGGAAGAAGCAGCAAAGCGTTTTGGTCAAAACGCTGCTTTTGTAGTAACAGTACGGAGCCACGAGGGTAAGCATCGGTTCGCAGAAACCAAGAGAAAGCTTTCCAACCTTCAGTGTAAGCGAGTTATTTCCTTTGTCCCGCTATTGTGGAAATATGCCGAAGCACTTCTTCCCAACTATTATCTTGACCTACCACACAAGATTCTCGAACATAAGCAAGATGTACGGGCAGCATTTGATTTATGGGCAGATGATCTATCGCGAACCACTTACTTGACTCAGCTTAAGTGGAGAATGCTTGATATCTATGATGAGCTTCCATTACGAACATTTCAACGCCAATACTTTCCTAGCGAATTATTTACCTTGCTTCGCGATGAAGTTTTTACAGATTGTGGAGCATTCGACGGCGACACAATAAAGGACTTCCTTTCAAATTGCCGTAATAATTTCAAGAAAATTATTTCTATTGAACCGGATCCGCTAAACGTTAAGCGCTTGGAAGAATACGTGCATGCGCTTCCAGTTGAAGTTTCTCAAAATATCCGCCTGGTGCGGGCAGCCATCGGGAAAATGGAAAGCATCGTTAAGTTTTCCCGTACTGGTACGGCGGCCTCGTCTATTAGTGAGCTGGGCGATTATGACGTTGAAGTGCTTACCCTAGATGATATTCTTGACGGCATCCAACCAACATACATAAAAATGGATGTCGAAGGCGCTGAAGAGGACGCATTGATGGGCGGTCGCACAACCATTGCAAGACATAGCCCGATGCTTTCTGTGTGCGTATATCATCTATACGATCATCTTTGGAAAATACCTTTGTTAATAGAGAAGATTTCAATGGGAAATAGTTTTTTTCTTCGAGCACATCAAGATGAAGGATGGGAACTAGTTTGTTATGCGATCTCTAAGAAAAGATTAACCACAGTCCAATAAACACTAGCTTGATGCTGGAAAGGAAAAGCAATTTATGAAGGAGATGATTGGCGCTGAGTTGAGCGCGCACATCCTTTTACTTAAGCAGACAATCAAAGAGACCGAGCCACTTATTCTTCAATTGGTCAGAAGTTTCTGTAAGTGCTTCAAACAGGGGAATAAGATACTTATTTGTGGAAACGGGGGAAGTGCAGCGGACGCACAGCATGTAGCAGCAGAATTTATCAATCGGTTCCGCTTTGACCGGTCTCCTCTTCCAGCGATCGCATTGACTACCGATTCATCAATTCTCACCTGCATTGGCAATGACTCGGCATTTGAAAACATATTCTCGCGTCAGGTGGAGGCTCTGGGAGTAAAAGGTGATATTCTTGTGGGCATCAGCACAAGCGGGCGGTCCTCCAACGTCTTGAAAGCACTAAACATCGCGCGCTCAAAAGGTTTGCTGACGATAGGCTTCACCGGTGAAAATGGGCGTGAGATCATGGGTACAAAATGCGATTGTTGTCTTGTGGTTCCTTCCACAGATACAGCCCGCATTCAAGAATGTCATGAATTTGTTTGGCATGTCATCTGCGGTATAGTTGAAGAACGACTATTTAAGTAAATAGTAATCTTATTGATATTAGATATATTTTATGCGACTGCAGTATGTTTATCATGAGAATTCAATCCTTAATAAATTGTATAAATGTACAATGGCAGTAAAGAAAATTTTTCTTCAACAATTAATAGAAAAAGAGATGTGGACAAACGTAATTACCTGTAGGGTTTATAATATGTCGTAAGGTTTTTTTCTGAGTCAAAAGTTGGATAGTGAGCGCTATTGTGTTCTGTGAGTGACGCCTTCGCTTGTGTGAACTTCTAAGAGGATGAGAGAATTCTGACAGGGAACAATTTAAGACTATGCTGATTCATATTTCCTCTTCTCAAAAATAATACAACATTTTGAGAAGCGTTTTTAAGATGCCTCAAATTGTATGACAGAGAATAAACAAATTCTAAAGTTACAATCAATTATTAAAAAAAATACAGGTATAGATAGGGCAATAGGATATGTTTTATTAGGACGTGGTTTTAGTGTTCTTGCACAGCCTATAACATTGTATCTCATTGCGCGCTATTTTACCGGCGTCGAACAGGGATTCTATTATACCTTTGGCAGCTTATTGGCTATATCCGTATTCCTAGAGTTGGGACTTGGCATAGTGATTACACAGTTTGCAAGCCATGAATACGCTTATTTGCGATGGAAGGACGATGGCGGTTTAGATGGAGAGCCAAAAGCGCTCTCCAGATTACTGTCGCTTATGCGTAAATCGTTAGGATGGTATGGGGTGATAACGGTTATATACGCACTCTTATTGATCCCGATAGGTATCTGGTTCTTTAGTACAAGTAGCGATTCATTCGGTGTCCATTACGTTATGCCTTGGATAATTTTAGTAATTTTTAGTGCAGCTAAATTGTCTGTACTTCCGATTCAATCTGTACTTGAAGGCTGTGGAAGAGTGGCGGCCGTTCAGCGTCTTATTTTAATGCAATCGGTTCTTGGGGGAATAGTCGTCATCGTCACGATTCTTTCGAATGGGAAATTATTGGCTGCTTCTTTTTTAGCAATTTCAAATTTCGCTATAGTTTCGGTATGGCTGTGGAGGAATTTCAAAGGGTTTCTTGTACAAATATTTGCTACCACTAAAGTTGCTCTTACACATCATATCAGATGGAAAACCGAGATATTGCCCATGCAATGGCGTATAGCACTAAGCTGGATGTCGGGATATCTGATATATCAACTTTTTAATCCTTTACTTTTTAAGTACCAATCGCCAGAAATTGCCGGAAGAATGGGAATGAGTCTGTCTCTTGCGAATATGATGCAAAATGTTTCTATTGCTTGGCTTTCGACGAAAGTGCCGTTGTACGGAGCGCTAATTAGTAAAAAAGATTATAAAACATTAAATCAACTATTTAAAAAGAGTACAATTCAATCTTTGATTGTTTCTATTATTATTTCATTCGCAGCAATTGCCGCCGTATGGAGTATTCTGTATTTGTTCCCCAAATATTCAAGTAGAATATTACCTGTTCCTTCAGTGGCAATGTTACTGTTCGCTAATGTGATCAATATTCTTATAGTCTCTTTTGCGGGTTACTTGCGAGCACACAAGGAAGAACCGTTTCTTATTCCTTCATTAATTGGTGCAGCTTGTACTGCGACGGCTGCATGGGTTTGTGCAAAATATTTTAATGCGAATGTTTTGTGTGCGATAATCTTTGTACTCAATTTAACTATCGGTTTACCAATGGCGTATTATGTCTTTAGAAAAAAACAGAAAGATTGGAATATTGTCCCATGAAATGTTCCTCAATTAAGATTACACTATATGTGAGTCTGAATTTTCTAGAGTGCTTACCACGCATTCTAGAGTATTCTCGGACTGCAAATATTTTTCGACCTTGGTCTATTGCTCGTTTTGCTGTGGGTTTGCCAGTCGTGCGAAAACAAAACTTAATTGAACTAAAAAATGTTCGCTAATAGGCGAAGCCTTTACGAAGGCAACGCTCGGTTCTTTATGCCAACTAGCAGCAAAATCATATTTTACAGGAACAACTTTTTTTGACTTTGGACTTAACATTATACTGTCCAATGGCAAAAGAAAAGCTTGCATTCGGTCACATAACGTATATAGGAGTTGAGATGGTCAATGGTGAAACTTACGATAGCTATCCCCACATTTAACCGAAATGAACTCTTACTGCAAAGTATCAATAAACTGATTCCCCAACTGACATCGGAATGTAAGCTCATCGTCCTCGACAACTGCTCGCCTCTTCCAGTGGCCGAGACACTCGACAAGAGCCTTTCTCTGGGGGAGAGAAAGAAAGTAAATGTTTTCAGAAACGGGGTGAATGTGGGTGGCAACGCGAATATCCTGAGATGTTTCGAATATTGTGAGAGTGAATGGGTTTGGGTGCTCGGTGACGATGATATTGTGGTACCCGAATCAATTAGTATTATTCTTTCAGATATTCAAAGGCATTCGGACTGTATTTACTTTAGCTATTCGTTCGATTTGTTTACAAACTCAGCAGAAGGGGAAACGAAAGGAATCAAAGAGTTTGCCGAGACAATGTGGTTTCCAGCGATAATATACATTAGTGCGGGCATCTTCAGAATGAATATGCTCAAAACGAATTTATGGGTAGGGTATCAATATGCATACAGTTTTGCTCCTCACGTTGCCTTGTTATTCTCTGCTTTCGGCAGCGAAACAAAATGTTTCTTTTCTCGAACGAAACTTATCAACAATGAACACCCTCTTTCTCCGAATTTTCCCGCCTCATTACATTTGATGATGAGCTTAGGTATTGGAGTGCTTTTAGAATTGGACTCAGTAGCAGTATGTCGATCAACATTTGCGCATAAGCTCCGTGCTATTAGGTTTGGCTTCACTGATATCTTGCGGGCGGTTGCCGAGACTTCGATCACAACGGGCGACAGGAGAAATGGATTGTATTATTATAGTCAAGTTGTTTCAAGATTAAACGCGACAATGTCTCTGTACGATAAGATGAAGTTTACGCTCGGGTTCTCTACGCTCCTTGCTCCGAAATGGACGAGGATGGTGATAGACTTCTATAAACAACTAAGATCTCGTCCGTAAACAAGCCCCCTTAATTAAAAACGAATTACTGAATAAGCTTCTCATTGAATTTGCCGCTACCTCTTGCGTTTGTCATTCATGTGGACGCAAGCGTAATTCGTTATCAAAGAATACAAACGTGCATTTTTTGTGAAAAGAAAGAAATCGTTATGGCAAAAATCTCTGTTGTCATTAATACCCTGAATGAAGAACGTAATATTAGGGATTGCATCCTTAGCACAAAAGCAATTGCCGACGAAATTATTGTATGTGATATGTCCAGCGAGGACAGAACAAGGGAAATTGCCGCAGAATGTGGGGCAAAAGTATTCGTCATAAATAGAATGGAAGGTCAGTACCAAAAGATGAGGCATGATGCAATCGAGATGGCAACAAACGAATGGGTTCTTCAAATAGATGCCGACGAGAGGTTAACCAAGAAACTGGCAGAAAAGCTCAAAGAACTGGCAGAGGATCATTCAATCGAGGTTGTTATGTTTGGAATATTGTTTTGGTACTTCGGAGGTTGGGTGAGGCATGGTGGTTTTTTTAATTCTGACTATTACCGTTTTTTTAGGCGGAGCACATATCTTTCTAACTATCGCGAGAATAGTGTTCAGGCTCACCACGACATGAGTTCACTGAAAGGTTTGCACGGTGTTGTAAGATTACCTAAAGAGTACTATTTGCTGCATTTAGCGTATGAAACAATTGAAAAATACGTTGTCAAGACAGTAGGAATGTATTCTCGCATTGAAGCAGAACAAATGAAAAAGTCAGGTCAAAGATTCAAAACAATAAACATGGTCACCAAACCGCTTCTTAAATTTTTCCGAGTTTATGTTCTCCGCAAGGCATATAAAGACGGACTCAGGGGATTGATTCTATCAATATACTTTTCGTTATATATTTTTTCTATCTGGTCAAATCTTTGGTTTTTGGAGCAATCGCAATCGAACGCAGAGTATCTCTCGGATGAGTTCAATATTCTTTGAGTGAATTATTGAAAATATCCCTAACTACTATTGCAGCGCGTTGCACGATCGGCAGAGCATCTCGAATGGCAAAAGTGTGGTCACGCAATGGGTGAACTAGCAAATTCAACGAGGGCAAGTTTCATCCTAACAGGAATTTTTGCTCTTTACATGGTTAACTACGCCTTGGGAAGTGTCGCTTTGTTGATATACTGGGGATGGTATGCGCGGCCATCGGGAGATGCAGTAACGGTATTCATGTTTCTGCTCCTTTTCGGGGTCTATTTTCTGCGGCACTATATTACGTATGATGAATCAGCGCCAAGACTTCTACAACTCATTCCAGAATTGGCGATACTGATATTGATTCCTTTTGCTATTGCTCGGTTGGACAAATCGAGGACAATTTTTATATGTACAGGAGCGGTGGTCCTTTTCGTCTCCTCGCTTCTGGTCGGAAATGGCGTGCTGGTGGCACTTAATGGCGTGAGGGTTTTATTCAGGTTCATGCCGTTTTATATGATTTTTTCAGCTGAAGCGTCGAATGGCAGAAGTGATAAGTTCAAATATTTCATGAGTTGCGTTCTGATTTTAGCTGTCATTCAAATTGTCCCTACACTAGCTCAGTATTTAAGTTATGATGACCCTGATTTTGTCGCCGGCACTATGCCGATGGCTGGTTCTGGGATCCTCTCCATTTTCCAGATCATAATAATTACATGGGTGCTGCTATTGGCTTGGAGGGGTGCAATCACAAGGCGGAAGGCGTTGGTCTTTAGTTTTGTTTGCATGTTACCTTGCTTTATAAATGAAACAAAAATTACAGTGTTCTTGATCCCTCTGAGTATCTTCTTCGTGTTGATCGTCTCAAAGATCAGCATGGGAACAGGGCGATTGTTTCGTTTGGCAGTTGCTGCGATCATGGTATTCATATTGTCAGCCTATGCTTATATGGCCCTGTGGGAGGGTTTTGTTTCGGGAAAAGAATCACTGTTTTCAGTTGATTTCATCAGTAGCTACTTGTCGCACGATATAAATATCGTGAATCTCGGTCCTTATACCTCGGAGTTGAGAACGGAAGCATCGCGTATTGGAATGATATTGTTTGGAATTCAGGAATTGAGTCACGACGCATTACACTTTCTTTTTGGCTATGGAATTGGGGCGACTTCCAATAGTATGATTTCGGGAGCCGATGGGGGGTTATACACACAGTTCGCCGATTATATAATCGAATTCAATCTTGCATCCACTCTCTTACTAGAATTTGGTTTCCTAGGATTATCTGTATTGGTCGTGTTCCTCAGTGTTTGGTATCATCGATTCACAAGGCTCTCCCGCAACAGGACGCTTTCACTTCTTGATTGGTCAACAGTGCAGATGGCAAGATATTTGATTTTGCTTTTCCCCATTCTATCACTTTACAATCGATGGATATTCCATGATCAATTGGGACTTGTATTTTGGAGTATCATGGGGTACGCATCAGGCGTGGAGTATTTCTATCGAAAGCAGACTGTTTCAGATGTACGGGCAGGTCCAGTTCAGGTGTTCTGATATAGTCTTGATTTTAATAACATGTCGAAGAGTTTCAAATTGCATTTGATCATGAAAGAATGAATTCGATGTTAGATTTTACGATCATCACACCCTCGCTCAATATGCTGCAGGAACTAAGGAAAAACGTTCGCTCAGTTTCTGATCAGGAGAATGTAACAGTCCAACATATTGTAATCGACAGTTGCTCAACCGATGGAACCGATGAATGGCTCAGGCAGAACATTGCGCTTACATCGATAGTTGAGAAAGATAATGGTATGTACGAAGCGCTGAATAAAGGCTTGGCTCAAGCCAGCGGGTGCTTCTTAGGTTTCCTTAATTCGGATGAGCAGTATTTACCCGGCGCCCTTCGAAAAGTGAAACGAACATTTGAAAGCCATCCGGATGCTGATATTGTTTATGGTGACATGCTCGTCATTAGTTCTGACGGGAGCCTGATTGCCTACAAGAAATCGCACAATTTGAAGAGAGTTTACATCCGTGCAACAAGCTTGTATGTGCCTACGTGCACAATGTTCGTAAGAAATCAATTGGTTTCGAAGGGATTGAGATTCCGGACAGATTTCAGGGCTGTCAGCGATACGGATTTTGTTGTCAGGTTGATCGAAGCAGGCGGACGTGCTGTGCACTTGAAAGAATTCATATCCACCTTTGAATCCACTGGGAAAAACCTCAGTTGGAGCATTCTGGGCAAGAATGAATTGCGAGAGCTGCGAGAATCAAATCCTCTTTCATTGAAGCTTTTTCGATGGCCAATAGCATTCGCGAATCTTGTCGAGAAGTTCCTCAGTGGAGCGTTCGTCTTTGAGCCCCCAATAGTATATTCCGTATACACCTCAGGAAGCCAGAACAGAGTAAGTTTTTCGCTAACAGATGCTTCATTCAGTATACACAGGAAGAATAGCGCTATTCGAATCACCCGTTTTCTGAGGAAGTTCATGTGAAAAAAAGCGAAATAGGTTTTCTTTTTAGAAATGGGATACTCTTAGCCGTTCCATCGTCAGACTCTTCACTGAAGCATATACGCAACCAGATGCATTTTATCCATTGTTGAAAAAAAGAAGTGCACAACAATCTCGAGTCGGATTTCTTCTTCGTGGTGGCAATGATACATCGTTTGCTTTCACTCATTTGGAGGTCTAATGGCTGAGTTCATTCTCAGGTTTGCAAGGAGGCTCTTGCTGTTTTCCGACAGGCTTCGAACATCTCTATTGGTACAATGGTTAAAAATCGGATGTGCAGGTTTTATTTGCGGAGAGAATTTGGTCTTGAACGGTGCACCTGTTTTTAAATTCAAGGCGCATGCGAACGTTGTCATTGGAGACGGAGTGACATTCAATAGTCGACTTACATCTAACATGGTGGGATTATTTAAACGTTGCACGGTTTTTGTAGACGACGGTGCTGAACTACGAATCGGTTCCGGGAGCGGTCTCTCAGGAGTCTCGATTTATTGTACGACGAAGATCGGCATTGGAAACAACATTGCTTGTGGAGGAAATGTAAGCATCTGGGACACAGATTTCCATTCAATGGATTTTGTCCAAAGAAGAGATAATATTAATCGCGAGAAGATAAAGAAATCTCCCATCACAATCGGTAATGATGTTTTCATCGGTGCATGCTCAATAATTCTCAAAGGATTGACAATCGGCGATAGATCGATTATTGGTGCGGGGAGTGTTGTGACGAAGAGTATTCCTTCCGATGAGATTTGGGCTGGCAATCCTGCTAGATTCATAAGGAAATGCGACCATTGAGATCGAGTTCCTATAGGCGAGCTACAAGGAATAATCGAGCTTTTTGCTTTTTCAGCAGTACAATTCCGAAAATCACAAAGTCGTTGCAAGAGAGGTACAGCAACATCCAATGAGAATCCTAACTATCACACCCAGATTTGAACTGAACACAGGTGGAGACGGAGTGTATGCATTCCGTCTTGCGCATAGTTTAAGGTCTTGCGGTGTGCACGTTTCTGTGTTGACAATTCGTGATGAAAAGTTTACCCTCTTTTTGCCACAGGATTCGGAAAATGGGTTTCAAGAAATGTTGATCCTAAAGGAGATCGACAGACGACGATTTGCACAAAACTACTATTCACGCAATGCTCGTAGAGCTGCAGAGATTGCCGTTTCGCGATGCAATCCTGATATTATCCATATTCATGGTTTGCATCAGTACTTCACACTCAGCACCGCACTATATCTCAAGACTCTTCGTATACCGGTTGTTTTGACTATGCATGACTACAAAGCTCTCTGTGGTAATGCGGGTTTTTTTTCTGACCGAACTGAAGCGGTATGTCTGAAGTGTCTCCATGGCAAGAGCATGCCGCCAATCACGGAAAGGTGTAAGAGAAACTCATATATTCTCAGTGCAGCAACCTCGGCGCAGATGTTCATGTGGGATCTTTGGGAAGGACTTGACGCTATCGATTGCTTCCATTGCGGTTCCGAGTTTGTTTATCAGCTTCTTGGTGGGAACTCCCGAACCTCTGGAAAGCGAGCAAAGGTTCGATT
>Ga0182027_10008435_pt1 | contig 14999 bp, 15 predicted proteins | sample 712E1DmetaG_FD_121300 | JGI IMG/M metagenome (GOLD analysis project Ga0182027, IMG submission 121300) | Permafrost microbial communities from Stordalen Mire, Sweden - 712E1D metaG (Illumina Assembly) | ecosystem: Environmental > Terrestrial > Soil > Wetlands > Permafrost | place: Sweden... | reverse complement strand
GCAAAAGTTCCGACATTGCCAAATCCGTGAATGGCTATTTTAGCTTCTCTTATGTCAATTTTAAGAATCCCAGCAGCTGTTTCTGCTGTTTTTGCAACTCCAAATCCCGTACTTCCATATTCATGGGGAATTCCACATCTCTCGCCTGCTTTACCAAATACTTTCATACAATAATTAGCGGGCTTGCCCGTGGCTGACTTCCAATTTCCGGTTGCTTCAACAAACCACTGCATTTCTTGCTCTCCAGTATGAACATCTGGGGCTGCAATATATTTTTTAGGAGTGAGAAGTTTAACAGATTTAGCGAAACTTTGGATAAATTTCTTTTTTAGCTCAGGGCTTCCTCCTTTCCACACTATTCCAGCTTTAGCCCCGCCAAAAGGTAAATCAGCCAAAGCATTTTTAAAAGTCATCGTTCTTGCTAATCTAAAAACTTCTTCTGCGCTCACATCTTCTGTCATTCTGATTCCTCCTTTCCCGGGACCCAAAACAGTATTATCGATAACTAAAAAACCCTCCATTTTTAATTTAGGGTCATAAATATTTATTATATATTCTGGACCAAACTCATCTTTTAAAATTTCCATATTTTTCAGTAACAATTAATTTTTTATTATTTTTAATTATTAATTATAGTATTACGTAATTTTTGTTAAAAAGGATCTACTATAATATAACAAAAAACCGCCCAAGAGGCAATTTGATAAGTCTCTTTCGTTACGAAACGAAATAATTTTGAGCGAATTAATTCCGCAGAATTACAGCGAACCGAAGCGAGCGGTTATAAAATCAGAAAAACGATGAGGTTTATACTTTGTATAAGCCGAAGATTTTTTATGATTTTGTAGCCAAAATTATAAGTTGCAGTAGAATAGGACTTATCAGATTGCCCCTATTCAAAAGGTGGTTTTGGATTATGCTTAATCTAAAAAATATTACTTGCAGTTTTCTCCGGCAATATAACCCGTGCTCCAGCACTTTTGCAGATTAAAGCCTCCGGTTTTGCCATCAACATTAATGATCTCACCGGCAAAATATAAGTTATCGATTATTTTAGATTTCATTGTTTTGTGGTCTATCTCCTTTAAAGATATTCCTCCTCTTGTAATTATAGCTTGGTCAAAATCTAAAATAGCTTGTGCGGTAATTTCAATATTCTTTAGAATTTTTACTATTATCGCTCTTTCTACTTTTGACATATTATTTGCTATTTTATTTTTATCTATTTTCGTAATATCTAACAAAAATTCGGCCAATTTTTCTGGCACAAAAGCTGATAATATATTTTTAACTGTTCTGTTTGTATATTTCTTTAGATCGTCTTCTATCCCGTTGCCTAACTCTTCTTGGTTCAACAACGGAAAAAGGTCGATACATATTTTTACTTCACCTTTTTCCAATAAATCCCCGACTTTACCGCTAATATTTAAAACAGCAGGTCCGCTTATGCCAAAATGTGTAAACAAAATCTCTCCTTCTTCCTGAAGTTGCTTTTTTTTATTTTGGAATACGCTTATCTTTACGTCTTTTAAACTTATCCCCTGTAAATTTTTGGCCCATCCTTCTTTTATTTTTATCGAAGACAAGGCCGGCGTTGGCTTTATAATTGTATGCCCCATTTTTTCAGCTAACTTATAACCAAAACCATCAGAACCAGTCAAAGGATAAGATTTTCCTCCGGTGCAAAAAATATATTTTTTAGCAGTGATATTTCTATCTTTTAAAATTAATCTATTAATCTCCTTATCTTTATAATCAATATCTACAACTTCTGAATTAAAAGCTATGCGTACTTTATTTTCTTCTAAATATTTATTTAGAGCATCAAGAACTTCTTCTGCGTCGTTGCTTATCGGAAAAACCCTTTTATTACCTTCGACATTGGTTTTTACTCCTAATTTTTCAAAAAAATTTATTGTTTCCTTTGGACCAAAAAGAGAAAAAGCATGGAAGAGAAATTCTCCATTATTATAATTTTTTACCAGTTCCTTTAAATTAAATTCCGCGTTGGTTATATTGCATCTTCCATTGCCGGTTAAAAGAAGCTTTTTGCCAAGCTGTTTATTTTTTTCTATTAATATAACAGAGCACCCTTCGGGTCCTCCTGATTCTGCTGCGATTACTGCTGCCATCATTCCGGCAGGGCCGGCGCCGATAACAGCAACGTCGAATGTATTTTTCCTAGTATCTTCTTTTGGCATGATTAAAACGGCCGTATGGCCCTAACTGGCAAGCACTTCTAGAGGATTTTAGGACACTAGACTGGGCAAAAGAAGTGCCTTATCCGGAAGCAATGCTGGCCCAAATTAAAGAGTTCTTATAATCCCCTATTATTTTATAATAATGTTATCCACTTGACATTATACTCTTTTGGAATTAAGATACAAACATAAGGAGTCGGTATATGTGCGGCTAGCCATGACCGGCTTTTTTAGTTAAACGAGTATCTCAAAAATTCCTGGATTATCTTTATCAGCCATTTTTCTATTTATAAGCCTACTCATCATAGCCTGCACTTTTGTAGGTTTTTTATTTACACCCATTTTCATCATATAAACCATATCTGCCATCACAGCTAAAATATCTGCCATTTGAATATCGACATCTAAATCCTGTTTATTCACTAAGCTCAAGGATGTAATTTTATTTCTGTAGTCAGATCCAGTAATTCCCTCAGACGGGATACCTATCGACTGCAACATATTATGCGCCTCAATTAAAAACTTATCTTGGTATGGGCCTGATTCAACTACAATCTTGCCATAATTATTACCAAGATGCTTTTTTGTAAATTCCTCCAAAATTTTACTATAAGTTTTTCTCAGGATTGCAACATCATTCCATCCTAATTTTTTGGCTTTATCTTTATCGGTTATGACAAAAGCCATTGATAACTCTTTGGCGTTCATGGGAATAATAAGTTCTGACCAAAAATTTATCTCCTTCGCTGGGTCTTGACGCAATATTGCAAAAGAACCTTTTTTTCTTATTATATCTCTACAATGAAGAACTATCTCTTCGTCATTAAAATACTTCTTTTTTAATTTACGAATTATTCTGTCTAATTTAGGCTTAAATTTCTCTGGTATTATTAGACCAGATAATACAAAATTTTTAGACAGATGATTAAAACTGGCCTTTCCCGTTTCGTCTAATGCTAAAACTTTATAATCCCGCATATTTTTATCTTATCAAAAAACTACCTCAATTAAAAGGTGGCTGGAAAGAGATTGTTTCGCTGACACTATCCTCCGCCTCCATCTCCGGGTGTTCCTCCCTCATTCAGGGTGCGTTGTAGATGCTATGAGTCATACGGACTGCCTTGTAGTATGGTGTGTTGGTTTGCGGTGTTGCCCTTGCCGTGAAGTAACATATAGCCAACTCCAATAACAATAATCGCAACAATTATGCCTATAACGGTTTTCGAACTTTTTGACATGGTTTTTTATTTAATTAAGAAATCGCTTAATGCCAAACCCAAACGTAGCAGTCATAAACCAAAAGCCAATTAGCAACGCAATAATTGCTGCGCCCGAAATATTGTTTGCAGAGATTTGCCAAATAGATAAAACGGTTGCCGCAATAAAATTGGCTAGACCCCAACGAATATTCACAATGGGTTTTGATTTTTGGGCAAACGGGCTCTTAGCAATAGTTTTTGATACTCCCCAAATAAAATGAGGCATTCCGTTAGCAAGGAATCCTCCGATTAAAAAATACCAAATGTAATATAGATGCAGATCCATTTTGTTTTATTTGAACGCAAAAGCCATTAATACAATAGTTAAAGCGTTAAGAACTACTAATGCTAACACCATTTGCCATTTTACTGAAAATGGATGCATTAAAATATATACCGTGTAGATTATTGCAACAATCGCCGCGCCAATAAAATTTCCTCTTATCATAGTTTTGTATTGATTTAATTTTTATCTTGCAAATCATATTTTGCTTTATCCTCTTTGGATAATCCCCATTGCCATCTTGGTTTTTCTCCTTTCTTGTAGCCAATGAAAATTAAAATAACAATTGCCAAAACAATTCCAACCCCAAACCAAATAAAGTCACCTTGAGTTGGATTTGGATTAGATACTAAAACAAAAACACTGCAAAAAATATATGCTATAAAAATAACAAGTGTAAGCCAACCTTGCCAAGTGGAAGGTATCCCCCACCCCCAACCATAGTATTTTCTTTTAAACCAGTATCCGTGCGGGTTGTCTTTTAAATATTTGAGATAGTGTTTATACATAATTTTATTGCCTATTACCCTCGCTTTTAAGCATACACCTATAATCTATGTAATGATATAGACGATTCTTTACAACTAAAAATCGCCTCGATTAAAAGGTGGCTTTGTCGCAAAATAGATTATAAGACTTAAGGAATCGAACCCAAAATAGTCGGGATATTCTAAGGTGTTAATTTTACCTAAAACTTTAGAACTAATTTTATTCGGGGAAATGACTAAAAACCTCTCTGGCAGTGGGCTTTGGACAATATTAGAACCACTATTCAAGCAAGTTTATATGCCGTTTAGCCTACTTAATTACTTATTTATATCTCAAATCCAACTAAAATGCCAGTGTTTGCTGGCATAGATTAGTTTGAATTTGTCTAAACACATGGTGGCAAATTTAGTTTAATAAAGCAAACTGGCCGCTGTGTGTTTTATTTTAACATATCGCATAAAAAAATTATTTTAGGAGCTGAATTAAATATGCTCCAACTATTGGCAAAATAAGATTATCCAAGCCAGCTATTGATAACAACTCTACTATGGTAAGAATAAAAGATATAATTAGAACTCTATATTCTAATCCGGGGACAAAAAAGCATGCGATAATAATGCTACTGATAAAAAAGGCGACAGATCCTTCAATGGTCTTCTTTTGGCCAAATATTCTAATAATATGCTTACCAAACCGTTCGCCTATTAAAGAAGCCAGGGCATCAGAAATTCCCATTATCAAAATCCCAAACTGAAATGCCATTTTATTTTCAGGCAAGAATAATAGGGCACAAGAAACAACTCCCAGCGGTAAAAATATTTCTCCGAAAGTTCGTCGCTGAACAGAGTGTATGGAAGAAAAGATATTAGTTCGTCTTGTAGAAAAAAGCAACATCGCAAAAAACATACCGACTATAATAACCTCGCTACGACTTAAAAAAATCGGCATGACTGAGACGGCAAGAGCTCCACTAATATGACTCAATTTTCTGCTGACAGACGAAGAGATCGAATACTTTCTCGAAACAATCTCAATGAGAATGATAAAAAATAATATAAGTACAATAAACAAAATTAGGGCTAGCATGTTATCTAAATTGTAAATTCAAAAGCGGCGTATTTTCTAAATATAGCTGCGTCGTCTTTTGGAAAGTTTTTAATATTATTGTCTTCTTTTATAAGGGCATAAATAATTTTTTTAATACCGTCTCTTTCGGCATCAAAATGCACCTTGTAAGCCAGAACATTTCCCAATCCTAAACCAAAATATTCTGGCAGAAGACAAATTGTTTTAAAGATAAGAGTTGAATTATTTTCTTCTAACACGTTGCTAAATCCAATAATTTTCTTTTCTTTGCGCAATAGGTATAATTTACTCAAGTGCGATTCAAGTTTTTCCTCAGAATAAAGCTGGAAAAATTCTTCTTCGGTTAAATCTGTGAATTCCCAGCTTTTACTAAAAACTTCTCTGGAAAGTGTCAAAACTTCCTTTAAATCATCTGCGCTTACTTTCTCAAACTCTTGGACAGAAAAACCAGAGCCAATAAGTTTTTCGTATGGGAGTTGTCCTGCTTTGAGGATAGCATCAAATTTTTCTCTGTATGCAGAATAATAACTAATTTCTGATTTCGCCTCCTTGTTTTTTAAAAGATTATAATAGTATGGCTCGCACATCGTTTCAGATTTAAAGAAACCAGAGGCGTCTGATTGTTTAATAACACGATACTGATGCCAGATACTTCCATTTACGGGCCCTTTAATTATAGATACCCCTATTTTTTTAGCCGCTATTATTAATTCTTCCCACAGCGAATCAAATATTACAGGGTCGTTTGGGGATTCAAAAAAGCCAAAAAATGCCACATCAGATCCCAAACGATAATCCTTTATTACGGCAATATGGGCTACCATCTCTATGCCGGAATATATGGCGATTGGTTCAAAATATATATTCTTATTTTCTACACAAAAATTAAAGGCGGTCTCAAAATCGTTTAAAAAATAATTAAAATTTTCTTGTTTACCGTATTTTTTCTGCAATAAGCTTATTAATTCCTTTGGGGGCGTATTTTTTGGTTTATACTTTTTTATTTTAATATCCATATATTTATTTAAGAAATAATTTTAACAGCACCAGTTGAACCATCGATTTCTACTACTTGTCCATCCTTTAATCTATCTGTCGCATTCGCAACTCCTATTACTGTTGGAATTTTCAACTCTCTGGCGATGATAGATGCATGAGACAAGAGTCCACCGTGTTCAATTATTAATCCTTTTGCAAGCGCTATAATCGTAGTCCAGCCAGGGTCGGTATGTGATGTAACTAAAATATCGAAGTCAATCTTATCTGGCATTGAAAAATCTTTAAAGATTTTAACTTTTCCTCTAATTATACCAGAAGAAGCCGGTTTCCCAAATATAAGATTATCATGTATTATTGACTCTCTGACTATGGTTTTGGGCAGAAGACCGTCCATTGTTGAAAAGTGGACTGGGGTTGATATTTCTCTATATAATGAATACTGCTGTTTTCTTTCTTCAATGATTTTTTTAAAAGATTCTTTATCTAAATTCTCACCAAAAATTTCCGCCAATGTTAGATAAAAAATATCATCTGCATTTGCAATAATCTTTTGATCAGCAAGTATCCTCCCCATCCTCCTAAAAATACGCCTAATTATGCCAAAGGCATTTGAACGTAATAAACGGAACTCTTCTCTTCGAGGGGCGTACTTTTTAAATTTCCGCAATACCAAAAAAAATAATACTCTTTTGTATAAAGGTAGAGTCAAAGAAATTTTTACAGCTTTATATCCTGGGTTTTTATAATTTTCATAGATCCTTAAAACATTGAAAAGCTTTGTTATATCCTCTTCGATACCAACAGATTCCAGTTTTAATTCATTGGCAAACCTATAGCCAAATTTCACTAAATATTTGTTAAGAGCTCTTTCTATTCCGATATCTTTAAGAAGTAACCTTTTAAATTCATTTGTATCTCCCCTTTTTACCGCATCCCATAACTCTGGTTTTGTTTTAATTTTTTGGCTTAAGTCTGCAATAGCAGAAACTTGTTTAGTCGCCGTACTTTGAAAAATAATATTTTTCTGCAAAGTTTCCTCATCAACAATTTTTCTTAGAAAACCGAGATACGTCATCACAAGAAAATCGTTTTCCATTGTTATATACCATTTATGCAATAGACCGTTGCTTAACTCTTCAAACAATAAAGCGCACTCCTTGTAATCTAAATTATTAAAATTATATTTTTGCACTCGTCTAATTTTTCTTTGAACAAATAATTTAAAATATCTTGAAGTAATTCCAAAAAATAAAATTTTGGCACCAGCAATAATCGGATAAAAAATTTTAAGCCACAAAGACGGACTTATAGATATATCAACTTCTTCCTTAACATTGCTTGTAATCATTGCTTCCAAATTATTTTTGTTTCTTCTATACCCGGGAACAAAAGCAGTCATCTTGTACCAATTATTCATATTGTAATACATCCTTCCGTAAAAATGGCCGAGCAGGTTTCTAAAAATATTTTTATGGGCATTAACCTTCTTTTTTGATACTCCGGACATTATCAATAAATCCATATACGCTTTCTCGTATACAAACTGCGCATAAGAAAAAGTCAGCGGTAAAACAACTCCCGAATAGCTTTCTGCTATATTGGCGCTATCAAAAAAATACTCCTCTTGATTCAATTGGAAGTCACGAGTTATCGGACGAGATTGGAGGATATATAGATTATTGTCCTTAATACACCATTCTATGTCTTGCGGACAATTGAAAAGATTTTCGATTCGGTTGGCAACGCTTACGAGTTGAACAATCTCGTCCGGAGTAAGAGACTCCTTGGAGCTTTTTTTACAAATAATTTTATTGTTTTCAAATAATTGGACATCTTTTTCTTTTGAAATGTTTTTTTGTATTATATTCCCCTCTTTATCGCAAATATATTCATCACATGTAAAACCGTCTACTACTGGCCGGCACAGTCCGATAGTAGAATCTATTACAACTTTGTCCTTGTCTACTTGGGAGAATATCACGCCTGCCTTATCGCTCGGGATAAATTCTTGAATGATTACTAATCCATTTTTACCGCAAAAAGAATCCACAACTTTAGTAAACTCCTCAAATAGGTGTTCTTTAGAAACGCCCAGTGCAGAATAAAAATGGCCAGCATAGGATTTTTCTTTTGAATCCTCGTTCTTTGCAGAAGACCGCACCGCAAAATATCGTACACTGGGCAGTATTTGATTTATGGTTGCAATGATCTTATCTTCTCTATCCGAAGTGTTAAAAACAAAAAATGGGGGCACATTGAACCCCATCTTTTTTAACTCCATTAAAGAATTTGCTTTGCCAGTATTACGCATAAATTTATTTACCCAGCTTAATCTCTTCTAAAATACAAGATGGTACTAACTTACCATTATAAAACATTGCATCTGGACATCCGTCACACAGGTCTCTTTTATTATTATCAGTGAATTTCGGACCACGAAGGATTAGATGTCTTTGTAGATAAAGATCCGCTCTGGCCCTGCTAGGATTTTTAAAAATGGAAACTAAGTAGTTTTTCAAAATACCACGAACGCACGAATAATTTATAAGCTTTAGAAGTTGTGTGATTGAAATTTTATTACCAATTTTTGTGATAAGGTATCTCCCCGTTTTTTTATAATGCCTTAATTCTATGTTGCGATAAAGTTTCCCATCAAAAAATCCCAATACTGAATCTTTAAAACCCACAGATATTGAAAAAAGCCATGTCGGATTGTCGGGATCGATTGTGCTCCCCAAATAGGCGCTTGGCACATAAGAAAAATGATTTTTTATTGCATCAACCACATCTGAAACAGCAATGTCGGCATTAATCTTAGATCTGACAGAATTATTCCAGTTTATGTCGCTATATAAAGTAAAAACAACAAGACTAACTATATCCGTATTATTCCTGCAGAATTTCAGAATACTATTAATATCTGATAAATTATCTTTTGAGAAAGGCTGGATAAAACCGAGATTCACCCCGCCCACTTTCCTAAAAATACCGCAATAGTAATCCCTGAGCTTATTTAATTCGTTTTCTGTTTTATTCTTGTAGCCCTCTCTAGGCTGAAATTTATCTATATGTATAATAAACTCGCTCGCTCCGCACTCCTTAAGCTTCTCTAAAAGCTTCTCTTCGAGAAGGATGCCATTCGTAAATATTTTCGCTTTCAAGCCGCGAGATTTTATATATGAAATCAATTCCTCTATTTTAGGATATAAAAGAGGCTCTCCGCCCGCTATTGAAATTGTCTGTACGTTTCTTGTCTCTAAAAAAACATCTACCTGTTTTTTTAATTCCTCCAGTTCTTCATGGATATGGACGGCTCCATCTTTGTCGACCCCTCGATAACAACCAGGACATTTTAGTTGGCAATAAGTTGTCGGCTCTATCCATCCGTTGGGATTATCGTCTTTAGACCATGGTAGACGATAACAATTTTTTGTTAAATCAGAAGATTTCATATTTTTTTACTTAAGAAGATAAATTATTATATTAAAAGATCCGTAACTAATCAAAGAAATTAGCTGTAATAATTGAGTAGTAGTATCATTCCTTTTTATCCAATTTAAATATGCAAATAACGATGTAATCATAATGAAAGATAAAGATACCAATAACAACATTTCTAATCTTGAAGAGATGCTAGCTGCAATCTTAAAAAATAAAAAGGCATTTAGAAAAACAAACAATAGATAGACCATAATTGATCTGCCAAAACCCATATGCCAGCTATATGTATCCTTGCCCGCCCCTTCTGATTCCGGCGTTTTAACCTTGCGTAGAAACTCAAATATTAAGGTGCCGGTGATAATAAACAAAAAATGCGTATTTATAAGGCTGTTGAAATAAAAACCTTTTGAGAAAAAAGCATAGATATACATCTGCAAAATTATCATTTGAACAAAATTAATCGTGTTATATGAGTAAAAGTATTTGCGGATTTTTTCGCCTGCAAAAAAATCGTTCTTTGCAAAATATGTATACAACAATAAGAACAAGGCTAAACCAAAACTGTATAGATTTGAAAATATAGAAATTAATAGAAAAATAGCCACCATTATAAAATCTATCTTTTTTAAATCCGCCAAAGATATTATGCCAGCTTGTACCGGACGGTCCTTATGATATAGGTTATCGTGCTGGAAATCGCGATAGTCATCAATAACCCTAATATGGAAAAAATAGCTCAATGATGCGACAAAGGCCAGTAGCAATTGCAAAAGATTGGGTTTGCCCTGCATAACAATAACAGCAGAGCTTAAGATAACTGGGAAAATGCTTAATATCAAAAAAATAATAGGAAATCTTTTTCCCTGATAGATATAAAACTTGTATATTAACGGCAATCGTTTAGAGAATGTCATTTGATCACTTTATTAATATGAAAATTTCCGTAAAAAAAGGCTCTGTCGATTTTGCTCAATCTAGCAGCGCCCTCTTTGTCATCAAAGATATTTTTTGAAAAATAGTCGGGATAGGACCTAGTCACTAGATTATTCCAATAAACAATTATAGCACCATGTTTTGCTGTACGTATAATCTCTTCCCAAAGTCTATTATTTTCCTCTTCTGATAAAAATTCGAACACATCGGATAAATTAAATTTAGAAAGATAATTATCGGGAATAGATTTTAAATAATTTAAAATATCGATTGTAATTATATCTAGCTGGATTTGGTTGTTCTTTATAAAATTATAGCCTTTTTCCTCCAAATAAGGAGGTAACGAGATTAACCTATAATCGCCATTAAGGCAGTAATGCATAAAGTAGTTATCCTTAATGGGGATCGTCTGAAGGTTATTTTTAAATCTTTCAAAATATATATTCCCCACTCTCGGCGCGCTCGTATGCTTAAATGCTCCCTTTTGTCTGGCAAATATTTTTAATACAGATTGACTTGAGATAATTTTAAATAAAAATCTCCATCTTTTTGTATCCCAGTTTTTCTTGTAAAATTCTTTTTGTTCATCCAGATTGGTAATATCTAAAAATTTAGCGACTGTATTCCTTGAATGGATTAACGGCAAAATAAAATTATGGAATGAATTTAAAAACCTTTCAAAGCGACCAACGTGGATTACGCCTTTTTCAATTAAGGACGGCTGTCCTTGCCACCACGATTTTGATTCAACCGAAAGATAATTATGAATTTTTTTGAATAAATCCAATCTTTCACGAGACTTCTCAACACCTAGGAATTCCAGAAATTCTTGATAATCTAGAACTTTTGAAGACGCTATCTTTAGCTCTAATAAATAATTCTGAGTTTTATTAGAATCAATAGATATTAATCTTTTCGGTTTTTCAAGCAAAAGAGCCAACGTGTTATCTCCCCCGGAGGTTATCGAAAGCACTGTATCTTCGCCCGAGACCGCCAACGCATTTGTTACCACTCGCGGATCTTCCCAGCATTGGCTATAATTAATATTTTCTAGCATTGTTATATTGACGAACGCCCCGCATCCGAAAGCTCGAATACGGGGCGTGAAAACACGTTTTAATTTTTTAACTGATTGCCGCCCAGGCTTTTTTACTGCACAGAAGTGAAATCCAAAGTACAAGATACGCTAACCCCATAATCCAACCTACAAGATTTAAAGTCTGAAAATCTGTACTGCTAATGAGCATGACACCTCCTGCCACTTCAATAATAAGTACATAACGAACTAGTGAAGAATAGTACGATTTGAATTTATTGGCCAATAAATCAACCGCGGGCATGGCAGCTATCAAGAAGGCAAAGGTATACAACATTTGTGTTATCGGCCTGCCATTGAAGAATAAAAGACCTTCCGGAGAAATGTATGCGCCGTGTCCAGGAGCCAACTTATAACCAATATAGAATATACAAGCAACGGCTACAACGCTCAATACCATCAATAACTGACGGCTAGAAGTTTTTTGTACTTTATGTACAGACACGTAAAACAGAGAAACTAATGAGGCGAGAAAAAATATCATACCGAAATTAACACAGACCAAGAAGTTGCCTGGATTAATCAACCCAAAACACCAAATTGTGAAAGCGACAGCGTTTAATAACATTGTTATCCCAAAATTTTTAAAAACGCTATCTTTGCGACGAATAAAGAGTATACCCAAAACAAGTGTAGCTATTACACTGTGGGCAAAGAAAAAGACTACATAAGGATTCATATATTTAAATTAGTTTTAATTATATTATTCGAAACATGACCTTTATAATAACGACCTTTTATATTATTATACTATAAAGACAATATTTTTAGAACTATAATATTTAGCCACCAGATGAAAACCTACAAAATAATAACGTCTGTTCTCCAGCGGCTCTCTTGGGTGCCAACCCGCTTAACGTTTAATTACTTCTGTAATTTTAAATTTGCCGGAGTTGAAAACATTAAGACAAGAGAAAATGTAATTTTTGCACGCAATCATATAGGCGATTTAGACCCAATCCTAATAGTCGCAGCTATACCATTCTTTTCCCGTCATCTGCCATTATTTTACACATCTCGCAAAAAAGATTTCTATAAAAATAAAAAATGGTTAAAAAAGATTATTTATGGCGGCAAGCTCTTTAAAGCTTTCAGTGCCTACCAGGTTCATGTCGGTTTAAAAAATTATGATTTACCTCTAAAAAATCATCATAAAATTTTAGAAGACAAAGGAAGTGTTTGTATTTTTCCTGAGGGTAGAAAAGACTTGGGAGACAAAACGATTAAGGCTAGGGGCGGTGTCAGCTTTCTATCCCACAAAGCCCAACTACCGATAATACCCGTTTTGATCCAAGATGCGCACTTACTTACGGTTAACGATTTCATATCTAGAAAAAGAAAGGTAAAAGTTATTTTCGGCAATCCATTTTATACTAAAGATATTTTTAAAAATAAAGAAATTATCTTAAACGACCCTCAGAATGACCATGAAATTATAGCATCAATCATTATGGAAAAAATTATGCAACTACGTTAGTATTTATTGATTTCTTTGCAACAACAAGACGGCAGATAATAAGGATTATATATAATACTAAGCAAACAGGTGCAAATACATACGGAAGGAGCATCAACCCAAGCAATTGAATTAAGGGAATAAAATTCAACAAAAAGATAAGATTTCTTACAACAATTATTACGGAAATCCAAGGGTCTAAAGCAGATTTACTATTTGCGAATTTTTTACTAAAAAAGAAATTCTCAAGAAAAAAGAACACTAAGAATACCCCCATTACTGCTAACATCATATACCAAAAAGGCCTTAGGCTTGGACTTGAAATTATAATAAGAAGATCAAGCCCAAAAACAAGCAAGAGAGAAATAATCATAAATACCATGTTCGTACGTGGTATTATTTTTGTCCAAATACTATTCTGTTTTTTCAACTCGTTGGATTCGTAAATCTTAGACGTTTCAAAATTATCCATAATTGTTTTTTAATTAATTTTTATTTATTATAAGAAAGGTTCTAACGTCCCTAGTCCCGTGAGGCAAAATAGGAACGGTTTTAGCAGGGAAAAAATGCGCTAGCAGTGGGCTTTGGACAATGCTAGAACCTGTATTTTGGTTAATTTACGAACAAATTATGGTGCCAGATCTTAATCTAGCTACCAGAATATCCGTTATAAACATCTTGCATGTTGTCACCTGGCGCAACGGCACGGAATTTTACGTTTTTAATTTGAGGAAACTGTAGAAGGGTTTTCTCTACAAGGGGATCTATTATTCCTATAGTACCCGACACTCCAGCCCAACCGTCTATATCAATATCAAGAAAAACATATGCGATTCCATTTTGGATTTTAAGATAAATAATATGATTACGTGTATTCGGATTCCCGTAAGTGGCTAATTCGTCTGCTGCTGCTTCGGCACTTGCCCTAATGATATTGTCTGAGACAGGGATACTTACTTCTTTTTTTGCGAACGGCCAATCTTCTGCAGGGTTTGAGGCGGGAGGATTGCTACCATATAAATAATTACTTATAGCATTTTTATAAGTATCAATATTTTCTGGAACCATTATAGTTACTGTCATATATTGGGTGATAATAGAAAACTCGCTACTGCAAGCGCTTACTGATGAGGCGGACGATTCTGATGGCGGATAAGGTTGGACGCCAAGACAAATTTGAACGTTTTCCCCTCCTCCAGACCAGTCTTTATAAGCGCCCGATGAAGCATCCCAAATATACCAGTCTTTATAAATGCCTGGAACATTCCAAACATATTGATCTGCGGAAGCCGGGACCTGAGTTATACTCTCCCAGGCTGCCCCTTTATCAGCCTGAATCAATAAGTATAACTTATCATCCGGTCCGAAACCATTAGCCCGCCAACCAATGGTATATTTTTGCCCAGCATTTAGCACGTCGTTCTGATTTGGTGAGGTTATTGTTATTGACTGCTGGGTCGAAGCTACTGAGGAAGGAGAAGCTACTTGTGAAATGGAGATTGGTTTCTGAGGAAAAATAATTTTTGTATTTTGTTCTGATATCAAATATCTCTGATAAATAAAGGCTCCGCCAAATAACACAAATGATGTTGCGATGACGATCATAACACCAATTAGGGTTGGTATTCTCTTTTGTTTTTTTATATTCTTATGTTTCATTATCTTATTATATAACAAAAACCACCCCAATTAAAAGGCGGTTTTGTCGCACCCTCCTTCGCTAAAGCTTCGGATGGGCAATGCAATAGATTTGCAG
>Ga0182027_10008434_pt1 | contig 15000 bp, 12 predicted proteins | sample 712E1DmetaG_FD_121300 | JGI IMG/M metagenome (GOLD analysis project Ga0182027, IMG submission 121300) | Permafrost microbial communities from Stordalen Mire, Sweden - 712E1D metaG (Illumina Assembly) | ecosystem: Environmental > Terrestrial > Soil > Wetlands > Permafrost | place: Sweden... | reverse complement strand
TTGAAAAGAATAAAAGCAATAAAGCGCTGCCGAATATGTATTGAGATAAAAATTTCAGAGAAACGCGCCAGTAATGGGAGAGCAGAAATAAAACTCCTGAAAACAAATATCCCGCTATACCCGGTAATGCAGGAGGTAAATTTTGGTACGGGAATGTTAATAAAAAAATTATACCTATAGTTAATATTACCGTCCCGACTTTTGCAAACCAGAATTGACCAATTTGGTTTTCTAAGGATTCTGTATTAACGGAAATGCTATTCGAAAATATCGGGGTTTGATTAATATCACCGGAAGAGGATGAAGGATCAATATCAAGTTTTGCTTCCAAACGGGAAATTCTTGATTCTAAATTTTCCAAATAATTAATTATCTGGTTTATTTTTTCCTTATCGGAAGAAGAGTCCATTCTAACTCAATAGGTTTACAAAAGTTAAAATAATAACCCATAAATGGGTTTATTATCTGATTTATATTTATTCCTTTCTCTATTTATCTTATCGCTGATGTAAACAGATAATCATTTTTTATAAATTGAGGTAGAAATTAATTTTATAATAATCACTTTGCAACAAAATAATTTACGAATTATTCATAACAAGAGTTTAGTGTCTGATAATGACTGTTCAATCGAATTGAAGATTAAATGAGTAACAGCCAAATATGGATAGGACCGGTTGGGATTGTTCACAGCAAGATCGATTTCTAATTTCACAGGAAATAACCTTTTTATTACCAACGGTATATGATGATTTCTGTAATATTCAAGGTAGAATTTCTTTCCTTCTTCTCCTGGATATCATACTAATACATGTATTATAAATCTTTTCTCTTATTTCCAATTTTTTATTTTTTTTAAGGTAGTTATATGAGCCAGGTGATGATTGCAATGCCAGGCGTAGATTCCAATAATCTCATCAAGTCTAAATTCTTTACCATGTTCTGGATGGATAAAACTTTTTTCCAAATCCTTTTTACTTAATGATTTGAGTAAAACAACCCATCTATTATGCAATCCTTCAAGTATTTTGAGAGCAGGCTCTATAGGTATATTTTTACTGTCTTCCAGTTCACCCCAACGGTCTTCAAAATAGGGCTTAATTATAGGCTTCTCTTCCGTTAAAGCAAGTTTAAAACGGATCAAACTATTCATATGGCTGTCGGCTAAATGATTTACTACTTGCCTGATTGTCCAGCCATCGGGTCTATATTGAGTGTCTAATTGTTCATCGGTTAATTTTTCAACTTCGACTCTTAATCTTGAAGGAAAGAGTTCAATGACTTTTATGTTATTATTAAGAATTTCAGTTGTTATAATGTCCGGCTTTTCAAACCGACCGATCGGGTATTTTGTTTCTTCGAGTGTCATATTGTAACCATAACTAAGTTTATAAATTCAATTAATATTTTGCCTTACATAATAAGAAATTTAGAATGAATCATTTGTATAATGAATACTGATAAATAATAAGTGATAAGATATTTAATGGTATTAATGCAAACTATTTCAATCGATATTTTATTACTCTTCAATAAATTTCATAATATCACCATTCTTCATATATCCTTTTGTCAATCGGAATCTTTTGGACTTTTTTGATTGATTCTTTCAATTCTTTTAACATTGATTCAAATTTGTTAATATGGGGAATATTTTCATAAAATATTTTATTAACTGCGGATTCAATGTCTGACTCCCAATCTTCAATCAGCAATAAAGATTTTTCCAAATATTCATTTTCATTATTACATTTTGAAGATAAAACTCCAAATTGTAATGTTAAATCGTGGTTAAATGCTTCAGCGATTTTGATAATTGAATTATAAGCTTCTATTGATAAATCGTCTGTATCCATATTTAATATTTGATATACTCTAATGTTTATTTACAGTTATGATAGGAATATTTGAAAATAGTGTTCCCCTATCAGGATCCCAATCATGCTAAACAACTTCTCACAATTCTCAGTAATAGATTTTTCAACTATTATTTTATTTGAAAATGCCAACAATTCCTTTCAATAAAGCTTCAAAAGCTTTTTTATTTATGCCAATGCTGAAATAAGGTTTAATTATATGATGTGCAAAATTACCACCAATACCTATACTTGAATAAGTATTAAAATCATAAGTAAATGCTAATGCTTTAATATCGGCATCTTCTTCAAATAATTTTTGGGATAATCCTATTGCTAAACCCAATCGGTCAAATGATAATTTAGGTGCTACAAAATCATCTGAGGGAATAACAGCATCTCCGAATGCAAGTCCTATCTCAAAAACAGTTTGAGAGTTTTCTCCCTGAAAAGGAATTAGCTCCAATGAATTAGCATTTTCTTTTATAGATGTTATCGGGAAAGGAATATAACGGGCTCTAAATATTCCCATCGTTTCTTGAGGATCCAGTGCTTGCATTCTACGAAGATTATACTTGTAGTTACGATAAAGAATTTTTACCTCACTTAATTTGTTATTAACATAAATATCGGAAGGGCGAACACTTTGACCTATAAAAGTTGTGTCTTTTAGATTATCTGTTATTTCGTTATGGATTCTTGTAGTAATTTCTTCCCTTTTATCAAGACCAACAAGAATGTTCTGACTTAGATTAGAAATTGTTCTATTAAAAGCATTCATTTGCGCAACTACTGAATCCATATCCTTTTTAATTGTAGTTGTTAGCCTATCTTCATCTATAGTGTATGTACCCATTCTTTTTTCAAGTTTTTTATATGCACTTTTGATCGAGTCTATTCCACTCAAATCAAGTCTTATACAAATACTATCTAAATTCTTTATTTGTCTTTCCAATTTTTCAATATCGTAACTGATGTATATATTTTTCAGACTGTCGATTAAATCATTAATCTTTGATGTATCAGAAGAAAGATTTATGAATGAATATGTTAAGGACTTCTTACAGGTATCCTTTTTTATTGCATTACTAAAAGAGTCCCTTTGATCTTTAATTACAAATTTCAAATTCTTTACTATTTCATCATGTTTTGTTTTTTGACTCGCTACACTTTCTAATCCAATTTTCAAATTCTGTGATGTAAGATCTAAATTTACATTTTGGAGGTTTTTTTCATCATCTATTCGTTTCTGCTCATAATATTTATTCTCATCAAAGTATTTCCCAACATAAGATTTTGTTTCATTCAACGCATTATACAATGTGTCCATACTATTAAAAACCTTTTCAATTTCACAATTAATTTCTTTTTTTAACTTTTTCGTAACTTCATTTGCTATTTTTTCAACAGATTTTTTATAATTTAGAAAGACCGTATCCGGCAATTTCATTGTCATTTCTATTTCAATTTTCTGTATGGATTCTCCAAGCTTAAATTCCGGGAGAATTGAATTCCAATATTTATTATTATCAACACTTACTCCTGTACTTTTAATTATTTTTGTCCCATAATAAATTGTTGTTTCAACACCTGTAACATCTCTGTAAAAGGTAAATACAGGAAAAAATCTTAATATATTCATTCTATCTATCATTATTTGTCCATCAATGGAATTGTTTACAGCATAGTAATTGATATAATTCTCTTCTAAGCTCTGGGCTTTATAATTAAGAAAAGCGAAACATAGAAAGAATAATGTAATTATATATTTCATATGACACCCCTTAATTTAATAACTGAATGGGATAGCTTATTTGAAATGTTGGGGTCATTTTTCCTTCATTCGGAAAAACGAATTGCAATATTAGTGTTGGTGATGCTGGGGAAAGAGATTTGAATGATAAACCAAATACCTTGGAGATAAATATTGGTAAATTCTCAATTCTTTTTTCATTATAAAAAAATGCTGTTCCAAGGATTATACCAGGCAAATTAGTACTAATACCAAAACCAATTTCCCGATCCTTATCTCTGGCATCACTTGGGCCTATAATGTATGAGCCAACCGCATCTAATTGCCAATGTTTACAAAGAGAAGTTCTTAATTGAGCGCCCAAAATTGCTATTGGTGCAGTTTTATTATTAGATGAATCATGGACAACATTAAATAGACCGTTAGCGAAGGCCCCTATTTGGAAATTTTTCCCGATCGAATAAAGAATTTGAAATCCTCCGCCCATACTTCCCTCTTCCTTCGAAAAAGCTAAACCCATATTACCATTCATCAACCATTTAGAAATAGAATTGAGTGTTTTTGTTACTTCATAGTTTACTTTATCAAGATTAACCTTTAGTTTATTTTTTAGTTTAATCATTTCGGGGGAAAGAGCATTTTTAATAATTTCATTACATTTATTTTCTAAATCATTTAAATCAATGTTATTATCTATATTATGATCCTTCAGATAATTATTCGCTGTTGAAACTATGAACTCCGAAACTATTTTAGAAATACCATATGAATATGAATTGTCTTTATTCGTTAAATCAGAATCGAGCGAATAATTTTCATCAGTTAGCTTTATAAAATTAAGAGCAAACACATCTTGAAATAAATTGTAATTATTATTTTTAAAAAGTACATCTATGTTAATCTTTAGCATTTTTTGAAACGATGACCCGGCTGAATCAATAACAGCTTTCAAGTTTACTTTATTACCGGTAAGTTTTATGGAAAATGAAACGTTTCCACTTATTTTTTTTGACGAATAATCAATAATAATATTATCAGTTTTATTGCCTAATTTTACTTTTACTACTATCGAATCAATAATATCTAACTTTTCTTTCAGAGTTTTTACAAGAGAGTCAACATAATTCCCGGGTAATTCTGAGTTTAACCCGGGCTTGATTCTGGTAATTTTAGTAGCCAAATCATATTGTACACTCCGAATTTCCGGCTCTCTTTCCAATAGAGAATTACTGCTAATTATTTGTAATAATGAATTTGCATTCTGTCCCCATAACATTGTACAAAATAAAATGAAAAATAACATCCATGTTTTTTTCATAAGCACTCCTCATTTTTTTTGTCAAAAACCCACAGAAATATTTCATCAATTTTATAAGCCTGACGTAGAGACTTGCACTTTATAACAAACAACAAGCTTTTCTTGAAGCATTAACTCTATTTTTGCTCAATGGGTTTATTATCTATTGAAACATAGATCCATTAAATGAATTGTAGGTATTTGATTATTTACACTCAACAATGGCGGAAAAGTACCTATCATTTGCTATTTATCATTCTTATATACAATGAGCCCCAATTCAATTTATTACGTAATACTTGCCCTATGAGATTTTAAAATATTATTCTTTCAAGAATAATATAGTAAATTATTTTTATATTTTAAAATGAAATATAATAAGTTACTTAATCCGATATTTTTACTATCAGTTTACTGATAGTTTATGATTTTTAAACAGATGATTTTGGTGGAAATTTACCAGATTTTTAGACAGGGAATTATTTTTATACTTTAAATTGAAGAAAGTTTTATTATTATTGCGGCAGGTAATTTTGTACTTGCTTGACTGTCTTATGAAGAATGGAATTGATGATAAAACGACTAAAAGTAAACAAAAACCGTTCAATTAGATTATCAAACTGCGCTAAAACATCCCTTTTTCTACTTAGTATAGTTGGTATTGATATTGTAAAAGAGGGGTAATCAATTCATTAATCCACATTATCCTTATTAAAAAACGTATTGAGGACGATTTAAGATCGTTTTTAGGATGTTTTTAGTATTATGGTTGGTAGGTATTAGCATTAGGTTTTGTTAAGATTTGACCGAAGCTTTATTTGAATGACTTTTACATTTTGACTTAGAGGGCTTGAAACTGGGATTTGAACCATTTTTCGCCAGAAATCTTCAGTGGGAATTTTTTGATATCTATTCATAACTCTGCTGCCGAATAAAGTGAGCGAGCAAGCTGCTCGCTCTACAAAAAAAACTTATTTTGTATCTTTATTTTTATCGGTATCTTTATCCATCGGCTTATCATCTTTGTCCATATGTTTCATCATCATTTTTTTCATTTTCTTTCCATGCATCGGTTTATGCATTCTGTGACCGCAGCAACAACAGCAGCATCCGCCTTCATCTCCCATACGCATCATCATTCCGTGATGAGGCGGCATTGGCATATCTTCATCATCCATCATGATTTTCATATGCTTCGCGCTTTTTTCATCTTTCAAAAATTTCTCGGCATCCTCTCCTTCATATACTTTTGTTTCTTCTTTACCGTCTTTAGTAGTAGTAACCGTGATTTTTTTCTTGCCGTCATTGATTTCAACCGTCACTTTTTTCTTTTCACCTCCGGGCTTATCTCCTTCATCTTTCATATTGTACATCATTACATTATCACCTTCAATTTCGGACATATCACTATCATCGTTGGTTATGCGGATTCTTTTTTCAATTCTTTTACCCTTAAATCTTTCGACTAATCTTTCCGCATCCTTTCCTTCAAAGACTATATCCTTACCGTCAACATTGACGGTAATTTTTTCAACTTTGCCTTTGATCTGATCCAGTTTGGATTTAAGCGGATCTTCCTTTTTATCCTGTGCATTTACAATAATGAAACCGACCAGCATAAGCAGGATGATTGTAAATAGTTTCGATTGATTTGATTGCAGTACCTTCATGTTAACTCCTATAATTTTTGCGATTGAAATCTAACTCTTCTTACAATTCAAAGTTGTTAATAGATCCATAATAATACTTAATTTAAATTCGCTCACAATTCAGTTTACCATACTATCAATATATTCTTCTTACTTTGTTTTCATTAAGCTTTCCGCTTGTCCTAACAACTAGACAAATATCAACACCAAAGGCGGCAAATTTCAACCCCCGTCAACGTATTCGCTTTTTAAGATTGAGTACAATTTCATTGAACGGTATTTTTCCTTAACAAATAGTTTTTCACGCAATGTGCCTTCAAATTTCATCCCTGCTTTTTCCATTACGTGAGCAGAACCTATATTATCCTGGTCACAATGAGCTTCAACTCTATTAAGATTCAGATCTTTAAAACAAAACTTAATAATTACTTTAATTGCTTCGGATATATATCCTTTATTCCAATATTGATTTGAAATAACATATCCAATTTCAGCGCAGTTATTAATAAGCTGCATAGTTCGTAAATCAAAAATCCCAATTAATTTTTTTTCTTCTTTTAATTCAATTCCCCAGATAATAGAAATATCCTTTGCAAACATGTCTTTTGAAAAATTAATAAAGTCAATCGAGTCCTGTTTTGATTTATGAGGATACCATAATAAAAATGTTGAAACTTCAGGAATGCTTGCATATCCGAAAATATCGTCCACGTCATCTAGTGAAAGTTCTCTGAGTATTAACCGTTCTGTCTCAATATTCGGGATTTGTGAAATTGGAATTTTATTTTGCATAATTCTCTCGAATTATTGGATGAAAAATAGTTAGATTTATTCTAATAGATTTCAATAACAATTATAAATTACGAAAAACTTAATGAGGATGTAAAATGATTAATCAGGAACTTTTAGATATTCTCTGCTGCCCAGAGACAAAAGCTGATTTAGTTTTGGACGGCAACTTTCTTGTTTCTACCGATAAAAAAACCCGCCGGCGTTACAGAATTGAAGATGACATTCCAATTATGCTCATTGACGAATCCGAGCAGCTTGAAGTTAAAACCTGGGAAGAAATAATGAAAAGGCATGGAAAAGCAGTCTAATCATTTTACCGGAGTTTTTAGGTCTGCTTCTCTTATGTGATTGTTTTCCAGTAGTTTTAAGGTTAAGGTTTAGGTCAAGGTTGAGGTTAAGATATGATTGTTAAAACGGAGCCGGATGAAATCCGGAAATATTTATCCGATGAATCAGGTTATAAAGGATATTGCGATAATGTTTGTTTTCCGGAAAATGAGAATGATATTATAGAAGTTGTTAAACAATGTAACGCAACCAAAACTAAAATTACCATATCAGGAAACGGCACCGGTCTGACAAGCGGACGAGTCCCTGAAGGCGGCGTTGTCTTATCAATGGAAAAGTTAAATGCAATTCCGGAAATCAATGAGAATGAAAAATATGTTTTGGTTCAGCCGGCAGTAATTCTAAATGACCTTCAGAATTTAGTCGAAAATAGAGGTTTGTTTTATCCCCCTGATCCAACCGAAAGAAATTGTTTTATTGGCGCAACTGTCTCAACAAATTCCTCCGGAGCAAGAACATTTAAATACGGTCCGACACGCAATTATGTTTTTGGGCTCAGAGTAATCCTGGCAAATGGAAAAATACTGAATTTGAAAAGAGGACGAGATATTGCAGCTGGCTTTAAAGCTGTTATACAGGCAGAAGACGGGACGGATATATTTTTTACTATCCCGGAATTTGAAATGCCAAAGACAAAGAATGCAGCCGGATATTACTGCAAAAATAATATGGATCTAATCGATTTATTTATCGGTTCTGAAGGAACATTGGGTATTATTACCGGGATAGAACTTAAATTGATCGACCTTCCGACAAATATCATGTCGTGTGTCACATTTTTTAACAGTGACGACGACGCACTAAATTTTATAGAAGAAGCACGCAATTTGTCAAAACCAATAATGACTAATTCTACTATTAAAACTGTAAATTTATTTTCTGCCAGAGGGTTGGAATATTTTGATAATTATTCACTCCGGTTTTTGTCGGATAATTACCCAAGAATTCCTGAAACTTCCAAAGCGGCTGTATGGTATGAACAGGAGATAAATGACAACGAGGAGGAGATTTTTTTGTTATGGACAAATTTAATAAAAAAACATAATGGCTCGGAAGAATTATCCTGGTTTGCGTTTGATAAAAATGAACAGGAAAAATTAAAGGAATTTCGTCACGCAGTTGCTGTTAAAGTAAATGAATTTATTGCCGGTAAAGGATTAAAGAAAATCGGAACCGATGTGGCAGTTCCTGATAAGGATTTCAGGAAATATTATAATACTACTAAAGAAAAAATTGAAAAAGCAAGATTAAGGTACGTTGTCTATGGACATGTTGGTAATTCACATATTCACTTAAACTTTCTTCCTGCAAATTTAGAGGAATATAATGCTGCAAGGATTCTCTATAAAGAAATCTGTTTAGATGCTATAAAATTAAAAGGAACATTTTCAGCAGAACACGGAGTTGGAAAATCCAAAAGAGATTATTTAATCATGATGTATGGCGAGGATATAGTAAAAAAAATGGCTATGCTAAAGAAAATATTTGATCCAAATGATATTTTAAATATCGGCAATATATTTGAAGAAAAATATCTGAAAGAATTGTGAAATGAAAAACTTTCCGATATTATTTATTGCAACTTTGCTTCTAAGCACCCACCTTATAACGGCACAATTGAAAACAAATCCGGATGACTATTTCAGGCTTGCACATACTTATGAAGAAGCAGGCCAATTTGTAAAGGCCGAAACAATTTACCGCGAATTATTAGGTTTTCAACCCTCAAATTATTCTTACCTGGAAGCATTAAATATTAATTTAATGTCTCAGAAAAAATATAATGAATCGCTGCTTCTTTTGGAAGAAAGGAAAAATAAGACCCCTTTAGATATTAATCTTTATGGCTTGATAGGTACTACCTATTATATCATGGGCAACACTCAAAAAGCTTATTCCACCTGGGAAGAAGGAATCGGTAAAATTCCTTCTTCCGGGGTTGGATACCGGGTTATTTCCAATTATGCAATTGAAAACCGTGCATTTGATAAAGCGGTTGAATATCTTAAACAAGGAAATGATCTCCTTGCGGACAAAACCTCCTTTTCATTAGACCTCTCTAATATTTACATAGCTACTATGAAATTTAAAGATGCCGCTAATGAATTCTGCAGGTTAATTTCAGTACACCCTGAAGAATTACAAATAGTTATTAACCGGATGATAAGTTATTTATCAAAACCGGATGCAGCAGAGCAGACTATTGAAATAGTAAAAGATTTTAAGGAGTCAAAGAATCAGGTTGAATTTTATGACCTTCTTTCTTTTATTTATCAAACTGTCGGAAATTATGATGAAGCCTTTCGAACAGTTATAGAATCCAATGAAAAGTTCACAAAGAACGGAAATAGTATTTTTGTTTACGGAGAGGAAGCATTTCGTAACAGGATGTTTAATCAGGCATCCGAAGCGTTTAATTATCTAATTAACAATTTTCCTAAATCGCAATTTTACATTAATTCAAAAAGATATTATGCAAAATCATTAGAAGCAGCCCTTAATCAAAAAGCAGATGAACTATCAGATAACTGGAAACCTACGGTTAAAACAGTTCCGGTATTTGTAGAAGAATACAAAAAACTTATTAAAGCATATAATGAATTCACAAATGGATATCCCGATAATTCGACCGATGTAGAATGTTTATTTAGAATGGCAGAAATTTACAGAAAAAGAATTATTGATTATAAAAAAGCCGACAGTATATATGAAAAGCTTTCACAAATTACACCAAATACAAATTATGGGATGCTTTCATTAAACGCACGCGGTATAATAGCAATAATGAATAACAATCTGGAAGATGCTTATCAATTCTTTTTAAAAGCAAATGGTAATTCAAGACCTGATCCGGATATTTTATCTGAAACAAAATTATACCTGGCAAAAATAGAATTCTGGAAAGGGAATTTTTCAAATTCACTTAAGCTTCTTAATGAATCATCTACCAATCTGTCTGCAGATCATGCTAATGATGCAATTGAACTCTCATCACTTATTACAGCTACAAAAAAAGATTCTATTAATCTTGTCTTATATGCTCATGCAGACTTACTATCGTTACAAAATAAGCACAAAGAAGCTGCTACTGAATTCAAAACTCTAAGTGATAATCCCAACATATTTATTCTAAATAACTTCGCAAAAATTAAATATGCTGAAATGTTGATTGTCAATGATGATTTTTCTCAGGCAATTAAATTGTTAATTGAACTGTCAGAATCTGAAAAAATCGGGCTTTTTGCTGATAAATCGACTTATATGCTAGGATTATGCTATAAATATGGTATAAAAGATTTTTCAAAAGCAGCAAAAACTTTTGAGAAATTACTTGAAAAATTCCCAAACTCCCTATATTTTGACTATGGTCGTGAAGAGTTAAAAGGTCTTAATTCCAAAATCGGTTCGTAAACTGATTTTTGGTCAATTAATAATTAATATCTACACGTTATAATTAATCGGAATAAATTGAAATTAAAATTTCTACGGGAATAAATGAGCGATTTAAGAGAACCACGTACAGTTAAATGTTCTTTCTGCGGAAGGGATGGAAGCGAAGTAACGTCTATGGTAGCAGGTCCGGATGTTTATATCTGCGATATCTGTATCAAAACAAGCGTTGATATTTTAAAAAACAATCTTACTACATACACAAAAAAGGAATCTTATAATGCTACACTAACTCCTGATATGATTAAGAAAAATCTGGATGAATATGTTATCGATCAGGATTTGGCAAAAAAAATATTAGCTGTTGCAGTCTACAATCATTATAAAAGAGTAAATGCTTCTAATTCCCTTTTCGAAATGGACGATGTTGAAATTGAAAAAAGTAATATCTTATTAATTGGACAAACCGGTGTAGGGAAAACTTTACTCGCACAGACTCTTGCCAGAATACTTGATGTACCCTTTGCGATTGCTGATGCTACAACTTTAACGGAAGCAGGTTATGTAGGTGACGATGTAGAAACAGTTTTAGTCAGACTATTACAGGCTGCGGATTATAACCTTGAAAAAGCGCAAAAAGGAATTGTTTATATTGATGAAATTGACAAGATTGCCAGAAAAAGCGAAAGTACTTCTATTACGCGGGATGTATCGGGAGAAGGTGTTCAGCAAGCGCTTTTGAAAATATTAGAAGGTACCGTTGCAGGTGTTCCTCCGCGGGGAGGGAGAAAACATCCTGAACAAAGTTTGATAAATGTTAATACTAAAAATATATTATTTGTTTGCGGCGGCGCTTTTGACGGGATTGAAGCTGTAATAGCTTCCCGGATAAATAAGAACACTATCGGATTCGACACAAACATATCAAATCCATCGGAAACCGATCGGGATAATTTAATGCAAAAGGTTCAACCGGAAGATTTAGTAAAATACGGTTTAATCCCTGAGCTGGTTGGTAGACTTCCGATTATAGCCCCGCTGCAGTCTCTTAACGCGAAAGCTATGAAAAACATTCTTACGGAACCAAAAAATGCAATCATCAAACAATACCAGAAATTATTTATGATGGAAGGTGTTGAATTGAGTTTTGATCAGAATGCGCTTGATGAAATAGTAAAGAAAGCAATTGAAAGAAAAACAGGAGCGCGTGCTTTGCGTTCAATAGTTGAAGGAACACTTCTTGATATTATGTATGAACTGCCTACAAAAGAAAACATCGATAAATGTTTGGTAACTAAGGATACTATAATTAATGGAGAAAAACCGGTCTATATCGAAAGCGATAGAAAGACTGCATAATAATTGAATATAACATTCCGGCACGATACATTTTTGAATTGTATATGTATCAAACCGGAATTATTTTTACCTACCGGCAAAGCCCAAACAATGAAAAAATTATTATTTATACTTTATTTTATCTCGTTTACCATCTGGGGTCAGGCAAAGATTCTTATTTATATGGATCTTCAACAGACCGACCATCTTAAAGCATACGGTATAACATTTAACGCTCTTAATGACGGGTACAAAGCTGATTGGCTGCTTAATTACAGGGGCGGGTCTTTTATGCTGGATTACAATGAAAAAATTGCTTTGAGATGCAGATTAAAAGGTGTCGCGTTTCAAACTCTTTCTAATGAAGAAGCCGTACAGATTTATTCTTTTGTCCAAAGCGAAGAACAGAATATGGATGTTGCCCGTCTTGAGAAAGCTCCAAGAATCGCGGTATTTGTGCCCCCAACAAATAATCCGTGGGATGATGCCGTAACACTCGCGCTTGATTATGCTGAAGTCCCATATAGTAAAATATGGATCCCCGAAATACTTCGCGGAGATTTAGAAAAGTATGATTGGCTGCATCTTCACCATGAAGATTTTACAGGTCAATATGGTAAATTTTATGCTTCATTCAGCGGCGCGCAATGGTATATCGATCAGCAAATGTCATATGAAAATGACGCAAAGAGACTTGGATTTAAGAAAGTCTCAGAAATGGAAAAAGCTGTAGTTCTTTCAATAAAGAGTTTTGTTGGTCAGGGAGGATTTTTATTTGCGATGTGTTCGGCAACGGATACATATGACATAGCTCTTGCCGCGCAAAACGATGATATAGTTGACAGGATGTATGACGGTGATCCGCCTGATCCTGACGCGCAAGCGCGGCTGGATTTTACGCAGACTTTTGCATTCGAGAATTTTAAGCTCGAAATGAATCCGTTGATTTATTCATTCAGCGATATAAACATTCAACCTGTGGAAGTAGGCGAACAGCGAAATGATTACTTTACTTTATTTGAATTTTCCGCAAAATATGACCCTGTGCCTACAATGCTTACTCAGGATCATGTAAATGTTGTTCCGGGATTTATGGGACAGACAACAATGTTTCATAAAAAGTTAATTAAAAAAACTGTAATAATATTAGGTGAACGACCGGGAACCGATCAGGTAAAATATATTCATGGAAATTATGGAAGGGGCACTTTTACATTTTACGCCGGTCATGATCCGGAAGATTATCAGCACGCAGTTGGAAATCCCCCTACTGATTTAAGTCTGCATAAAAACTCTCCCGGTTACAGGTTGATACTCAATAACATTCTTTTCCCCGCGGCAAAAAAGAAAGAACAAAAAACATAAACATTATGAATCCAGTTTTATAATCTATCATCAAACGGGCAATTATGAAAACAGTTAAGTTTAAAAACGGAAGAGAGGATGTTTCAATTGGCAAAATAGTTTGTGTTGGACGAAATTATGCCGCACACGCTAAAGAACTTGGGCACACTATTGAGGAATTCCCTGTAATTTTTTTGAAGACCGCGTCAAATGTTATTTATAGCGGGAGCCCCATAATTCATCCCGATTATTCAAATAATCTTCATCATGAAGTTGAGTTAGTTCTTTTTATAGGTGAAACAATAAAGAATGCTGATACGATAAACGCCCAAAGAGCAATTTATGGATATGCCGTTGGTCTAGACATGACGCTTCGTGATCTTCAAAATGATTTTATTAAAAAAGGCAACCCCTGGACACTTTCAAAAAGTTTTGATACTTCAGCTGTTCTTTCCGAAATAGTTATTAAAGATCAATATATGCTTCGCGGTGATGAAACAATTTCTCTTTCAGTTAATGGAGTAACAAGACAAAGCACTTCAATTAAAAATATGATTTTTTCACCAGTTGAAATCGTTAAATATATTTCGTCAAAAATGACTCTTGAGATGGGCGATCTGATTTTTACCGGGACTCCGGAAGGAGTCGGCCAGGTAGTTCGCGGAGATAATATTGAAGCATCGCTTGAAAACATTGGAAGTATATCAACAAATGTGATTTAATCCACCGATCGAGGTTCATTAAAATCGTAAAAATTCCGGCTCTCACCAATTCTAACAACTTAACAGAAAATTATGATTATAACCCCGGCATTTTAAGGTGGGGATAAATCATGCCTTCCAAAATCGCGGGTTTCATACATCACTCCACAAAATTCAAATAATGTCTGAACCATGATTTGAAGGATTAAAGGATTAACATGATTTTTTCTAGTGAAAGGATGAACAATGGCATACATTTTAATCAAGTAAATCCTTTAATCATGTGAATCAAGGTTCAGACGTTTTTGTATTTCTTCGATAATTACTCGTTATTGCGACGTTATTGTCATACGTTAGGTAATTTCCATATATCCGGCCCGCCCCTTGCACGGCTGTGCAGGAGGCGTCGAAGGCATTTCGAGAAAACTGAGGATCGGACAATAACGTCACAATAACGAGGCAATATCGGGTGAATAAATGTTGTTAAAAAAGCTTAAAACTGTCAAATTAAGTGGCTAAAAAGGTACTTACC
>Ga0182027_10008433_pt1 | contig 15000 bp, 9 predicted proteins | sample 712E1DmetaG_FD_121300 | JGI IMG/M metagenome (GOLD analysis project Ga0182027, IMG submission 121300) | Permafrost microbial communities from Stordalen Mire, Sweden - 712E1D metaG (Illumina Assembly) | ecosystem: Environmental > Terrestrial > Soil > Wetlands > Permafrost | place: Sweden... | reverse complement strand
GAGGTCAACCGATTCGTCCTTGAGGTAGCGACGGAGGATGTCGAGGTTGTCGCCGTAGTAGAGCGTGCCCATTTGAAAGTTTATGGTTGAGAGTTGAGGGTTGAGAGTCAAGCGGCAATGCGGACGTGGACTCATTTGGGTCGTGGTGTCGTGGATTGTTGCTGACTTAGGGTTTGCGCGTGTTTTCCTCTATCTTTTTCAGGATGCAGTGAATTTGATAGACGAAAATTGGCAAAAACAAAAGGCAGATTGCCCAATAAAGCGCGAATACGAGTATAACAACGCCAATTATTCCGGGAATGGCTATGCCCGCTATTTGAAACACTTGAAAGCTGAATTGGAACAGTGGGCTTGAAACTGGCAACCGAAACATGGACAATCGAAAAGCTGATTGCCGGGACCTGTCCGTGATTTTTGTGTGTGAGGCGGGTTCATGGTTTAACTCAACATGCGGTTCACACGGATAGAACCGCAAAGCGATCTGGATAACGGATGGCAAACTGGTTCAGCGCCGACTTCCAGAACACGGGCGGCATCTTCCACTTGGCCGTGATGTTCCGCAAGGCCAAATAGATCAGCTTGGTGGCGGCTTCGTCATTGGGAAAGTGGCCCCGGTTCTTGATGATTTTGCGCAACTGCATGTTCAGACTTTCGATGGCGTTGGTGGTGTAGATCACCCGGCGCACTTCCAGTGGATACGCAAAGAACGGGATGACCTGCTCCCACGCCCGCCGCCAGGAAGCGACGATGGTTGGATATTTCCGGCCCCACGGGCCGGCGGCAAACGCGTCCAGATGTTGGCGGGCCAGTTCGGCGGTTTCGGCCCGGTAAATCGTGCGCAACTCCGCGGCCACGTGCTTGCGATCCTGCCAGCCGACATAGCTCAAGCTGTGACGCACCAGATGCACAATGCAGGTTTGCACCTCGGTTTGCGGGAACCCCGCGTTGATGGCTTCGGGAAAACCCTTGAGGCCATCCACCACGGCGATCAGGATGTCCTGCACGCCCCGGTTCTTGAGTTCGGTCATCACTTGCAGCCAGAACTTGGCCCCTTCGTTCGTTTCAATCCACAGACCCAACACTTCCTTCAACCCGTCGGCGCGGATGCCCAAAGCCAGATGCACCGCCTTGTTTTGCACGCTGCCCGCCTCCCGGATCTTCACGCGCAACGCGTCGAACACCACGATGGGATAAAGGCTTTCCAAGGGCCGGTTCTGCCACAGAGTCACTTCTTCGAGCACACCTTCGGTGGCCAGGCTGATGAAATCCGGCGACACCTCCACCCCGTATTGTTCCAGCAGGAAGCCGTGGATCTCCCGCACGGTCATTCCCCGCGCATACAGCGCGATGATCCGCTGGTCAAAGCCCTCGAAACGGCGCTGGCCTTTCTTGATGAGTTGCGGCTCAAAGGTGCCCAGTCGGTCGCGCGGCACGGCCAGTTCCACCGGCCCATCCTCGCCCAACACCGTCTTGGCGCTGTAACCGTTGCGGTGGTTGCCAGCGGTGCTTTCCGCCGGCTTCTGCCCCTTGGGGTAACCCAGATGAACGCTCAACTCCGTGCCCAGCACCCCGCTCAATCAGACGCTTGCGCAGACGGTTGAATGCCCCGCCGGGGGCCAGCAAATCCTCCGGCTTCTCGCAGCCTTCCAGCAGTTGATCCAATAACGCGGACTCGCGCTGCGACTCCGCTCCTTCATTCAGTTTCGTAACAGACATAACTCACTTTGCCTTTCAGGTTATGCCTCACACACAAAAATCACGGACAGGTCCCGTCATCGTTTTCGACGAGGAACATCTGTGCCGCATTCCCACGGACTACCTGAGCTATTATCATCGTCATCGTACGCACAGGTCTCTGGAACAGGATTGCCCGCAACCGCGTGCTGTTGAACCGCCCGACCAAGGCAAAATCATCGAACTGCCCTTGGTTTGCGGACTCCACCACCGCTACGCTCGTCAGGCGGCAGCTTGAGCCAGGTTTTCCCTTCCCTAGCTCCGGATCGCAATGTCGTGCCCCGGCCTGCCGCGCCTGCATCCACCCATCAGTACGCCAACCCGCTCAAGCGCCCGCCCCAGTTTTGATTTTGCTCCCAACCGACACTCGGTCTCCGCTCGTCCTGAAAATTGTTCGTTCTACACACCAATTTGGATCCGCGATGGAGTTCTCGCTACCCACAGGTGTCAAATTGTGTCCACCGTTTAACGATTGGGCGGCGTTGCGAAGGAAATCTCCACCGATTGGCCTTCGGAAGCCGGCGCGGCGGGCAAACGGATCTCAAAGACATCCGCGTCCGGAGCACCAACCTTGTCGCCGAACGGCATCGCGGTTTCTGCACGGGCGAGACGGCGGATGGCTGCGTTCATTTTCTGACCGTTGACTTTGACTTCGAGCGGGGCAACTTCCTTTGACCAGTTCGCCGGCGAATGAATCCGCAAAATCCAAGCACGTTCATTCAACGCGCCCTGAAAACTTCCTGCCGCTGCGCCGATTTCCACACTCACAGTCTTGACAGTGTCATCTGCCGAGGCCGTGATCGTCGTGTTGCGGAACTCCCCGCGCTGGTAAGCCGTGGTCAGCGTGTCGTCCTCGTAAAGCCCGGTCGTGTTCGTTTCACCAGCACACGGATACAAATCAAGCGTGATCGGATCCCACGGCTTTTCGCCGGTGAATTGCATCTCCGGCGCGAGTGGCAGCACGGCCCCCGATTTGATGAACAGCGGGATCTGATTGAGCGGAACTTCGTTTGTGACGGTGGTCGGGCCGGAAATAGTTTCGCCCGTCCAAGCGTTGATCCAATTGCCCGGCGGAATCCAGACCGCGCGCGGAATATGCAGGGTATTGTTCACATTTCCTTGAAGCCTCCACCGGAGTCGCATGACGGCTTTGCCCGCAATCTGCTGATATTCGATGCGCAACTGGTGCGGCTTGCCGGCGGTCAATCCGACTGAAGCTTCCGTGGTGGTCGAATCGTGCGCTCCCCATGCGTCAATCGCCCGTTTTCCGTCAATCCACACCCGCGCCCCGTCATCCGCCAGCGACGCCAAAAGCACATCTCCGACATTCTGCGGCACTTGAATCGTTCCAATCCAACGCGCCGAAAAATGTTTGTTCGACACATTTGGCCCTGGGCTGTTCTCCCCCCAATTAAAATCCACATTGCTGTCGGTTCGTGTTAATACCGGCGACCCCCTTAATGTCTCATTATTGTAAAAATCGCCATGCAATCCCGGTTGTCCATCAGGTGTTTTCAGCCAATCGGCCGGGACGATTTGTGACGAGCCTTCCAAAACCGGCGCGACCAGAATGTATTTGCCGAGCATATATTCGTCGGCGCGGCTGGCTCCGGCAAATTGCGAATAATCCAAGTCGAGCCGGCGCAAAAGCGGTTCGCCTGTTTCATAATTTTCATGCGCGGCGGCATAAAAAACCGGCAGCAACCGGTAGCGCATGTTCAGCAGATTGCGCGCAATTTCCTCGGCCTGCGGCCCGAACGTCCACGGCATCCGCTCGTGGTTAAGTGTGCAATGCGGACGATAAACCGGCGACAGCGCGCCGTATTCAATCCAGCGAATGTATCCTTCGGGCGACGGGTCAGCGACGTGTCCGCCCAAATCATCACTTTCGTATGGGAAAAGTGATTGGACGCCGGAATAAAGCGCGTTCTCGACGGCCCGCCGCAAAAAATCGTAGCCCGGCCCAATGTCGCCCGTCCATTGAATCGGAAAGCGATGGGAAGCGACATCCATTGGGCGGTTGCGGATGCCGTTGTCAATGCCGTCCACATTGGCCATGATCAAGGGTCGCGATCCCGGCCTGACCCGCTGCGTGGTGTCGTGATAAAGCCTCATGCCCCAAACTTCCTTGCGCAAATTCGGTGCGGGAGTTACCAAGGCTACGTTCCAATTGCGGTCATACCACCAGAAGTCCAAGCCTTCATTCAACAAGCCCGCCAGGCCGGCGCAACGATAATTCAATTCTTTCGGGGCAAGTCCCGTCTTTGCCACCGGCTCCGGGTGGTCGTTGAACATGAGATGTATATGTTTGGCATGAGCTTCCTTCAGAAACCGGCTCATGTTCGGAAACAGATTTATGTCCGGTTGATAACCCGTTGAAGCGCCTTTCCGCCAGCCGGTATCAATAACCAACACGTCCAGTGAAATCTGATGCGCGCGATAATCGTCAATCTGCTTCAGCGCCGTCGCTTCAGTATAGCTATAGTAACGGCTGTCGAAAGCGCCGAAAACAAACAGCGGTGGCATTTCCGTCGGGCCGGTAAGCTTCAGAAAATCCCCCCGCAATTGCCGGTAATCCCCGCCCGGCACAAACACATACACATCCGGCGCGTTATTGTTCAAATCCCAACCCGAAGTCTCCGAGGCCTTCGCGCGGGCCGGCGCCGCCGTCAATCCCCATTCAGGCGGAATGATTCGCGGCGTGTCGGCAAAGCACCAGACCCGCACCTTCTCCGCGGGGCCGGGCAGCCACACACTGTTCGTCAAAACACCGTCGTATTGGTACAGCCTTTCACCGGCGGCAGATTCGACCTGAACGCCATCGAGCGACACCGCGTTTTGTGGAACGCGCACCTGGTAATTGGACGTGCTAATTATCACTTCGCCGGAACGGGTGTTGGTGGTGTATGCCGTTCCAGCCCAATCCCGGTTGACAATGTGAAACGTGTTCCGCTGTTCAAATCCCTCCGCGCCTTTCAATTCCAGCCGCACCAGCGAGCCTGAAAGCAACTGCACGCGAACGGAACCGACAATGACCTGGTCAGCGGCAAACACCTGCGGGCACGGGTTTGATAAAAAAACACCTCCGAGCAGGGCAAGGGTGATGGCTTTTAGTTGGATGGTCATATCAGTTTGATTGTCATGTTTATTGGTTAAAAAACATATCACACCCGGGTCATGAACTCGTGATGAGATAAAATCGCTGGGGACAATTTGTCGCGCGATTGTCCTCAAAACTTGCGGGTCCAAAATTGATGATGATGGCAGCTTGTGGCCACGAAGATGATGCCGAATTGATCACTGCGCGGGAGTATGCTGTGCCAACCAGGCAAGATCGGCATTGTTCACCACCAAGACTTGCACGGTCACACCCACTTTGTTGTCGAATATGACAGGCTGGAGGGGAGGGGCCTTCGTCCATTTGTGCATTTCGGCATGGCCATCGGCAAAACTCATTCCACACTTCCCGCCATGCAGACCCGCCGGCAATTCGGTAAACAGCCCGTTGCCATTCGCATAGGTAGGGGAAATATACAGGATGCAGTCATCAATACTGTCGGGGTGCTCGTCCAAAAATACCCAGCTATCGCTGGGCCCGGGCACATGCAAATCCATCATTTTCTTGGCCCAAAAAAAGGTGCTGCTAAATGGAAAACCACTGTACTTGGCACCGTCACCCAGGGAACCGTCCATCGCCGCGCTCCGCGCGCGTTGGGTCCACCCCGCCGCAGCTTCCGCGGGACTCACAATCTGGGCGGCGGGACAGGCAAAGACAGCGGCATTTCTTCCCACATAGCTCCCCAGCAATGAATAAGTATCGTCAATCAAGTATTGGGTGTTCGTATCTTGCTGACCGGTGCCCCAATTATCAAACCTGCCGGAAACCCAAGAAGGAGTCCCATTAAAGGGATCGCTACTATTAGCGTTTATGGCCAACCACTCATTATTGTCACTGGCATACATGAGCCAAGCCAAGGCCAGTTGTTTTTGATTGTTCATGCAACTGGTTGCATACGCACTCTGCTTGGCCCTGTTCAAAGCCGGAAGCAGTATGGCGGCAAGAATGGCAATAATGGCTATGACCACCAATAACTCAATCAAAGTAAAACCTCTGCGCATATTGTTTATTTTTTCATTTAACATTTTGTTTTCCGCAGATCCTCCGTCATTGAACAACTGCTTGTTTATTGAGGGGAGCCAGCGGTTTCCCGCCCGCTCCCCATAAAACCAATCCCCACCAAGCGCTCAAGGCATGCTGATGATGTAGAACCGCGCAGGATAATTCGTCGCGGTACGATCCTGGAACATGACCGGATCAGCCCCAAATGTGCCGGTGCCAACCACCGTCCAACTGGCCAGTGGCAGCGCCAGATTCGTGCTGGCATATACCGTGTAACTGGCTCCTGAGTACCCGCTGAAGGTTAGTTCCATGCTCTGGTCTGACATAAGGGTTACGCCGCCAAACGATGGCGGCACGGCATTAATCGCCTTTACCACCAGTTGAATGGAGGAACCGGTGTCCTGCAAGTTCGCCACGACTCCCGCCGGCAAGTTGCCCAGCTTGAACGCGCCCCCATTGGTATAGTTGATCGAATTGTAGCCGATCAACGGATAGGTGCCCACCGACAGCGTGCTGTCCAGGATAATAACCGTGTTGGTGCCATTGACGTTCAACACCGGCGTGTAAATCATTCCGCCGGTAGCAATGTTGAACCGGCTGTACGTCGAAACTGCGGCGCCATTGGTGGTGCCCAGGCTCAATGATGGGGCCACGGATGTCATCTGGGACAACGTGAACGTGCCTGAATAATTTTTATCGCCACCCTGGACAATGCCCCCCGCCTGAACGGTTACATTGGCAAATACAACACCCGAACCGCCCAGGACGGCGTTGGAATAAATTATCACCGGCGAACTGAGAGCGCCATCGACCGACATCCTGCCGTTGATGATGACGGTGGTTGCAGTGTAAGAGTTTAACCCACTCAAAGCCAAGGTGCCAGGACCAGACTTGTCAAATATTCCGGTCCCCGTCATGGCGCTGCTAATGGTTAGTGTCGTCGCTGGGTTCGCAACGCTGATTACGTTCGTACCGCCTTGGAATTGGAACAGAGTGTTTCCGGACTCGCTGCTGGAATTCGATGGCCCTGCATAGACCAACGTCCCCCCAGCGGCCTGGAAGTAAAGGCCGCCAGTGCCCAATTCGCTTAGGTCATCGATCTGCAAACCGCCCTGCGCGGAATTGGCGAGCATCGTGCCACCAGAATAGGTGCTTCCGCCTTGGTTGCTGATGACCAGCGTCCCGGACCCGTTGACCCAAAGCTGGCCGGAGCCGCCGACCGTATTGGTAAAGATAGCCGTCTGGCCGGCATTGACGCAGATGGCCTGATTGCCCAAAGACAGGGAGAGCGCGTTCGGAAACACGTGCGAGCCAGTCTCGTTGATGGTCAGGCAGCTGTTTGCCCCATTGACGCCGGCGTTTCCGCTGACAAGGTTGATGGTGCCCGTGCCGACGTTGCCGATCGTCCCACCATTGCCCAGTTGAACTGTACCATTGGCAATCGTCGTGCCATTGGTGTAACTGTTGGCGGTGGCCATCACCAACGTTCCCGTGCCATTCTTGGTCAAACTCATCGCACCGGCCAATTGGCCGCTGCCGCTGAATGTGTAATTGCTCGACGAATTTACAATCACGGAACCGGGCGACATAGTGGCCGTCAAATTGATCGCCGGCTTGCTGGAACCAGTGTTGTTAAATGTCGCAAAAGCGCCCGGGTTGAAACTGGTGGTGGCACCGGAGGAGTTGACCCAATCGGCTGTCGTCAAATCCCAGTTATTCGCCACTCCGTCACCCATCCAAGTAAGATTATTGATAATGCTGCCTCCGGGCCCCACGGTCAGTGTGAGGGCTGTGGAACCGACATTCAGTGTCACATTCGGATAGCAGCTGTCCAGCGCGAATGTTCCACTACCCGTAAGGGAGGCATAGGTCATCAGCGTATAGGTCCCGGCGCTTAACGTGCCAGTGAAATAATTGAGCGGCACCATGACCGTGCCGTCGTTTTCAACCGTGCCCAGAACGTTGACCAAATCGTTGGTGCCCGACGGAGTCGGGGCCAAACCCAAGGCGAGAATGGCCGTGCCGGAGAACGTGACATTATTGCTGAAGGTCAGCGTGCTGCCGGGCCAGAGGATGCCAGGAGCAATCTCGCCTCCTGCCGAAATCGTGACGGCACCGTTAATACTGCCGCTGCCGCCAAGGATGTTGGCCGTCGAGAAACTCACGCCGGAAACATCAAAGATGGCGTTGGCAGCGACATTAACGCTCGGCGAACTGTTAATGGAGCCTGCACCGATCAGAGCCAGCGTGCCGTTTCTGACGACGGTATTGGCGTTATAAGAGTTTACCGCACTCAAAGCCAAGATGCCAAGACCAGACTTGACAATAGCCCCGGGCGCCCCTCCCGTCAAGGCGCTGCTCAGGGTTAGTGTCGTCGCCGGGTTCGCAATGTTGAACACGTTCGTACCGCCTGGAAGCGCGTTGCCTCCGAACGGGCCGACGGAAACCGATGGCCCTGTATAGACCACCGTCCCCCCACCGGCCTGGAAATAAAGGCCGGCAGGGCCCACTTCGCTTAGGGCATCGATCTGCAAACCGCCCTGCGCGGAATTGGCGAGCATCGTGCCACCAGAAAAGGTGCTTCCGCCTTGGTTGCTGATGACCAGCGTCCCGGACCCGTTGACCCAAAGCTGGCCGGAGCCGCTGATGTTATTGGTAAAGATAGCCGTCTGGCCGGCATTGACGCAGATGGCCTGATTGCCCGAAGACAGGGAGAGTGCGTTCGGAAACACGGGCGAGCCAGTCTCGTTGATGATCAGGCAGCTATTTGTCCCATTGACGCCGGCGTTTCCGCTGGCAAGGGTGATGGTGCCCGTGCCGGCGTTGCCGATCGTCCCGCCATTGCCCAGTTGAGTTGTGCCAGCATTAATCGCCGTACCGCCAGTATAACTATTGGCGGTGGCCATCACCAACGTTCCCGTGCCATTCTTGGTCAAACTCATCGCACCGGCCAATTGGCCGCTGCCGCTGAACGTGTAATTATTCATCGAGTTGACCGTGACGCTGTTCGGCGAAAGGGTAGTCGTCAGATTGATCGCCGGCGTGCTGGAGCCGGTATTGTCAAACGTAACGGTATCGGCCTGGTAGAAGGTGGCGAGCTCACCAAACAGCAACCAATTCGTCGTCGTCAGATCCCAGTTGTTCGCCACTCCGTCGCCAACCCATGTCAGGTTCCCGTTTCCCCCGGGACTGCCTCCGGTTCCCACCGTCAGTGTGAGGGCTGTGGCACCGGCAGTCAGCGTCACATTTTGGTAGTTGCCGCCCAACACGAATGTCCCGGTGCCCACAAGGGAGGCATAGGTCATCAGCGTGTAGGTCCCGGCACTCAAGCTATGACAGCTCAGAATAATCGTCGAGGTGCCATTGTTCGTGAGTGTTCCGAGCACACTGACCTGCGCGTGGTTCCCGCTGGCCGGATCAAAACCGAAGATAAAGGCTGTGCCGCTGATGGTCAGATTGTTGTTAAAGTTCAGCGTGCTCAGCGTCGTTGCTCCGCCGGGAATAATAATGCCGCCCTTGGTTGCGATGACATTTCCATTGATATAGCCACTCCCACTCAAGATCTGGCTTGCACCCAATGAAAAAGGAGTACCCCCATAAGCAATGCCCGTATAAGTACCAACATCGAACACCGCGCCGGGGGCGACGGTGATGACCGGCGACGAATTGATGGAGCCTGTACCATATAAAGCCAGTATTCCGCTGCTCACCGTCGTGTTGCCGCTGTACGTGTTCGGGTAGGCAAGTAACAACCCGCCGGTGCCAACCTTCGTCAGCGCCTTGCCTGAACCGCCCAAAACGCCTGCAATTACCAGGTCGCCACTGCCGCCCACGAAACTGTCCGAGCCCATATTTAGTGGGCCGGTCAGCTGTGATATATTCAACCCGATGTTATTGTTGACGCTGTTATTGTTGATCAGCACGCCGCCACCGCCAATGCCGGTGCCATTGATGGTCATAGGGTTTACAAACGTTTGATTTTGTCCGTTCATGTCCAGTACGCCGCCGCTGTTCACTATCGCATACGCGTTCTCGTAAATTTCTTCTCCGTTAGTCCCAACCAACTGAACTAAGCCGCTATTGACTGTCAAACCGCCGACGGCATGCGCGGTGTTTTTGAGGTTGTTTTTGGCCAGAATAACTTTACCGCCATTGACGGTTAAATATAGGCCATTGTTGTCCAAGCCGTTACCGTTCGCCAAGGTCAGCATGTTGTTGCCTATCTTCATCAGAGTTTTCCCGTTACCATTTCCAAGCGGGCTGGTACCGACGATAGCGATATCGCCTACGCCGCCCAAGGTGGCATTGTTAACCAACAAACTTGAGGCGGATCCGTTGAGCGTCAGCGTAGCTGCGGTGGCACTGCTGTTGATGATCGCGCCAGCACCGCCAATTCCAGTGCCGTTTAGACTAATCTGCGCGATCGTTTCACTCTGGCCGTTCAAATCGAAGGTGCCGCCGCTATTCACTACAACCTCGGCGGTATCCAAGATCTGATCCCCGCCCGTCCCGCTCAATTGGAGCATGCCGCCACTGTTAATTGTTTCCACGCTGCCCTCCAACGCATGAACCGTAGAACTGGAGGTTTTGTTCAAAACCAAAGTGCCGCCGCTGACAAACCCCTGCATATTCGAATCATCGCCGGCTCCGGCAAAAACCAGCGTGCCGCCGCTGGTCTTGGTAATGGTGAAAATCGAGACATTATTCAAAACATTGGTGTCTATGGTCAGCGTCGTGTTGGCGGCCACGTCGAAATTCTGGCTGCTCATGTTGGTCAACGGGGCATTCCAAACATTGTTTTGCGCAGAGTTGGTTAGACCATTTGCGATCGTCAGACCGCTGCCGGAAATGGTGAATGGCACGGACGAATTCAATTGAACCCAGCTCGCCAAATTAATGAAATCGTTTGTGGTCAATGGCTGGACACCGCCCTGAAAAAACAGGTTGTCCCCTCCTGCATTCGGCGCAGTGCCGGACCAGTTGGCTGGGTTGCTCCAGTTTCCATCGGGCACCCCGCCGCCGTTCCAAACATCAGTGGTGGCAGCCCGCAATGAAGGCGCAGCCAGGAATAACGACCCAACCGCCGCAGCCAGGAGGAAAAAGCCTATATTCGTTTGCGTAATTAAAGGTTTCATATTCATTTTTTATATTAAGTTTACAGTTTTAATTTATACCATTTGAAGAAAGGTTACACCCCCATTTTGGGTAGAGCATCGCAAGTTTGGATTGTCGCCATTTATACCCGGATTTCCCAGATTCGCTTCACAAGCCAATGTTATTGACTTACAATGAAGCCGCATGAACAAAGGCTTTCATCTATGTTAAAGCAATGAAAAACGGAGAATCCAATGGGTACAGGCAAAAAACAGGCTCTGCGGGTGACTTTTGACCGTCGCTTGAAGTTGGAATTTCACGGTTCCAAGGTCACCTCTGACGCCGGGTTGTTGGCCTATCGGGAACTGGATAAGGCGCCGGGTCTGACCGATCTGGGGGAGGATCTGCTGAACGATTGGCGCACCGGAAAGAACACGCAACACTCAATGGTCGCGCTCATGCGGCAGTTCATCTTCAGCCGGCTGGCAGGCTACGAAGACACCAATGACGCCGAACGGCTCTCGGTCGATCCCACCATGCGACATGTGGTTGGCGGGCGAGCCACGGAACGCACGGCGGCCTCCACCAGCGAGAGGGGACGGTTCGAGACGGAGGTGTTGACGCAGCGGGGCAACTTGGCGGAGTTGACGAAGCTATCAGGGAAGTGGATTGACCGGCTGCGGGAACGCCAGCCGATGCGGGAACTAACTTGGACAGGGACAGTTCAGTGAGCGAGACATACGGCGAGCAGGAAGGCACTGCCTACAACGGACATTTCGGCTGCATCTGCTACCATCCGCTGTTTTGCTTCAGTCAGTTTGGCGATGTGGAGGGGTCCCTGTTGCGCGACGGTAATGTGCATAGCGCCAAGGATTGGCGGGCGGTGCTGGAACCGGTGGTGGCACGCTATCAAGGGCGGAATCTGCGGCGCTATTTTCGGGCCGATGCCGCCTTTGCCAACCCGGAGATCTATGAGTATTTGGAAGCCGAGGGTTTCGAGTATGCCATCCGTCTGCCGGGCAATGATGTGTTGCAGCGGGACATCGAGCCACTGTTGACCCGACCGGTGGGGCGTCCCGCGAACGCGCCGGTGGTCTGGTATGCCGGCTTTTTGTATCAGGCGCAGAGTTGGGATCGGGGCCGGCGTGTGGTGGCCAAGGTGGAGTGGCACCACGGCGAACTGTTCCCTCGCGTCGGGTTCATCGTGACCAATCTAAGCCGGCCCGCCAAACGGGTGGTGCGATTCTATAACCAGCGGGGCACGGCGGAGCAGTGGATCAAAGAAGGCAAGAACGCCATCAAATGGACCCGCCTGTCCTGTCACGACTTTGTGGACAACCAAGTGCGGCTGCAACTGTTCGTGCTGGCCTACAATCTGGGCAACTTCCTGCGGCAGGCGGTATTGCCCCAGGCGGTGCGTCACTGGACGTTGACGACGCTGCGGGAAAAACTGATCAAGATTGGGGCAAAAGTCGCGCGCCATTCCGGGAAGATCGTCTTCCAGATGGCGGAAGTGGCGGTGCCGAGAGAGTTGTTCCGGGCCATTCTGGAAGGGATTGGCCAGCTGAGATTGGCAACCGCGACGTCAGGATGAAGGCCGAACGTGTCAAAAATGCAGGGGAACACCGGAAACTACGGAGGAGGTGTCTTCGCATGGGGTGGAAAAGCGTGTGAAAAGGCGCAAATCGCAGCGAAGCGCCCCCTGTGCCAGAGAAAAACCGGGGGCGGATTGGATAAAGACCTTGCAAATCTATGGAGCAGGAAGAAAATCACGAAAAAGGCCCACGCTGGTCGTGGGCTAGAAATCATATGGGAAATGTCAGTTCCACTGATTCGGAGGGTGGAGTTCCACAACGCCCTGACTTCTGATTTGGGACTCGCGGAGCTCGCCCCTCCGGGCGCTTTTTACGGTAAAGCTTTTCAATTAGGTGCTGTGGAGTATGCTTGAAGCATAAATCAAAACCATGAGCCTGACACCAAACGACAAATTCCAGTTCATCCTTGGCCGGCGGAGCATCCGGGTTTACGCGCCTGGCGAAGTCAACGAGACGGCGGTCACACATCTTTTGCAGGCGGCCATGGCGGCGCCCTCGGCGCTTTGCCCCTGGCGCTTTGTGGTCATCCGGAAAAAGGAAACGCTGTCAACCATCGCGACGGCTTTGCCCAACGGCAACATGCTGGTCACGGCCCCGCTTGGCATCGTGGTCTGCGGCGATCTCGATGCGGCACACGATCGCCAGCTCAGTTATCTGCTGCAGGACTGCTCGGCGGCCATCGAGAATCTGCTGCTGTGCGCCCATGGTCTTGGTTTGGGCGCCTGCTGGCTGGGTGTTCACCCGCGGGAAGACCGCGTCCGGAAACTCAGGGAGATTCTTCAATTGCCCGCGTCGGTCATCCCCGTCGCATACATTTCCATCGGCCATCCCGGTGAAGAGAAGGAGCCGCGTACCCGGTTCAATCGCGAATACGTGCATTGGGAAAAGTGGTGAACGGCGGGGCAGGCATCGTGAATGGCGCGAAGTTGCAAACATGATTCGGCGGGCGGAGTTCCACGACGCCCTGACTTTTCTGATTTGGGACTCATAGAGATCGCCCCTCCGAGAGTTGTGGCAGACAACCATCCGCTGAATCCCTACTAAAGTGATTGATGGAATAACCGATGCGAAAGCCTACACCGCCATTTTGCCTCTCGAAAGACCCAGGGACTTCGTTTAGATTGGGCACATGACCAATACGACAGTAACCCGGATAACATGGGCTAAAACGTATGCATGGTAGTGTTGGCCCGTATTGAAGCTACAAGGCAGTCTAAGCCATTATCTGTCTCCCAAGCACCCTTTCCCCACCATATCTACCCAGTAAAGTCTCGTTCTAGGCCATCCTGACGAGATATAGGGCACTTATAAAGAAGCTGGTAGATACTTCACTCTAATACCACGTCAGATTATGTCCCCATATCCTTACAACATCTCTAAACTCTATTTCCGAATGTTTCCACAAAGAAATCTGTGTAATTTTTCCATTCGTTGGCTCCCGTAACTCCGGTAAAGGCTCCCGCCACAGCCCGACCGGGATTTTCCATCTGGGAAGAAAAACCTCGAACCGTGAAAAATACTTCTCGTCCCCGCTTTTAACCGTCAATCCTGCCGGGAGTTTTCACACAGGCTCGCGACTTGTTAGGCGTTTCGGTCATTTGGAATCTGGTATCTTCGGCCAGTTCGTAGTCTTGATAAAGTCAGCGAGAATGTCTCGGCCTCTCTTGTTGCCATATTTTGTTGCTTCTCGATTCCACCACGGGCTGCCTGGATGCGGAGTCGCGATGACCGGAACGGAAACTGGCTCGGTGGGATGAAAATGGCTGTGCGCAAGGATAGATAGGAAAACGATGGCGGTAGGCTTGAGTGCTTTGTAATGTGTGCGAAATGCCTCATTGGCAATTTCAACGTCTTGTGGTGCGACAACGAGTGAATCGCCCGTGGATGCAGGTCGAAGGAAGAAGTTGTAGAACGCGATGTCATCTGCAACTCGCGTGAAGTCGGTATAAGCTGGGCCGAACTCATTGATCTCTAAAAAAGAGTTTCGCCAGATCGAGTGTGCCTTATTGGAGAAACCTTCTGCTCTGGAACCTTCGATACCTTGAGCGGTGCTAATGTAACGAAGCTCATCATCAGAAAGTGTGCTGCTGTTTCCCGAATACCATGCTTCTGGAGTTATGTCGTGTTCGGAGTCGTTTGGAACATAGTGGCTCTCGCCGATAAGGAGAAGCGATGGAGTGCCCGTATCTGAGTAGTGCTTACCGACGTATGGTCTCATCGTTGGGTATTGTTCGTAAATCTTCATAGTTGTGTGTGGCTAGAAACGCCTAACGATCAGATATAGGTTATCCGAAGTTATTCATGGGCGGCCAGGCCAGCGGAGCGAATCTGAGACCGCCGCCGACGGTGAATAACTTCGCCGCCGCGACCGGCGCGACGACGGGATTAGGATGGCCGTTGGTTGTCATTTCCTATATCCGACAAACCGTTTTCCCGCCCCGGCGGGTCAGGTCTGCT
>Ga0182027_10008432_pt1 | contig 15001 bp, 13 predicted proteins | sample 712E1DmetaG_FD_121300 | JGI IMG/M metagenome (GOLD analysis project Ga0182027, IMG submission 121300) | Permafrost microbial communities from Stordalen Mire, Sweden - 712E1D metaG (Illumina Assembly) | ecosystem: Environmental > Terrestrial > Soil > Wetlands > Permafrost | place: Sweden... | reverse complement strand
CTTAACATTCCGTCTACCAGCGTTGTCTTACCATGGTCGACGTGTGCGATAATCGCAATATTCCTAAGATCTTTTCTCTCTTCAATCATTCTATTATTACTTCCACTATTCCGTGTGCATATAAAAACTGGTTCTCTAGGATTTGGCGTAGTAGATCCCCGGAATTGGTGGTAGAGCGGGCACAGGCCCGCTCATACCACCAATTCCGGGAGACCCCCACAGGGGCAAATCCCAAAGACCCTAAAAAACCCGGCCTTCAGCCGAGGTCGTATGGTTGACTATTTATGATATCAGACCCAGCGCGAATTGAGAAGGGCCAACATTTTCGCTGCACTTGACATGCCTCAGGCAAATCCGTAGAATGATTTAGAAGGGACAACAACATGGCAAAATACAAAGTAGGCTTGGCCCTGGGGGGTGGTGGGGCACGTGGATTGGCTCACATTGGAGTTCTAAAGGTACTGGAAAAAAGTGGTATTCAAATCAATTGTCTGGCCGGAACCAGTATAGGCGCCGTCATTGCGGCGGCCTTTGCCCAGGGCATGTCCGCAGAAGATATTGAAAACGAGGCCATAAAATTTTCGAAGGTGGGACACCTGGTCAGCCTCTTAGACCCTAACCCGGCCAGGCGTGGTTTCCTGGAAGGCAATCGGGTGAAAAAATACCTGCAATCTTTGTTCGAGCCGTCTCAATTCTTCGAAAATCTAAAAATCCCGTTAATTATCAACGCGGTAGATCTAAATACCTGTACAGAAATCGCCATGATGCAAGGTCCTTTATTACCGGCCATCCTCGGAACGATTGCGGTCCCGGGTTTGTTTCCGCCGGTTGCCTATAATGGCCATATGCTTATCGATGGTGGAGTACTCAATAATGTGCCCACTTCTCATATGAAATCCGTCGGTGCCGACCTTGTCATCGCCATTGATGTCCTCACCGATCCGATCCCGGAACCTTCCAGGGTAACGATATCCACCAAAAACCACTTCCCCGTCCCGTTACCCGACTTTTTTATCGAACTCTACCGGGCATTGATTATTATGAGCTCGCAAAACACCCGTTTTCAGTTGGAAGCCAATCCGCCCGATATTCTCATTCACCCGGATATCCCCGCCGATGTCACCATGTTCCTGGGATTTCTACAAATCCATGAAGTAATTGCCGCAGGTGAGCGCTCCGCGCTCCAGGCGCTGCCGCAGATCGAGGCATTATTGGGGGTAGGTTAATGATGGACAAAACAATGTTTGTTCTTGGAGGAACGGGCTTCATTGGATATGAAGTAGTCACCCAGGCAGTGTTAGAAGGTTGGCATGTCAATGCCCTCGTTCGGTCGGAAGAGGCGGCCAACAAGGTAAAGCAGAAGGGCGCCAATCCCGTCGTAGGGGATATCTCTCAGTTGGACACATGGATCGAAATAGCAGGGGAAAGTATGGCTTTAATCGATTTGACACAACCAAAGTTTCCCAGGCGCCTGGGCCGTTCCGCCATTAAAGCCATCTCAGCAGAACGGCAAGCGATGATACGCGTTATACTTGCGGGGCTTGAAAGTCTGCCTGCCAATCAACGACCCATCTTCTTTTCAGTCAGCGGCGCTGATGATCTGCAACCAGATGACCATGGTAGGATTAACGAGCATTCACCTCTACGCAGCTCCCTTTATGGGTTTTCACAAATTGGAATTCCGGTCCGCCGGTTGGTTGAGACATCAGGAATTGAAACAACATTCCTGTACTTCGGCAATCTTGTGTACGGGCCAGGCAAAATATTTGCCGATCAATTTATTAATGGGTTAAAAAAAGGGTCAGCTTTCATCATCGGGAAAGGAACGAATCACCTGCCGCTTGTGCATGTAACGGATGCCGCTCGCGCCCTGGTACACCTCGCTGGCCTACCCCGATTGGAAGTGAAAGGGCGCAGCTTCATCGTTATGGATGAAGCGAACACTACTCTGCGCGATTTGCTTTACGAAACTGCGGCCTTGATGGGCGTCAGACGTCCTGCCAGATTGCCGGCATGGTTGGCTGCTTTGGTTGCGGGATCAATTGCTGTGGAAACAATCACTCTGGACGTTTATGCGGACCCATCAGCGTTACTCGCCACAGGCTTTCATTTCAAATACTCATCTTACAAACAAGGTGTCCCAGCCACGTTATCAGCCCTAGGCTACGCTTCCCACCTGCCCGCTGATATAATCAAGTCTTGACCTTCTACTGGATCGTAATACAATAATCCCAGGAGATTATTCCATGCCAGTCTATGAATATGCATGTAAAGAGTGCGGCCATAAATTTGACAGCCTTCGCATGATGAAAGATGCGGATGCGCCTATCCCTTGCAAAAATTGCCAGAGCCTGGAAACACACCGCAAGCTCTCGACCTTCTTCTCATCCAGTGAAGGCAGATCGGTTACCCCTCAGAGCGGTGGCTGCAGCGGCTGCGGCGGCGGTTCATGCGCAAATTGTAGAAATTAAGCTGTTCTTACTTCGGAAACCCCGGTTTTTTTCTTGAAAACCGGGGTTTTTCGTGCCATTTTATTTCAGGGGCCATTGAGTTACGGTAGGCCAGCCTGATCCTGAAAAGATAATTCAGCTGAACATCCGCCAATAATTCTCTTGCCCTCAGAAATCATTATGATATACTTCTGGGGATTTACTCATTTTGTCAAACCATAGGAGGTCTTTATGAAAAAGGACTTTATCGCCATAACCGACTATTCTTCGCTTGAATTACAGGATCTTATAAACCTGGCGGTTCGGTTAAAAAAGGAATTTTTCAAAGAAGGAAATCCTCCTCTTCTCAAAGGCAAAGTGCTGGCGATGGTTTTTCAAAAACCCAGCCTGCGCACCAGAATCAGTTTCGACATGGCCATGCGCCACCTCGGCGGTGATGCACTTTATATCTCGCCGGATGAAATTGGCCTGGGCAAACGTGAATCCGTTGCCGATGTGGCCCGCGTGCTCTCGGGTTATGTCAGTGCCATCATGGCGCGTGTATTCGTCCACGAGCACGTCCTCGAACTTGCACGCTGGTCCAGCATTCCTGTCATCAATGGTCTGAGCGACTACAACCATCCTTGCCAGGCGATGGCCGATGCTTTGACGATTTTTGAGAAATTTGGCACCTTCAAAGGATTGAATGTGACCTTTGTGGGTGATGGCAATAACGTCGCCGTGTCTTTGATGCACGTCTGCACCAAACTTGGCGCAAATTTCACCCATTCCAGCCCCGAAGGGTATGACCTGAATCCTGCCGCCCTCGAACTTGGCCAAAAGATCGCCGCGGAAAATGGCGTCAAGATTACCCTGGAACGCGATCCACACGTGGCCGTAAAAAATGCGGACGTCATCTATACCGATACCTGGACCTCGATGGGCCAGGAAGCGGAAACTAAAAAACGCGAGCTGGTCTTCCCACCTTACCAGGTAAACTCCAAGCTTGTGTCTGAAGCCAAACCGCACGTGATCGTGATGCATTGTCTCCCCGCTCATCGCGGCCAGGAATTAACCGATACTGTCGCCGACGGGCCGCATTCGGTCATCTTCACTCAAGCCCATAACCGCCTGCATGCCCAAAAAGCCATCCTGGTGCATTTGTTATTGGGATATTAAATTATGGACACCCGCGAATACATCGAACTTGAGGATAAGTATGGGGCGCATAATTATCAACCACTGGATGTAGTCATAACTCGCGGAGAAGGTGTCTGGGTTTACGATGTTGAGGGGAACCGCTATCTCGATTGCCTGAGCGCCTATTCGGCGTTGAACCAGGGGCATGTCCATCCAAAGATATTGGAAGCCATGCTTACCCAGGCCTCGCGCCTAACTCTGACATCTCGGGCTTTTCGCAACGATCAGTTGCCCTTATTAGAAAAAGAGCTGTCGGATTTAAGCGGATACGAAATGTCGCTGCTCATGAACAGCGGTTCCGAAGCAGTGGAAACCGCCTTGAAACTGGCCCGTAAATGGGCTTACCAGGTAAAAGGCATCCCGCGTCATCAGGCAGAAATCATCATTACTTCCGGAAATTTCCATGGCAGGACAATTTCGATCGTCTCTTTTTCTACTGAGCCTGCCTATCGAGACGATTTCGGTCCCTTTACCCCGGGTTTTGTCATCGTTCCGTATGGCGATGCACTGGCATTAGAAAAGGCTATTGGCCCGAACACAGCCGCGGTATTGGTTGAACCTATCCAGGGTGAAGGCGGGGTGATCATGCCTCCAGCCGGCTACCTGAAGAGAGTGAGCGAGCTGTGCCGGCAAAATAACGTCCTTTTCATGGCGGATGAAATCCAGACCGGCCTGGGCCGGACAGGCAAATTATTTGCTTGCGACCATGAGAACGTCCACCCAGACGTAATGATCATCGGGAAAGCCCTATCCGGGGGATTCTATCCGGTTTCGGCGGTTTTAGCCCAAAGATCGATCCTTGAGCTGTTCAAATCTGGTGACCATGGTTCCACTTTTGGTGGCAACCCGGTCGGCGCGGCAGTCGCCAGAGCAGCCCTGAAAGTTATTATTGAAGAGCATCTTCCCGAAAATTCGGCTGTGCTCGGTGAATACCTGATCGACCAGCTGGCAGAGATCCCCAGTCGCCACGTCAAAGAAGTGCGGGGTAAAGGGCTGCTGGTGGGCGTCGAGCTATATCCTGAAGCTGGAGGGGCCCGTCGTTTCTGTGAAGCCATGCAAAAACGGGGCATTTTGGCAAAAGAGACCCACCAAAACGTAATTCGCTTCGCTCCCCCTTTGATCATCACTCGCGAGACGATCGATTGGGCGATTCCTATCATCCGCGATACCCTCAATATGCCTTAGCCAAAAACCTTATGGATTGGAAAGAAACCTACAATTCACGCGTGGTAAGCGCCGAACAAGCCGTTCAGGCGATCCACTCAGGCGACCGGGTCTACCTGACTGGCAATTGCTCCGTCCCACAAGTTTTATTGAACGCACTGGTCAAATATGCTCTAAACCTGGAAAATGTCGAACTTTGCCAGCCCCTGGCTGTATGCGGCTGCGAATACCTGGCGCCTGAACTTGAAGGCCACCTGCGCGTCAATTCACTATTCATCAGCGCCAACGTCCGCCAGGCTATCAATGAGGGCAAGGCAGATTACACCCCGGTGCTGCTATCGGAACTGCCTCTCCTATTCAAGCATAAGGTCCTACCCCTGGACGTGGCCCTGGTCCACCTTTCTCCGCCCGATGAAGACGGCTTTTGCACAATGGGCATCGAAACCGGGCTCACCCGCACCGCCGCCGAATCGGCCAGGATCATTATTGCTGAAGTAAATCAACAGATGCCCCATGTTTTGGGCGAATCAGCTATACACGTCAGCCGGTTGGATTACATCGTCCCGGTTGATTATGCCCTATCCGAACTCTCGATGGCCTCCGATGGCCCGACGGATGAAATCGAGAAAATTGCCGGGAATATTGCTCCCCTGATCCCAGATGGAGCCACCATGCAGTTAGGGATTGGCGCTATCCCTGATGCTGTATTGAAATACCTATTCGATAAAAAAGATCTTGGCATCCATTCGGAACTTTTTTCTGACGGGGTAATTGACCTGGTCAACGCCGGCGTTTTAACCGGAGCCAGAAAGACCCTGCACCCCGGAAAAATTGTCGCCGGGTTTCTCCTGGGCACCAACCGGCTCTATCGCTGGGCAGATCACAACCCGCTGATCGAACTTCACCGGACCGAGTACGTCAACAGCCCATTTACGATAGCCCAAAACGCCCGCATGGTGGCGATTAATTCCGCCATCGAGGTGGACCTTACCGGACAAATTTGCGCCGACAGTATTGGGCCACGCTTTTATTCAGGAGTTGGCGGACAGTTCGATTTTATCTACGGAGCATCCCTTTCTGAAGGGGGCATTCCTATTATTGCCTTGCCCTCGACTTTGACCACCAGGGATGGTAAATTAGTCAGCCGGATCACGTCTTTCCTCAAAGCTGGCGCCGGCGTCACAACCACTCGCAATCACATCCATTACGTCGCTACCGAATACGGGATCGTAGATCTGTATGGGAAGACCATCCGGCAGCGCGCCAAATTATTGATTTCAATCGCTCATCCTGCCTTCAAGGATGAATTGAGCTTTAAAGCCGCCGAGCTGCATTACCTCTGACCCTTGATTTAATAACAACAACCTGTGATATTCGCTCTTTTATCGAGCGAATCAAGAAATGGAGCCACCCATGGACCGAAAAGCAAAAATCATTGCCACCATCGGACCCAGTTGCCAGGACGAGTCCGTCCTGAGAAATTTGATCAAAGCCGGCTTAGACGTAGCCCGGCTTAATTTTTCTCACGGCACTCACGATTATCACGCGGGGCTGATCGCATCCATTCGAAAGCTTTCCGCAGAGGCTAATAAACCCATTACCATCCTCCAGGACCTGCAGGGGCCAAAACTGCGCGTCGGCAACCTGCCGCCCGAAGGAGTGAAGCTAACTGCCGGGCAGCAAATCAGGCTTTCCACTCATGTAGATCCTACGGTGATGGCTAACCCAGGCGAGGAAACCCTTTTTATTCCCATGGATGTGCCTGACCTGGAAAAAAACCTGGAAAAAGGCAATCGCATCCTCCTGGACGACGGCCAGCTCGAGTTAGAAGTTATTCAGGTTGGGGAAGACTTCATCGAATCGAAGGTCATTCTCGGCGGAATTCTGTTTTCCCACAAAGGCGTCAACCTGCCCGGCGCTCATCTCGATATCCCGGGGTTCACCGAAAAAGACCGCGCCGATCTGGTCTTCGGCCTGCAGCAAGGGGTGGATGCCGTAGCCATTTCTTTTGTACGCACTGCCGAAGATATCGAAGTATTGCGCAAAGCGATTAACGAGTTATCCCCGCGTGGCACACATATTCCCATTGTGGCCAAGTTGGAAAAGCCTGAAGCAGTCGAGAACCTGCACGCCATTATCCATGCAACAGACGGGGTAATGGTGGCGCGCGGCGACCTGGCAGTCGAAACCTCGACCGCCTCTGTGCCCATTGTACAAAAGGAAATCATCCGGGCTGCCAACCACCATGGGAAATTTGTGATTACCGCCACTCAAATGCTTGATTCAATGATCAACAATCCCCGCCCAACCCGGGCGGAAGCGTCGGATGTGGCCAATGCTATTTTCGACGGCACCGACGCTGTTATGTTATCTGGTGAAACTGCCAGCGGTCATTACCCGGTTGAAAGTGTCGCCACCATGCATTCGATTGTCATGGAAGCAGAAAAACATTTTGCCGAGTGGGGCCAACCCGAGAAAGTCACCGACGAACTGACGGCCGATGACGCCGTTTCTTTAACCCGCGCGGCGCGTGAGCTGGCTCACGACCGCAACGTGGCGGCCATCGCGGTTTTTACTCAGACAGGCAGAACAGCCCTGTTAATGTCAAAAGCCCGGCCACGTGTGCCCATTATGGCCTTTACGCCTGAGATTTCCACTTACCAGACAATGGGACTATACTGGGGTGTAATTCCTTTTCTAGTCCCTTATGCTTCATCGGTTGAAACCATGGTGACCCACGTTGATGCGGCCTTGATTTCTGCCACAACCATCCAACCGGGTGAACAGGTGGTCATGATTTCAGGTCTTCCGGTGGGCGCCATGCGGCAGCCAAACTTCGCTTTATTACATACACTGGGTGAGACTCTCTAAACGAGGCGAGCATGAAAATCCGCACTTTAGATACCAGAAATCCCAAAGATGTCCGTGCCTTTGTAGAGTTCCCTTTTGAGCTCTACCGTAAAAGCAAACTATGGGTTCCAACATTAGCCTCTGAAGTTGAAATGGCCATGAACCGGGACCGGCATCCCTTTTACAAACATTCCGAAGCGGATTTCCTGGTTGTCGAAAGTGAAAAAGATATCCTGGGCCAGGTAGCCGTAATTCATAACCGCAATTACTGCGCTCATCACAAAATTGAAGCCGCCTTTATCTATTATTTTGACATCGCTGAAGATGCGCAGGCTTCCCGACTGTTACTCAATGCCGTCATGGATTGGGGACGCGCTCACGGAATCGTAAAGATCTTGGGCCCGAAAGGTTTCTTAAGAGCGAATGGCCTGGGTGTTTTGGTAGATGGTTTTGATTACCTCCCCGCCGTAGGCATCCCTTACAATTTTCCTTATTACGCACCTTTTCTGGAAGATGTGGGTTTTGTAAAAGAGACAGATCATTTCTCCGGTTACATCGAGCGCACCAGCCATCTTCCTGAAAGAATGTATGAAGTAGCCGAAAAAGTGAAAATGCGTGGTAATTTCTGGATAAAAACCTTCAAAGATAAAGAAGAAATGCGCACCTGGATACCCAAGGTAGAAGCAGTTCATAATGAGGCCTTTTCAGTTCATCCGTGGTACTACCCGTCCTCTGAAGCCGAATTCGAGATGATTGCCAGCAGCATGATCCAGGTTGCTCAGCCCGGTTTGATGAAATTGATCATGAAAGGGGAAGAAGTCGCCGGTTTTATCATTTCTTACCCCGACATTTCAGAAGGGATCCAAAAAAGTCGTGGCCGGCTGTTTCCTTTCGGATGGGCGTATATTTTGAGCGCCCTAAAAAATTCAAAAACAGTGGATATGAATGGGATTGGAATTTTACCAAAGTATCAAGGGCTAGGCAGCAATGCTTTACTCTATACAGAAGTTGAAAAAACGCTACGTGATTCACGCTTCCAACGCCTGGAAATCGTCCAGATAGATGAACGCAATTTTAAGAGCAAAGCGGATATGGATACGATCGGCACTATCTGGCATAAACTCCACCGCACCTATCGTTATATGATGAATTGAGAAAAAATTTCTGTTGAGGTAAAAAATGGCTGCCTTGTCAACCCCTGAACCTGTACCTGCAGTAAAACCTTATCTTTCTCTGGCAACTAAGTTAATTTATGGAAGCGGAGATTGGGGCAGAGCCAGTTTTAATACGCTCAGGCAGATCTTCTATGCGATTTTCCTGACGGATGTAGTTGGGCTTGATCCACGCCTGGCCTCAGTGGCCGCTTTTGTAGGCATCATTTGGGATGCTACCAATGATCCCCTGGTTGGCGCATTGAGTGACAATGTGCGCACTCGTTGGGGCCGCCGCCGGCCATTCCTGCTCCTCTTTTCGGTGCCCTTCGCTTTAGCTTTTGTTCTACTGTGGTGGGCGCCGCCCTGGCATACCCAGGTCATGTTGATGATTCATTGCACCCTGGCGTATTGTGTGGCCGATACCATCCAGACCCTGGTGACTGTGCCTTACCTGGCCTTGACCCCTGAATTGGCCCCTGGATACGATGAACGCACCAGCCTGACCAGTTTCCGCATGTTCTTCAACCTGGTGGCGTCGCTTGTCACCGCAGTCTTAGCCCCGACCGTAGTCGAATCGGTGGTAAAGTCCGGCTTCAGCCTCGACCAGGGTTACCTCACCGTGGCGGCCCTGTTCGGTGGATTGGCCATCATTCCCTCCCTCTTAATTTTCTTTTTTATCCACGAAAAAGAAATCGAAACCGAGGTTCAAAAAGAAAGCCTGACTTTCCGCCAGACCCTTGCCAATCTCTGGCAAAATACCCCCTTTCGTTTCGCTACCGGCATTTACGTACTCAACTGGATCGCCTTCGATATCGTCGCCTTAATGATTCCATTTTATTTGCTTTATTGGGTTGGCAAGGGCGATCTATTATTAAAAGTAAACCTGCTTGGGATCAAACTCTCGCTTGATTCGGCTGTGCTCGGGATTCTGCTCCTGACTGCCACCATCGCCATCCCCCTATGGAATTGGATGGCTCAGAAATGGAGCAAACGCACCGCTTATATCATTGGGATGACCTTCTGGATATTCGTGCAGACTTTTCTGTTATTCATCAAACAAGGTGACATTAACTTAATCCTGCTATTCTCGTTTCTGGCCGGCTTAAGTGTTTCCACTGCGCATGTAATGCCTGAAGCGCTTTTCCCCGACGTAATCGATTGGGATGAGCTGCGTACGGATACCCGGCGTGAAGGCATGTACTATGGAGCAGTAAATTTCATCCGCAAATTGGCCAGCGCCATCGCGATCTTCATCGCCTTGCAGACCCTGGGTTGGTTTGGTTATAAATCCCCGCCGGCTGGCGCCACAATCTATACTCAATCTACCACGACCCTGACGGTAATTCGCCTTTTGACCGGCCCGACGATCGCAGTATTATTGATCAGCGCCATTGCCATGGCCTGGTCGTATCCGTTGAATCGGGATAGACAAAATCGTATTCGAAAAATGCTGCAAAGGCGTAAAGAAAGACGGGCAAAGATGAAAGCCGCCAGACAGGCACAACAGGAAAATCAAAATAAATGAGTTTTCAATATTTGATTACCACAGACCAATTTGCAGAGACCAGAAAACCTGACTGGGTTATCGTCGATTGCCGTTTTGACCTGGCTAACCCGGATTGGGGATTTCAGAATTACCAGGAAGGCCATCTGCCCGGTGCAATATACGCCCACCTCAACCACGATCTGTCGGGGAAAGTGACTGCACAAACCGGGCGGCATCCTTTGCCTGACCCAACCCTTTTTGCAGAAAAAATAACCGCCTGGGGGATCCAGGCAGACACCCAGGTGGTCGTGTACGACACTACTGGAGGGGCAATGGCTGGGCGTTTGTGGTGGATGCTGCGCTACTTTGGCCTTAGCCAGGTGGCTTTGCTGGATGGTGGACACCCTAAATGGCTACACGAAGATCGCCCCATCGAAACCGGCATTTCCACCCCCTCTCCTGCTCCTTTCCCTTTCGTCCCCACTCTCCATCCGGAGATGCTGGCCTCAACCAGCGACGTAGAAAAAATTCGCTCAGATCCGGCCTACCTGCTCGTGGATGCACGCATCTCACAGCGTTTCAGCGGGGAAACCGAACCCATCGACCCGGTGGCGGGGCACATTCCGGGAGCAGTCAACCGCTTCCACGCTAAAAATATCACCCCGGATGGCGTGTTCAAACCCGCCTCGCGCCTGCGCGCCGAATACGAGCAACTGCTGAAAGATATCCCCACCGAAAATGTCGTGGTATATTGCGGGTCAGGAGTAACCTCCTGCCACCTTGTGTTAGCCATGGAAATGATCGGTCTAAAAGGCGCCCGGCTATATGGCGGTTCCTGGAGTGAGTGGATCCGCGACCCGGCCCGGCCGATTGCAGTCAACGCCTGAATTTTTGGTTATTACAGGCGGGTAAGCCGCCTGTAATAACCAAAAATACAGCTATGCTTCTAAAACATGTCGTTTATTTCGTCGAGCTTTTCCCGCGCCGGACGCAGTTTATCGGCTGGCAGCCGGTTTAAAGGTGTTTCCGGTAAATTATAGGTATCGAACATCGAAGGCTGGTCCGGGTTCACATAAATTAAACCGGTCACCAGCCAGTTATTCTTTTGCGCGGCTTCGAGTATCCTGAAAGCCTGCCAGCGGTCGGTTGGATCATAATCTTTGTCCAGTTTCTTCAAGATGATTTGCGACCCATCATGCAGGTATACTTCCCTTGTTGTTCCTTCCTCGAAATCCTCAACGGTAATATCGTCGCGTTTAGGGACGTAAGATACTTCGTGCAGTTGAATTTCGTGTTCTTTCCCCCAGGTATACGAATGCAAAGAATTTTCCTGGTTGTGGAAAGTCACGCAAGGGCTAATGATGTCGATGATAGCAATTCCATTGTGGCTGAAAGCGGCTTTGATCAACTCTTTCACCTGCTTGGGGTCGCCGGCGAAAGAACGCGCCACAAAGGTCGCATTCGAGGCCAGCGCCTCCATGCAGATATCGATCGGCGAATAGGGATTAATTCCTTGCCTTTTCAGGTGTAAATCTTTTTCAGAGGTCGCCGAAAATTGTCCTTTGGTCAGCCCATAAACCCCATTATTTTCGATAATATAGACAAAGGGCAAATTCCGCCGGACCATGTGCTTGAACTGGCCAATGCCGATGCTGGCCGTATCGCCATCCCCGCTGATCCCAATTCCTTTTAAAGTGGGATCGGCGAACATGGCTCCCAGGGCCAAAGAAGGCATGCGGCCATGCAGCCCGTTGAAGCCAAACGAACGGTTCAAGAAATAGGTTGGGCTTTTACTGGAGCAGCCGATTCCGCTGAACTTAACTACCTTTTCTGGTAAAAGGTTAAGTTCATAGCAGGCTGAAATAATCTGGTTGGCAATCGAATTGTGTCCGCACCCCTGGCATAATGTGCTCGGAGCGCCCCGGTAATCTGCCCGCGACAACCCTACCTGGTTAACCGATGATTTGACTGCTTGCGCCTGATCGACCATGTTATTTACCTTCCTGGGCCAGGATCTGATCCTTGACCCATCGCGCCGATAACGGCATCCCATCGATGTGCGATACCTGGTGCAACTGTGTGCATAAGTGCGGAATTTCCAGGGTCAGAATCTGCTTCAACTGGCCGTCCCGGTTAATTTCGACTACGTAAGTCCGGTCGTAGGCGGCAATAAAGTCGACCACTTCCTGGCAAAGGGGCAATGAGCGCACCCGGCAGTAATCGGTATTCAAGCCTTCCGAGGCCAACATCGCCCGCGCCTCTTCAACCGCCGGATCAGTGGACCCGCAGGCGATGATGCCAACGCGGGCATCCGCCATCGAATGAATCACCGGTTTTGGGGCAATTTTTCGAGCCGTTTGAAACTTCAAGCTCAGGCGTTTCAGGTCGCGTTCCCATACGTCGGGTTCCTCGCTGTAGCGCGCTTTTTCATCGTGCCCAGTGCCGCGGGTCAGGTAGGCCGCTTCAGGACGGCGGTTGCCGGCCACCGTACGGTATGGGATACCGTCCCTGTCCAGGTCCTGGTAACGCCCCCAATCGCCTTTAGTGCGTTCCATTATTTTGTCCAGGTCGTCTTCCCAGAGAATTTTTCCGCGATTTATCGGGGTATCCGGATATTCAAATTTCTTGGTCATCCATTCATTCATGCCAAAATCCAGATCGCTCATCACGATGATCGGGGTTTGTAACACCTCCGCCAGGTCGAACGCTTTCCAGCCAAACTCAAAACATTCACTGACTGAGCCCGGGAATAGCATGACAAATTCGGTATCCCCGTGGGACATGAAATAAGTGGAGGTAATATCGCCCTGGGCGGTGCGAGTTGGCAGGCCCGTGCTTGGCCCCACACGCTGTACGTCCCACACGACCAGCGGCACTTCAGAATAATAGGCCAATCCCAGGTATTCGGTCATCAGGCTCAAACCAGGGCCAGAGGTAGAGGTCATCGAGCGCAGGCCGGCCCACCCCGCGCCGACCACCATGCCAATCGCGGCTAATTCATCTTCAGCCTGGACGACCGCGCAGGTGGCTTTGCCGGTTTCCGCATCCGTCCGCAGGGATGGCAGGTATTCGTTCAAAGATTCAGACAGGCTGGAGGCCGGGGTAATCGGGTACCAGGCTGAGAATTGGACTCCGCCAAAAATAGCTCCTAATGCTCCGGCAGTATTGCCATCCGCCAGGATGTAGCCTTCGGTGCCATTCATCGGCGCGACCGAATACCTATCCCGCTTGACCAGGTTGGCGGCGGCCCATTTTGCGGATGCCTCGATGACGGTGTAATTGGAATTGATCGCCTTCTGTTTTCCCTTGAAATGTGCGTCCAGCGCCTGGTATATTTTTTCCAAATCGATGCCTAATAGCTGCGCCAAAACCCCCACGTAGACCATGTTGGCAATGTAATCACGCAAGTTGGCCGGGACTTCCATTTCACGCGTGATTTTCTTGACCGGCATCGGATAGGCAATAATATCTTCACGGGTTACCGGCAACTTGATGTCGTCTGAATAAAATAAAACCCCGCCTGGGACCAGGTAATTCATCTCATTGGTAAATGTCGCCGGGTTCATGGCAACCACAATGTCATCGCGTTCTACCCTGGCCAGAAATCCATCCTTATTGATCCGGATGGTGTACCAGGTAGGCAGTCCTTGAATGTTGGACGGGAAAATATTCTTGCCCGACACCGGGATGCCCATTTTAAACAGCGCTTTCAGTAAGACATTGTTAGCGGTAGCGGATCCGGAACCATTCACTGTGCTGAAAGTAATGCAAAAGTCGTTGACTATGCCAGCAGGATGGGTCGGGGTGCTCGTCTCTACCAGGGTTTGGGTCATTTTCACTCCTCTATTGCTAATCGGTCCTGCGGTTAATCCAATATTATTCGAAGTTAGGGTTGGCGGCTGGTTTTGGCTGCGCCCGCCGGTAAAGCATATTCATATGAGCTAACATATTCTGGTAGCCAGCGTCATATTCTTTGTTGCGGATGGAATCGATCATCTTTTGATGGTAATCCCAGACTTCTTCCAGGTAGGACAGGTCGGTATAAACCGCCAAACCGACCGCCTCGTACAACTCCCAATACACTTCCAATAAGCCCAGCACAAAAGGATTTTCCAGGTGACGATAAATGGTCATGTGCAGTTCACGGTGTTCCGCATGCGGAATCTGCACCGGCTGGTCTTTCAGTTTCTTTTTGGCTTGATCGATGAGGGTTTGGAGATTTTCCAGGTCGTCTGCCGTAAGCAGTTTGACGGCCTGCATCCAATATGCCGCTTCAAGGTGACTGCGTAGATCGGAATACAACCTGAAATTATCCGAATCTTCGGCGATGGCGTAGGATAGACTTTGACGGACGGCCGGCTGGAACTTGTAAGGCACCCGGCGGATGCCCGTTTTCGGTTTTACTTCCACCACCCCCAGCACACGCGCTACTTCCATCTGCTCACGCAGGCTGGCGATGCTCACCCCTAGTTTTTGACTAAGCTCTTTCAACGAAGGCACGCGGTCATTGCCCGCATCGCAGTGCGTGATCAGGTACTTCAAGAATTCAGAGTTCAGTTCGGGAGATTTTCGAAACATATTTTTATATAACTCTATTAATCATATTATTCATATGATAAAGGGAGTATAGCACGCTTGCGGGGGCGAGTCAATCCGAATTAAGTCACATATTTACTTTTTTGCCTGTCATTAGGTCTGAGATTGCTTCGCCAAGGACG
>Ga0182027_10008431_pt1 | contig 15002 bp, 12 predicted proteins | sample 712E1DmetaG_FD_121300 | JGI IMG/M metagenome (GOLD analysis project Ga0182027, IMG submission 121300) | Permafrost microbial communities from Stordalen Mire, Sweden - 712E1D metaG (Illumina Assembly) | ecosystem: Environmental > Terrestrial > Soil > Wetlands > Permafrost | place: Sweden... | reverse complement strand
TTTAGAAAACCAAATAGGCACTATTTCACAGACAGCTGCACAGAGTAGCGGTAACATTCTTTCAGGATTAACCGGTTTAGAATTAAAAATCAAAGATATTGAAGCGTCACAAGAGACATTAAAAGTAAAGATTGCAGGTTTCGAAGAGCAAATTCAAAAGTTCAATTTTGCTCCTGAAATTAGTGAACCCGTCATACACATTAAACGTGATAAAGCAATGGCTGCATTGACAGATACAGAAATCACGGTACTGGAAATGTTATCTTCAGAGGGGCCCAAGACAGCGCCAGAAATCAAAGACAGAGTTAAACTTAGCAGAGAACACACAGCAAGACTAATGAAGAAACTCTATGAAGAAGGATACCTAGAAAGGGAAGTAGGCAAAATACCCTTCAGATACACCATCAAAAAAGAGATGGAAAAGCTGCTAAAGAAACCCGAAAACAGTCAGCCAACATAAAGCCGCAGTCTACTTCTATGCTCTTATCCAATTGTTATTCTAACTAAATGCTCGCAAATTAATTCTTAAAGTATACTAAATTTATTTTGTGCTTTGTTCACTTAGCTGCTAAAGTCACTTAATCCTTTGTTTTATAGTTGCTTGGGAAAGGTTTGCAGTTTTATACTTCAAATTATTTGTACCACCAGTCCTTAAAAGTATTCCTTTACCTGTCATCCTTGAAAGATAAGTTGAAACTGTACTAAGGCTAACGGGCTCCTTAAGCTCCTGCTCATAAACGGACTGGATATCCTTTGAAGAAAACCAAATCAACGGAAAATTTTTCTGAATCACTAACTGAACTTTTTCAAAGCGTGAAAGCACGCGATTTGGTAAAGAAGCCCCTGCGCCTACGGTCGGACCCTCACCCGGGGCACCGCCTAGCAATTCAACAAGATCTAAGAGGCGTAGCGCTTTATCGCGGGTTACTTGACCCTCGAAAGCAATAGTATATCGATTACCATCGCTATCGAACAGCTCAACGCGTATTTTACGAGCTGGCATTTTGTGTACACCACAAGGGGTGTTCACAGCTTTACACTTCACAGCTTATAGCTGTTATGGTGAAGGTTGAAAAGTAGAAAAGATGGTAGACAGCTTATTATTATGAAAACGCCACAATTTTCATTCTGTTTGGCATAACAAGCTTCACAATAAATCAGAATGGCTGGAAAATTAAAGTTATTGCCTGATTCCGCTTTTCCAGTAGAAGCGTAGGGGTGGCTTGTTCACAGTAAAGAGACAAGAAAAATGTAATATGAAGCAAAAGCAAACAGATTAAGCGGCAAATTTAATGATATTTCACATGTATTCACAATATTGTGAACGGAAATTTAGAACCGCTCAGAACAAAACTCTCGAAAGGTTACTTAACTTAGAATCTGACGAGATTATTACCAATAAATCTTAGTTTCCATTTTCATTATGATGATTTATCATGTTAAAAATCTTTACACAGGCACCCCTATGTTTCCTCTCGAGGTTTTCAGGCAAAAAGAAGGTGAGGAAACACTGGAAAAATATTTGCAACAAACTTATCTAAAATCTTGGATAACAACTATTAATATATAAAATTAGTACTTACCCATTAGAGTATATTATCTAATTATAATAAATAGTTGGTTTTTTCATTAACTCAAGAATTTTTTCCAGTAGAAACTTTGGGGTGTGTCTTGCTCTTAATTTACCTAGTTGTTATCTAATGTTTTCATTGTTCTTTAGGATTATTGTGCTTTAAAACCAGTTTTTTGTACTGCATGCTTTATCTGTTCCACACGAAATAAGGGTTGAGCCTCTGAAATCGAGGGGATGTGGTAATGGGAAATCCAAACATATTAGATGATGTGTTCGAAAGCTTCGTTAATGGGGTTCGGCTGTTTAAGGACAGAGAAGTTCTCAGACACGATTATATTCCTGAAAAATTACCACATAGAGAAGACCAAATAAAATTATTAGGACAAACAGTCGCGCCCGTCCTTAAAAATGCAAGATGTTCCAACATTTTCATTTACGGGAAAACTGGGACCGGAAAAACAGCGGTAACAAAATACGTACTCAGCCATCTAGAATCTAAGGCAAAGGAATATGGTGCACCTGTAAAATTTTGTTACATAAATTGCCGAATGACTGGTTCAGAATACCGAGTTTTCGCAGCTCTAAGCCAAAATCTTGGTATGACTATACCCTTTACGGGCTTATCTGTTGGTGAAGTGTTTGATAGGTTCAGAGCAGGATTAGATTCTTCGAGAATAATTTTCATAATAATTCTCGATGAAATTGATGTCTTGATTAAAGACCGCGGAGACGCTTTTATGTACGAGTTAACAAGGATAAATGAAACTCTAAGTAAGAGCAAAGTTTCGATAATCGGCATATCGAATGACCTGCGTTTGAAGGAATTTTTGGATCCTAGAGTTTTTAGTTCTCTTAGCGAAGAAGAACTAGTTTTCAGGCCATATGACGCAGCTGAACTTCGAAACATTCTTCTTGAACGTTCAAAATTATCTTTCCACGAAGGAGTTTTGTCTGATTCAGCATTAAGTATTTGCTCAGCTTTGGCTGCTGCAGAGCATGGTGATGCGAGGCGAGCTTTGGATTTGTTGCGTGTTGCTGGAGAAGTTGCTGAGCGACAAGGCGCTAAGTTGATTACAGAAGAGCATGTGCGTCAGGCAGAGAAGCATATTGAACACAACCGAGTGGTTGAAGCGCTCAAAAATTTAACATTGCACTCAAAACTGGTGCTTCTTAGCGTGTATCACTTGAACAAGCCAAGTGCTACTACAGGCGAAATATACGATGTTTACAATGAACTATGCGGCGAAATGGGTACTGGTCTTCTGACACAACGCCGATTAGGAACGCTAATTAACGAGCTTGATTCCATGGGACTTGTGAACGCGAAAGTTGTAAGTATGGGGCGGTATGGCAGAACCAAAAAAATCAGGCTTGAAATTTCAAGAAGCCTCATAAAGGATGTATTTGGCAGTGATAACAGATTTGGCAGCTTACTCGATTATTCCCTGCAATCCTCGCATAAAAGATCAAGTGATACTTAGCTAAAACCGCTTGTAAAATTAGTTAAATGAGAGAATAGTAGTCTCCAACGTTTGCAAGTTTACCACTGGAACTTTTCCCGGTGTAGGAACCAACCCTAATTTCTCCATATAATCAGTCTGTTCTTGCCAACCGCCTGAATTCACAACCAACACTCCACGATAATTGCAGTAACCTAAAACGTGAATATGCCCCGCATGAAAGATGTCTGGAACCCTCTCGATGACTAGGTAATCACGGTTTTCTGGGGACAACATGGTTTTTCCACCATATACTGGAGCTAAGTGTCGGCTTTGCATAAGTAGCCTCATTGCCTTTTCTGGGTGATCATGATCCATTCCAGGTATAACCGCGATAATATCATCTAAACTGCGACCATGATACATTAAAACTTCTACGCCGTGTAGACTTAACAGGCATGGGCTTCCAACAGAGTGAATATTCTTTTTACCTTGCATTCCAGTCAAATAGCCTTCTGGTATGGCAGGCTGGGGTAAAGCTTTGCGCGACGCATCATGATTACCCGGGGAAATAATTATTTCAATGTACTCAGGGATTTTTTCCAGATATTTCGCAGCAAAATTGTATTGTTTGTGAACGTCTCGTATGGAGAGTTCTTTTGCTTGGTTGGGGTAAACTCCAACTCCATCAACAATGTCGCCTGCGATTAGTAAGTATTTTACTTTGCTTGCTATTTCCTTCATTTGCTCGTTTCCATATTTTCCCTTAAGCCAGAGTATGAATCGTTTGAATGCTTCTTTTTGGAATTTGGTGCTGCCAATGTGAAGGTCTGATGTTAAGACAGCGTAAACTGGTTCTTGGGCTCTTTGTTGGGTTTTTCTGCCTATTTCAGGGAAAATTATATCCTCAGCTAGGAAAAGGTTACTTCTTGTTTTTATCACTGCCAAGCATACTACTTGGTCCTGCAAAAGAAGGAGCGCTTTTTTGCGGACTTCTTCTGGTGCTTTTTGAGGCACTAAGACAGTTGTGCTTCCCAGCAAATCTTCTACTGATAGTATCATTTGGTTTTTTGATTCTCTTTTTTCCGTTATCATGCAAATTATTTTGAGTTTTGTTTTAGCCGGTGATTTGAGTGCTTCTAGTATTGGTGTTGCAGCTTTAACATCGATTCTTTGTCTAAGCAAACGTTCAATCCGTTTAAACCTGTCCTGGAAATATTCCAGATATTCTTCAAGAGTCCCGTTGGAGCTAAGTTTGCCTGTTGAATCTTCCAAAATGTTAATGTCTGCTTTTATGTCCTTGGCGTAGGGGTAAAAAGTGCTTTCAACTGCACTTATTTGCTGTGGTGCTGGTGGCTCTACGGCGTTTTGCTGTTGCTGAGGCTGTGTTTCTATGGCGGGTGCTGTTAACTGTTGCACTAAGGTTTCTAAGAATACTTTGTCTATAAAGAACGGTTTTTCTTGCAAGTCTGCTAGCCTTTGAAGTGCTACGTTTATAATGCCAACTGGATCGGTTGTGTCTGAGTTTTGGCTTAAGAATTCAAAGGCTTCGCTGTTTAGTTGGTATCCTGCTGCGATTGTTGCTTCGATGGCTTTTTGTAGTTTTTCTTTTTCGCTCATTTTGATCGTGTTCTTGTTAGCAAGTGGGGTGAGTGCATGCTTAATGTTTAGGCTCTTATACTTTTGCGTTATTTACTGTTTTTTGTTTGCAGACTAAATTTTTGACGTTTAAGGGTTCGTTGATTTTATTGGTAAAGTATAATAGCGTTTACTGTAGCGTTGATTATGTATTAATCGTTAATTATTCAAAATCAACTTAGTTTATATAAACGATCTATAGTTTAGATATGTTATATCTTGCTTGGGGTACCGTTATGGGTGAATTACGCAAAGTTCAACAAACACCAACCGGCACTTTTTTTGTTTGTGTGCCTAAAGCTTGGGCTCAACAAAATGGTTTAAAAAAGGGCGCTTTAGTGAGTGTGGATGTAACTAGTGATGGCAAGCTTACTGTTGATTCTGAATATAATGTTGAGCAGCAGCCTAAACTTGCTTCTTTAAATGTTGGTCCTTTCTTGGGTCGGGAGATTGTTGGTCGTTATCTGCTTGGTTATGACGTGATTCGTATTGAGGCAAAGGACCGTATAGCTTATGACGTTAGAAACACGGTGAAGTCAACCGTTGGTTCACTGATTGGATTAGAAATTGTTGAAGAGACGTCTTCAGCGATAGTTTTACAGTGCTTACTTGAACCATCTGGATTTTTGCCTGAAAAAATTTTGCGACGCAACTATGCTATTGTCGCTGGGATGATTCGTGACGTTGCTAACTCTTTTGTTAGTGGTGATTTGCAGCTAGCTAAAAGTGTTATAGCCAGAGATGACGAAAGTAACAGGTTATATTTTTTATTAGTTAGAATCCTTCGAACAATAATTCAAAATCCACGCTTAAGTGAGAAACTAAGGATCACTCCAATAGACTGTTTGGATTATCGTTTGGCTGCAAGTTTAATTGAAGGCATAGGCGACGCATGTGTTCAGGTGGCTACAAAAACCATAGCACTCGATGGAGTGAAGCTTTCTGGGGAAATGCAGAAATTACTTGTTGATTTGCAAGCTGTCTGTTTTGAAGCTCACGAGCAAGCGTTGAAAGCGTTTGTAACTAAAGACATCTCTTTAGCTGAAAGTGTACGCAACCTCCGAGGAAAAATGGATGCAACTTATTCAAACATTGAACGCGTCGCAAAAGATTCCTCTGTAGATTTGATGCCTCAAGTTCTGGCAGCTGTATCTTTCCTTAGGCAGATTTATGAACGCTGTGTAGACATGGCAGATTTAGTCGTTTAACTTACTTTTACTTGATTCTTCTTTGTGGTAAAGGGTTAAATTTGCTGGTTTGTATTCAATTCAGGGATGACTGATGTGTCAAGTATTACCGAGAAAGTGGCTAACGCTCTCTACTCTACTGGGTGCTTAAAGTTTGGAAGCTTTAAAATTAAGTCTGGAGCAATCAGCCCATATTATATTGACCTTGCACGTTTGCTTTCTTCACCAAAACAAATATGTTTTATAGCCGATTTGGCTGCTGAGCAGGTTAGGCAGATAATGGTTTCTGACAGAATAGACAAATTGGCCTCTATTGAGCTTAAAGGCGCGCTAATAGTGCCAAGTATCGCCTGCAAAGTAAACTTGCCCTGTATTGTGGTAAGGAAAGAGGAAAAAGCCTATGGTGTTACAGGCAGAATCGCTGGCGCAGATATAGCCAAAGGCGATAATATCCTTTTCTTCGATGACGTCATAAGCGAAGGCTTATCCAAAGTTGAAGGAATCAAGCCTCTGCAAGCGCTAGGCGGTAACGTTAAGCACTTGCTGGTTGTTGTTAACCGTGAGCAAGGCGGCAAAGAAAACTTGGAAAAGCTAGGCTTTAGAGTTCATGCTTTAGCTAAAATCTCTGAGATCGCTGATTCACTGTATCTCAATAAGCATATTTCGAAAGAGCAGGCTGATGACGTATTAGATTTTGTAAAACAATTTCAAGAAGTTAACAATACCAACTAACTATTTCCTCTACCGTGTCACTAGAATAACCGCTTTTTATGAGTGTCTTCTTAAGGTCCTTTAGCTTGTCGCTCTCCACTCTCTATCCCCTCGTTATATCTCAATCAAATGACCGCTTAAAATAGATATACCCTATATTTATTGGATGGCTTTCACAAGAGTATACACTTCAAGGGAAGAAACATAACAGATGCAAGCCCAAAAACCAGTGGTTGAAGCTCTTCTTGGTCCGGAAGCTTACCCGGAAGACCCAGGCAAGATCGAATTAATTCAAACACACATATCATTTGTCTTCTTAACCAAAAATTTTGTTTACAAAGTCAAAAAACCCGTAAACTTTGGTTTTCTAGACTTTTCTACACTTGAAAAACGGCGGTTCTTCTGCGAAAAAGAGTTAGAGCTCAACAGCCGACTTTGCCCAGACATCTATCTTGAAGTCGTGCCCATCAACAAATCAAATATTATCAAGATAAACGGTATCGGCGAAACAGTTGAATATGCCTTAAAGATGAAGCGCTTGCCCCAAGAAAAAATAATGACAGTGCTCCTCAACGAGAACAAAGTGGACAATAAAATAATTGACGAGATAGCAAAAAAAATCGCGCAATTTCATTCCAAAGTACAAACAAGCACCGAAATAAAAGAGTACGGTTCCCTTAAAATCATAAAGACTAACTGGGACGAAAATTTCTCGCAAACCCAAAAATACGTCAACCAAACAATCCCGCTCGCTGAGTACCAATTTATTCAAAACAGAGTCAACAACTTCATGGAGAAGAATAGGTCGCTTTTTGAAAACAGAATAAAAAACGGCAAAATTAGAGACTGCCATGGCGATTTGCATTCAGGAAACATCTTTATTACAGACAAAATCTGCATTTTTGATGCCATAGAATTCAACGATCGCTTCAGATACTCTGACGTAGCCTCAGATGTAGCCTTTTTAGACATGGATCTAGATTTTCAACAGCGGCCTGATCTGTCAGCTTATTTCATAGAAAGATACATACTGTACTCTAAAGACCAGCAATTAACAAAGCTGCTCCCGTTCTACAAGTGCTATAGAGCATATGTACGTGGTAAAGTAATCAGCTTCAAACTTGACGACCCCAACGTTAGCAGCGAGGAAAAGATGGCCGCAACAAAGGAAGCACAAGCCTACTTCAAACTTGCCGCCGACTACGCGAAAAACCTGTAAACAATCATTCAATTATGCGAATTGGTTAGCTACCCAATCAGGAACTTGAACCGTACCCATAATTATTGGTTTTTGATGGCAATCGCTTCCGCCTGTCATGATTAACCCATGTTCCTTTGCGAATGCTACATAGTGATTTGTTGTTTCAGCCGGGTTTCTTGAGTGCCAACATTCAACGCCGTCAATGTACAGTAACATTTTTTCTTGAATAATTTCCGTTTGCTCAACTAACGATTTAGTTAATGCAACTAGCGAAGTTCCATGCGGATCATTAGGATGAGCTAAAACCAATTTTCCGCCAGCGCCCCTGACAAGTTTTGATGCTTCTTCCAAGTAAAGCGGGTACTTGGCGACATCGCACTTTACAAGGTATTTGTCGAAGGCTTCTTGCCTCGTTTTAACGATATTTTTCTTCACCAAATAATCTGCAATGTGGGGTCTGCCGAGCACTCCATCAACTGATTCTTCAATCTGCCTTAAATCATCCTTAGTTAATGCCGCAATGTGTTCTTTTTTAAATTCCGCATTTAGGTTGTCAAGGATTTTTGCCGCTCTTTCTTCTCGATATTTTGCCATCGCCTCAAGTTTGCTTTCCAGCGCCTTATTGTTGGCATCAAATTGGTAGCCTAAGAAATCCAGAGAAACAGCTTTGCCTTTATGGTACTTTGGGTGGACAAAGGTTATGTTTAGCTCGACTCCAGTAACATATCGAATGCACTCTTTTTTTGCAGCTCCGATGGCTTGAGTTTGGCAGCCGATAGAATCGTGATCCGTAATCGACATGAAACCAATGTTTCGTTTTTTTGCTTCCTTAAAAATATCTTGAACAGTTAGCTTTCCGTCTGAAGCGTTAGAGTGAATATGCAAGTCGGTTATCATTATCGAACTGTGTCCCCGTTACCTTTTTTCCATTCCTATAACGTACCAGTCCTCAGAGGTATCATGGCAAGTGTCAACTGTTAAATGCATTATCTTAAGAGTCGGATACCTTTTCTTTAGGTCATCAATGTCAACCAGTTCAAACTTGCTCTTATTAGCAAGGTAAGCTTCCACTGTTAAAGCGTTTGATTCATACTTTTCTTTGGTCCGCCTCTCAATTCTGGTGATGGACACTTCTTCTGGACAGCTTGTTTGCAGAATAACAAACGCCATGTTATGCTTCGCTGCAATTTCAGCCGCTCGCCGCCTTAAATCTTGAGCAACAAAGGTGGCATCCAAAATAATGCCGGAAACAGTTTTCTCAGCCAGATCGTCTGCCCTTCGAAAGACTTCATCATAGACAGATAGGCGTTTATTCATGTTTCCTGCAACTTTTGCGTCAAAAACATCCTCGTTTTTTAAAACTTCTAAGCGGATTAAATCGCTGCGGAGAATGGGGTACCCTTTGATTTTTGAGACTTCCTCTGAGGTTTCTGTTTTCCAGGTTCCAGGCAATCCGCATGTGATTAGTAACGTTTTGGAGTCTAAATTGTCTTTAATAAATTTGGCAAAAGATTCCTTCAATCGTACACCCTTCTTACTGTTAGCTTTCGACGAGTTGTAATTAAACTTTTTCCAGTCCATAAACTGCGTTATGAGCCATTCGCCTGATTTTAACTGCCCTTAACTTGAAGTAAATTCTAAATAGGTAGAAGACACACTATTTCTAAAAAGAAGGAATATGCATGGAAGAATTCCAAGTTAAAGATAAAAGTTTAGCACCGCAAGGGCATTTACAGATCGAATGGGCATCACGACATATGCCCGTACTAAACCTGATTAAAAGCAGGTTTGAAAAAGAAAAACCATTAAAAGGCTTAACTTTAGGCGCATGCCTCCACGTAACAAAAGAAACAGCTGTTCTAGTGCAAGCATTAACTGCCGCAGGCGCCAAAATTGCACTTTGCGGTTCCAATCCGCTCTCAACCCAAGATGACGTAGCCGCAGCTTTGGCAGATAAGGGCCTTCACGTTTTTGCTTGGAGAGGACAAAACACTGAAGAATACTACAAGTGCATAGACAAAGTGTTAGATTACAAGCCATCCATAACTCTAGACGACGGAGCAGACTTGGTCGGTACGCTACATAGCAAACGTCAAGCACAACTGAAAGATGTTAAAGGTGGAACAGAAGAAACCACGACAGGCGTAATTCGCCTAAGAGCAATGGAAAGAGCTGGTAGCCTCAAATACCCAATCGTAGCGGTAAACGATGCGTACACAAAATACCTATTCGACAACCGATATGGAACAGGGCAAAGCACAATTGACGGCATCTTGAGGGCCACAAACATATTGATAGCAGGCAAAAATTTTGTAGTCGGTGGTTACGGTTGGTGTTCAAGAGGCATAGCCATGCGGGCTCAAGGCTTAGGCGCCAACGTTATAGTAACAGAAGTCCAACCTACTCGCGCGTTGGAAGCAGTAATGAACGGTTTGCGTGTCATGCCAATGGCTGAAGCAGCGGCCTTAGGCGACATATTCGTTACTGCCACAGGAGACATCAGTGTGATACGAAAAGAACATATGCAAAAAATGAAAGACGGCGCCATAATGGCTAACAGCGGGCACTTCAACGTGGAAGTAAACATAAAAGATTTAGAATCACTGTCAACTGCTAAAAGAACCATGCGCCCCAACTTAGAAGAGTACACACAAAAAGACGGCAGAAAACTCTACCTTTTAGCCGAAGGCAGACTAGTAAACTTGGCAGCGGCAGAAGGGCACCCCTCTGAAGTCATGGATATGTCATTTGCTAACCAAGCTTTGTGCGCAGAATACATAGCTAAAACAGCGAAGTTAACGCCTAAAGTGTTCACTGTTCCAAAAGAAATTGACGAAAAAGTTGCCGAGCTAAAACTGAAAACAATGGAAGTAAATATCGACGAGCTCACGGCTGAACAGAAAAAGTACCTTTCAACCTGGGAAATGGGAACAACATAAACGAGGGCATGTTTAAAACCATGACAAACTTTAAATTGCCTGACATAATACATGGCTATAAAGTGGTGACTTAAATGGTTAGCAAAGATCAAGGAATAGGTGGAGCAATACTTGCTGTATGCGTTATAGTCGCTATAGTCTACGTCCTTCTAGTAAGTGTTCCTAAACAATTGTTCGGACTTAATGGGACCGATGTCAGGCTAGATGCGGTACTGGTTCTTGTTTCCATAGCGTTCATCGCCATTCTAGCGATCGGCGCATGGATAGGCTGGACAATGGCAACAACACCGCCTCCAAAACCAATCGAAGAAATAACAACCGAAATTGACGAGAAAAAAGAAGAACCAAAATCAGAAGAGCCAGTCAAACAGGCTGAAGCACCTGCCACCGACGCAACAACAACCAAGAAAAAGAAATAAATTACATCATTTTTCCTATCTTTATTCTTTAATTTTTTTTAATTCTAAACATCTTTCTCTCGAAAAAAAATCAAATATTATTTTTAATTAGGTTCTCATTTTTCTAAGCATGCATTCAACAATATCTTGGCAAATGATGCATTCATCAGGGATTTGCTGATTTTTTTCTCGTTCACTTAAGTAGCCCAGATGATATTGGCAGGCAGGTGGTTTTTCTTTGCTTCTATTTGGCTTCTCTTTAGAGGGAATTGTTTCAACTTGTGTTTTTTCGGGTTTATAACTATCTTCTATTTGCGCTTCAGTTATTTTTGTTAAACAGAATGGGCAGGCGGCATATGTCTGTGCTGAATCCTGCTGTAAATTTAAGGTTTTAAGTGGCGTAGTGAAAGTTTTCCTACATGCAGGATTCGGGCAGGTAACCGTTTTTTTCCCTCGCTTCTCTTTAACCAACGATAAACTGGCTTCATTATGAATGGTGCTTACTGGCTTATAGTGTTAATGAATCTGAAATAAAGATGCTAACTATCGACACTGCACGCTTGGGCTGCGGAAGCAGGCTTCTTTAAGTCATCAGCGCTTTTTTGTGGCTTTGCGAGTTGTTTTTTGGCTGGTAGACGCACCATGGATCTTCAGTTAGATAATCGCTTTTTAACTCTGTAGGTTCATGGAGGTCTCCGCAGTAATCTATAAAATCGTTAGAGAGACCATAGGCGCGTGCTCGGCAGCCACCACATAAGGAGCGATATTCACAGGCCCCGCATTTGCCCTTCAGCGAATTAGGATCCCTTAGATTGTTGAAGATTTTTGAGTTGAACCATATTTCTTTGAAGCTTTTTTCTCGTATATTTCCCAGTTTAATTGGTAGGTAGGGGCAGGGTGTTACGTCTCCGTTGGGGTAAATGCGGCAATAGTATAATCCGGCGATGCAACCGCGAATCCACTGTCGCATATCTAAGCCCATGTCTTTGGCGATTCGCATAAACTGCGGTGCACACGAGGGTCTCACGTTTAGTTTGTGATTTGCGGTTTTTGCGAAGGTTTTTGTAATCATTTCCTCGTATTTTTCTGGGGAAATATCTTTTAATTTTGTGCCTCGACCAGTTGGAACAAGGAAAAACAAGTGGAAGTTTTCAACGCCTATACTCTCAGCTAATGACATTATGTCGTCTATCTGATTGTAGTTCTGCTGGGTTAATGTTGTGTTGACTTGAACAAGCACATTGTTTTTCCTCAAAGCCTTACAGGCTTCGACCGCTTTCTCCCACGCGCCAGCCACTCCTCTGAACTCATCATGCTGAGATGGAATATTGGAATCCAAGCTTATTGAAACGGTGGCTATACCGGCATCCTTGAGTTTTCTCGCCACTGTCTCATCAATGAGGCTTCCGTTGCTTCCCAGCCCCATCTTCAAACCTTTCCTTGAGCCGTAACTTATGAGTTCAAAAATGTCTTGACGCAAGAGAGGTTCACCGCCACTCAGGATTAACAGTGGCGCGCTAACTTGGTAGATTTGATCCATGAGATTTTTGGCTTCTTGAGTGGTTAATTCATTGTCAAGTTTTTTCTCTGTAGCGTTAATGTAGCAATGGGAACATTTCATGTTGCATTCGCGCGTGATGTTCCATGACATAACAAGCGGAATAAACCGTTCAGACACCTTTGCCACAGGCGAGTATGAAAGTTTTAGGTAAAACTCGCAGTTGCCATGGGTCGCTATTCGCTTAGGCTGCCAAAGTGTAAATGGGAAAGGAAGAACCGTGTCCAACATTGCTTTGGCATGAGCAAAACAGAAATGGGTACAAAAAAGAGCAGCTGCCTGAGAGTTTATACCGTATTTTTCTTCGGCATATTTTTGGCTTCCAAAAATCGGGCAATTCAAAAACTCCATGTGCCCGTCCAATGTATCTATGTTCATGGTGTAATTTATGAAGTGGTCGCTTAACATGATTGATTGCAGTTTTTCTCTCTTCATGCCAACTTTAAGCGTCACGTCAAGAGCTATGTCAACGGTTTCTTGACCGAACTTGTCCTGCAACCTCTCCATTGCATTCTCAAGCGCTGGCACGCCGATACTTTTCGCCAGCTCAGCTGTAACTAGTAAACCCTTTATTGTCTCGTACTCTTGGATTAAACGCATCCGTATAATCTGCTCGGCCCAGGAACAGAATAATTTTTTTAGTGCAGCAGACGCCTCGGGGTTCTTGTTGTTTAGCAAGTTTTCGACTGCTTTGTTTTCTTTGGTTAAACTTGTAAAAAGGTTGATTTTTTCAATTGTTCCAAAATGTGAGGTTGAGGCTATTTCTTGAAAGTCTAAGGTAATAGGCGTAACTTCCTTGGTCAGCTCTTTCACGTCAGATTCAAAATCACTGTAAATCTTGCTAAGTTTTAGGGATACATCAGGTAAGTCTACATGCAACTCATCAATAAGCACGCGTGTTTCCGATTCCATCTTGGTAACCATAGCCATATGATACAAAAGTGAACCAGCCATGCCCGGATCAGCTTGTTTGCCGCCGTTTACTCCGATAAAAATTTGAGAAAACAACAGCTTTGCTAAATCAAAGTCTTCTTCTGTTATTGCAGTTAAGGCTTGATTGAGTTTTTGTTGCCTTGCAAGCAAAAGTTGAGCCCATTTATGGCATTGTCTCGCGTCGAATTTTGTTAACCCGTCCACATCCTTAAGGTAGTTAAGATTCTACTATGAAGGTAATAAAACCTAACGGTATGTATGCTGGGATTAATAATAATGCTTCTTTATCAGACTTGTATTCGATAAGCTAATAAAGCTCTAAATGAACATAAGCCAGACTAACAGGTGAAAAGGTTTGAGTTACTATTGGATCTATGCTTTAATTGGCTTCTTGGTTATGTTTGGCTTGTTAGGCGGCATTGGTATAAACAAGCCTAGAGGGATGAGCGTTAAAATGTGGTGCGTTGGTTACTTGGCAGTTGCGTTGGTTTTTGATGCGCTTGTAGTTTTAGGGTTGATTGGGCAGTATGCGCCTCTTAACAATTTGCTTTTAGGGCTTTCTGCAGGCGCCGCCACAGGGTTAGCGATCCATGTTATGCATCATATTAATGAAGAAGATGCACACCCAACAATTATGGGTTAGAGTGCAGAATTTTCCGAAAATTTTATATTTATTTTTTTTGGAGATTTAGCTCCTTAGTCTACCTAAGCTTTTATCAACATATTCAATTTTTAGCTTACTAAGTGTCTCGGACGTAGGTATGCCGTTTTGGTCCCACCCTGCTTGCTCATAGTATTGCCGCACTTTCTGTTTCACGCTTGCCTTATCAGCGGCTTGCCCCTTGCAGGGTCCTGAAGGCAAAGGCTCGTAGAACCGCTCTGGATTATCATCATCAACTTTCGGGTTCCACTTTAAGTCTGGTCCACCGAGAAGCAGAAGAGCCCGCTGTATCTGTAACGTTTTCACTCCGCCGCCGTTTAGCCATCCTTTGCGACTTAAGCTTTGGCCTGTGACTGCATTGTAGAATTCATATCTAAAGTTTGGCGATATGCTAAATGAAGTGAAAATGCACATTACTGCTGAATCGTTGAATATTTGCCAAATCTCGCTGCCCCATCCGTCGATGGGCAAGTCCGTCATGGATGAGTGGTCGCCGCCCTGTACGCTGCAGGCGTAGCCTATTTCTCGTGAGAAATCTCTTCCGCTTCGGATGCCATGTGCGCCGATACTGATGCCCTTGCTAGTCACAGCGTAAGGCAGGAGGTTTTTGCCTTTCAACTTTCCAAGCTTAAGTGCTGCGCGGTATGTGCCTTCAGCCAACAAGTCACCTATGTCTTCTCTATAGGCGATTTTCTTTGCCAAAGCGGCAAAAGCTTCAACGTCGCCCCATTTCAACTCTAAACCATCCAGGTCAGCTTTGGTTA
>Ga0182027_10008430_pt1 | contig 15003 bp, 15 predicted proteins | sample 712E1DmetaG_FD_121300 | JGI IMG/M metagenome (GOLD analysis project Ga0182027, IMG submission 121300) | Permafrost microbial communities from Stordalen Mire, Sweden - 712E1D metaG (Illumina Assembly) | ecosystem: Environmental > Terrestrial > Soil > Wetlands > Permafrost | place: Sweden... | reverse complement strand
TTTTATGAATAGAAAAGGTTTTACACTCGTTGAAATCATGATCGTTGTAGCCATCATCGCCCTCCTGGCCGCTATTGCCATACCTAACTTATTAAGTGCCAAGAGAACAGCGAATACCGCCGCCGCCAAGGCTAATATCCGTGCGTTATCTACAGCCGCTGAAGTTTATGCTACTGGACATAACGGCGCTTATCCGGCGGATGCTGCTGCTATCGCTCCGTATATTGCTCCAGCTTCGGTATTATGCGCTAGTACAGCTGCTGCACCTGTACAAGGTTATGTTTATAATTGTACGGGATTGTCGGCTACAGGGTATACGTTAACTGCTACGCCTGCCAGCGTGACTGCCGGAGATACCACTTTTACGGTGACTACCGGAGGAGTAATTGCAGAAGCAGCTTATGTTGCTCCGTAAACCCAGTTATTAGTAAAGTTTTTAGGATAGTGAGAAATAGGGGGAGAAGAGAGAAAACTTCTCCCCCTATTATTTTGTCCTAAATTTATTTTTTCTACAGCGGTTTACTTATCCTTAAAATAACGTTTAAGATAATCATAATCAATTGAAGGCCAAGGGCTTACTTTATGAGATTATTGATAAAAAATGATTGCCATTCTTATGCTTTATGCTAAAATAAATAAATGAAAAATCGGAAATTTGGTTTTACTCTGATAGAGATAATGGTTGTAGTTTTTATCATTTCGCTCTTGTTATCGATTGTAGCTTTGGAGGGGATAAAATTAAGAAGGATGGCTAATGAGATGAATGCTCAGGCAAATCTCAAAGCTATTGCCACAAGTTTTGAGGTGTACGCTGCCAGCCATACCGGAGTATATGCTCAAGCTAATGAGGCTAATCTGCAATTTTTAGTTGATGCAAAATATGCATCAATAGATTTTATTACTCAAGGCCAAATTGGAAATTTTCGCTATTGCGTGGGTTTAATTGACCGGAGCGGTTACGATGTCCGGGCGATGGCGGTTAATCCGGTGTTAGCAGAGCATAATTACCAGATTGTAACCGGGGCCAAGATCTTACGCAGCGATACCTCCGTATCCAGTGATACGGATTTCAAAAATTTTTAAATATGTTTGACCAAAAAGCCAGAAGTTTTGTTACGATTATGATCGTGGTAGCCTTAAGCGCATTATTATTGCGCCTGGCGATTCATAAGATCATCGCCTATAATATTCAGCAGAACCAATCATTAGCGCAAGTTAATCTCAAGCTTTTTTCTACGGCCATGGAGAATTACGCCAAGGATAATAAAAATGTTTATCCGGTGAGCGTAGATTTACTGATTAAGCATAATCCGGTTTACCTGGAGAGAGATTATTTGGCGGCAACTTCTGTGCGGGGTTATGAGTATGATTGCCAGCGCTTGGATGCCACAGGATATAATTGCACTGCTTCGCCAGTAAATTGTCAACTTAGCGGTAAAATGATATATTCAGTGTCTACCGGCGGTTTAATTATGACTCAGGGTTGCGATAAGAAATAAGGAAAAAAATAGATGAAGAATATTTTTTCTAACCTAGGGAAGCCTAAAACAAAAGAAAGATTCAGTTTTGGGCTGGATATCGGCACACAGTCGATTAAATGCGTTAAATTTAAAGTAAACTCCAGTATCGTGGAATTGGTGGATTTTGATCTGCAAGAAAGCCAGCTTGATCCTACGGAGGTTTTAAAGAAGATTAAGCATACTCAGGGGGCGGATCTGGTAAATATTTCTTTCTGCGGCGCCTCTACGGTTATTCGCTATGTAAATTTTTTGCGCATGAATAAAATTGAGCTAAAAGGAGCGCTTAAATTTGAAGCTCAGAAACATATTCCTTTCTCGATAGAAGAGGTCAACCTGGATGCGGAAATCTTAAGAGATGACCTGCCCGACAATAAAATGTTGGTTTTGATTGCGGCAATCAAAAAAGAACTGATCACGCAAAGGATTAAGATTTTGGAAAGTTCCGGATTAAGGCCAAATATTATTGATATTGATTCGTTAGCTTTGGTCAACGCTTTTAATTTTAATTACCCTAAAACAGAACTGCCGGATAAATCCATCTGTCTATTAAATATCGGTTCAACGATAACTAATGTTAATATTCTGGATAATGCCACGGTGCGTTTAAGCCGCGATATTCATTCTGGCGGAGCAAACTTTACGAAGAAGCTGATGGATATTTTTGAGGTGGATTTTAAAGCTGCTGAAGAGCTTAAAATTAATCTTCCGGAAGACAAGGCCAGCAAGATTAAGGCTGGCGTAGAGAATGTCTTGACAAATTTGGCTTCTGAAATCCGCACCTCATTTGATTATTACGAAAGCCAGAATACTTCTAATGTGGTTAAAATATTTTTAAGCGGTGGTGCCTGTAAAATGTCCGGATTAAAAGATATGCTGAGTGCCTGCTTAGGCATACCGGTGGAGACCTGGGATCCCTTTAAACAGATTATTATTCCGGATACCGTCGATAAACAGAAATTAAATAAATTTAATGAGCATTTTAATGTAGCGGTGGGTTTAGCGTTACGATAAAATATGGTTGAGATAAATTTATTACCGGAAGAATTAAAGATAAAAACCAAAGGTAAAAATTCTGAACAAGCGATTGTTAAAAATCCGCTAGGGATGATTCAGGATCAGGTGTTTATTTATGCTATTGTGGCAACCTTGACGGTATTTATTTTGGCGCATTTTTATTTTGCCGTCCTTTTGGTCTCTAAAAATGGGAAACTGGTTTCTTTAAACCGGAAATGGTTGGATTCGTCAGTGCAGAAAAAGTCGCTGGATGAATTCAATCAGGAATTTTCTACGGTTTCACAGGATGCTGGCCTGATTGGGCAGTTAAGCCGCCAAAGAATGCTTTGGGCCCAGAAATTAAATGAGTTAAGCCTGTACTTGCCTAGCGGGATATGGTTTAACAGTATTGTGTTTAATACCGATACTTTAACGATTAACGGATCAGTCATTTCACTGCAAAAAGAAGAGGTGGTTTTAATTAATCGGTTGTTGGAGAGTTTAAAGACGGCTTCAGAGTTTTCTAAAGATTTTTCCGGTTTTGAATTAAGCAGCGTTCAGAAACGTAATCTGGGCGGTTATGATATTTCAGATTTTGTTCTGGTAGGGAGCTTGAAAGTAAAATGAACCTGACCAATATTCAATTAGATAACCAAAAGAAGATTTTAATTGTAATATTCTTTGTGTTAATTGTTTACCTGGATGCTAGTTTTATTCTTAAGGCACAGATCCGAGGATTAAAAAGCTTGGATTCTAAGATTGTCAGATTAAATACGGATTTGGCAAATTTAAACCATGGCCTAGAAAATATGCGTTTATCCAAAAGTAAACCTGGAACGCTAGAGCCCAGAAAAGTTGTTAAAGCTTCTAAGGTTTTATCTGAAAGCCAGATTTCTGAACTTTTACAGGAAATTTCAAGTGCGGCGAATAAATTCGATATTAAAATCTCCCAGATGCGCCCTAACCGCCAAGCGCAAAAGGAAAAATCGGATGTTTTGCCGGATAAGCTTATCCCCATATTGGTTAACCTGGAGATGATCTGTGATTACCATAGTTTAGGCAGATTTATCCAGGCCTTGGAGAGTTCGTCGGTATTTATGGAGGTGCAGGAATTAGAAATTTCTACGCAGCTGCCGGATTACATGAAGCAGAAAGTTACCCTGGTGGTAAAAACATATGTTACTAAATAAAAAGCTTCTAATTACAATATTTTTATTAGGATTGATGCTGCCTTGTGCTTTTGGCCAAGCGGAGTTTACTTATGATGCCAAGGGCAAGCGGGATCCTTTTATCCCATTAGTTACTCCTGAAGGAAGATTGCTTAAATTAGACAAGCAGGATTCTGCTCAGCAAGGTTTAGCCATTGAAGGGATCATTTATGATAAACTCGGCCGTTCTTTTGCTATTATTGATGGCGCAGTAGTGGGAATTGGAGATATGGTGGCAGATTATCAGGTTTTAAAAATTTTTGAGAACAAAGTAATCTTGATTAGAAACGGAGAGCCTTTAGAGGTGGAGTTGAATAAGGAGGAGATAAAGTGAAAAAAATATTGTTAATATTTATTTTTTCGTTTTTTGTTTTGGCTTATGCATCTGCCGCGCAGGAAAACTCCAACTCCTCTGATGCAGTAAAAATAGCGCCTCAGCCGGCGTCGGTTACTGTTTCCTCCAGCGCTGAAGAGCCGGTTGCGCCAGTTGCCCCTGAGTCTTCTGCTGCGGGTAACGTTACTTTTGATTTTAAAGATGCGGACATTACCAATGTACTTAAAATCATTTCCTATAAATCGGGAGTTAATATTGTAACTACTCCGGATGTCATCGGCAATGTTTCAGTACGTTTAAGTGATGTCCCCTGGGAGACAGCCATGGACATCATTTTAAAGACTTATGGTTTTGGCTATCAGCGCCAGGGTAACGTGATTTTAGTTACTAAAATGGAAAATGTAGCTAAGATTGCCGCTGAGGAACCCCTACAGATAGAGATTATTACTTTGAAATTTTTGGATGCCCAGGATGCCCAAAAAATTATTATACCTTTACTTTCTCCGCGCGGAAAGATTTCTGTGCTTTATACCCGCGGGCAAAAAGGCTGGCAGTTTGGTACTTTTAGAATCGGTAGAGATAATGCGGCTAACTCTGCTTTGGTAAAAGAAACTGCCGATACAACTAAAGCCGAGACGGTTTCTTATGAGAAAAATGCTGCCGGTGAAACGGTGATGAAAAAAGCAGAGTTTGATCCGGCGATAAAATCCAAAATGTTGGTAATTACTGATACTGCCAGTACTTTGGATAAAATTCGTAACATAATTCTGCCTAAGCTGGACGTTAAACCTAAGCAGGTGCTTATTGAGACTAAGATTATTGAAGTAAACCGCAATAAATTGCGGGATATTGGTTTGGATTGGGGTTTGGGTTCAGGTACTAATCCTGCTAGGACTAATGACATTACTACTCAGGGAGCCGGAAGCGGTACGGCTACCGGAGGTCATTCCGGTACTATTGCCACGACCTCTAATCCATTGGTGCCGTCTTTATTCGGCCCGGCAACCTCAACTATTTTAGGATATCAACCTTATAACGCGGGCGCTGAATTTGTTTTTCAAAAACTAACCGGCACTAAGTTTGAAGCAGTAATCCATGCTTTGGAAGATGATGCCAATACCAATACGCTATCGGCGCCCAGCATTTTTACTCTTGATAATCAAGAAGCATCGATGCTAGTAGGTTATCATACGCCAATACTTCAATCTACGGTTACCGCAGGTACCTCGGGAACCAATTCCACGATTACTCAGACCTTAGATTATTATCAGGAAATCGGTATCCGGTTAAATGTGGTGCCGCAGATAAGTGAAGAAGGTTATATTAACATGATTATTCATCCCAGTATTACTTCTTCTAATTCTAATGTTACTGCTACTTCTACTGCCGGCGACGCAGACAATGCCACGACCACGCTTTATCCGGTGATTGATGTACGTGAAGTACAGACTCAAGTGTTACTTAAAGACGGCGAAACAATTGTTATCGGCGGTTTACTCAAGGATGTTAAGGGAACAGAATATATCGGGATACCTATTTTAAAAGACCTGCCTTGGGTGGGAAAGCTTTTTGGGCGCCAGACTACTACAGTTACTAAAATTGATTTGTTGATTTTTATTAAGGCTAAGATTATTAAAGAAGGCGAATATACCGATGAGGAATTGGCTAGGTTAGAAAAGAGATTAGGCCAGACTCCGAAGGTCGAAATTAAAAGTAAGCCCAAAGGTCGGAATTAAGAAAACGGGGATGCTTAAAGAGATAGTTTTGCCTGCTTACCGGTAGGCAGGCTTTAGAATTAAAATGTACAGAGTAAGTTTTAACTTTTCCAAAACAGGGCTGATGCGTTATATATCGCATTTAGACCTGATGCGCCTATTCATGCGTGCGATGCGCCGGGCGGAATTACCTCTAAAAATGTCGGAGGGTTTTAGCCCGCATCCTAAATTAAGTTTTAAAAGAGCTTTAAAATTAGGAGTTGAAAGCCAACAGGAAGAAGCTTCTGTTGTTTTAAAATTTCCGGTTACCCCGGAAGATTTTAAAAATAGGTTGCAAAAACAATTACCAGAAGGGATAGAAGTAAAAGATGTCCAAGGAAATTTTAATTAATTCCGAGCCACAGGAAAAGCGGGTGGCGATAGTTCAGGATGGCCTGCTCTTAGAGTTTCATATTGAGCGTCCGCAGGACCGCACGATTGTCGGCAATATCTATAAGGGCAGGATTGAAGCCGTGATGCCTTCGATTGGCGCGGCTTTTGTGGATATTGGCCTGCCTAAGAATGGTTTCTTATATTTATCGGAAATCGAATCTGCTTATGAGTCAATCGAAGCCCCGCAGCAAACCCCGATTAAAGAAGTAAAAAAAGGGCAGGAAGTTTTGGTGCAGGTGGTCAAAGAATCTTTTGGCACTAAGGGCCCGCGTCTTTCCACGCAGATTGGTTTAGCCGGCAGGTATTTAGTAATTATGCCGTTGGAACATCAGGGTGGGATTTCCCGGCGCATTGAAAATGAAGCAGAAAGAAGGCGCCTGCGGGAAATCTTTAAAAAACTCAAACTTCCTGATCCGGTGGGTTTTATTGTTCGCACAGCGGCCAGCGGCCGTAGTGAGCAGGAATTAATCCGCGATGCGCAGTTTCTTTATAAATTGTGGAAACGCCTGGAGAAGACCGCCCAGGAAAAGAAAGCTCCGGCTTTAGTTTATGAAGAGTATGATTTGGCGTTGCGGGCGATCCGGGATTCATTTACTGAAGATGTGACTAAGCTGATTGTGGATTCTAAGCCCGAATTTTATCGTATCCAGAATTTTATGCGCACTTTCTTAAGCTATCTGTGTAAGAAGGTTGAACTTTACCGGGGGGATGATCTTTTCGGGGCAAAAGACGTAGAAAAACAGATTAACCATATCTTTGAAAGCCATGTTTACATGAAATCCAAGGCTTATTTGATCATCGAGCCTACGGAAGGACTGGTGGTCATTGATGTCAATAGCGGGGGATTTAAGAAAAAAGTTAATCAAGAGGATATGGCTTTTAAGGTTAATGCGGAGGCGGCGGTTGAGATTGCCCGCCAGTTAGTCCTGCGGGATTTAGGCGGTATTATCGTCATTGATTTTATCGATATGGAGCGCGAAGGCCATCGCCGGGAATTGTTGAATATTTTAAAAAATGCTTTGTCCGGTGACCGGGCAAAATATGATATTTTAGGAATCTCTAAATTCGGAATAGTGGAGATGACGCGTGAACGAATTCATAAGACAGTGCAGATGCTTTCTTTTCATCCTTGCCCATACTGTAAGGGTAAGGGGAAATTGCGCTCACCTCAAACCTTGGGTATTTTTGCTTTAAAAGAGCTTAAACGCTATCTTAAGGGCAAAACCTTAAAACAGGTCTCCCTGACCTTGGCGCCGCCTGTGATTGATGAAATCTTAAAAGATAAGGAGGGCTTGCGCGCGATTGAGCATAAATACCGCATCAAGATTAACCTCATTTCCAATCCTACCGCGCATCTAGAAGATATTAAGTTTAGTTAACAAAAGAGAAAGTGCAACATCTTTTTTTAAAATCTAGGCTTATGATTTTATCTTGCTAGTCTAAAGTTAAATGTATGAGTAGCATTGTTTCCATATTTGTATGAAGTTTTCATACAGTCCCAGAAACTAATTAAGAGAATGATGAATAAAAAATCCAGCTATACGCGCAAGATCTTACTATTGATAGCAATAGTATTTTTTTGTTTTCTGCTGCCTCTGTGGGCTTCAGATAAAAAACAGGGGCCGGGAATTAATATCGAAATATATCCTGATCAAACGATAAATGAACATTTCTGTGGTTTTGGTGCGGAGACCCTGCCTTGGCTATGGACAAAAGAAAATATGGAGATGGGTGTCGACGATATAGATATAAGGCTTAACCTGGAGCGCATTAAAGAGATGCGGCTGCCGATTACCCGTATATTTGTGCCCTGGGAGACATGGAATCCCAGCGTCGATTATAAGACATTCAGCTGGGATAGCGACGTAATGTTGAGCCTTTATAAAACCCTTGATTTTTACCAAAAAAACGGAACAAAAGTAATTTTAGTGACGGTTGATTGGTTGAAAGATTCGCCATGGTTAAATGAAAAGGCAAGCGCAGGTGCTGTGCTTGAGCTTTTAGGCCACCTGGTTAAGGTAAAAGGATATACTTGTATTAAGTTTTGGACACTGACTAATGAACCGGAACTTACTTATGGCTGGCTCAAGAAGTTGCCTTATGAAAACTATGTTCGGGTTCACAAGCTAGTTAAGGAGGGATTGAAAAAGAAGAGTTTACCGATAAAAATTATTGCTTCGGATGAGGTAGAATCCCGGGAGTGGTTTGATAAAACCGTGCGAAATCTATCGACAACGGCAGATATCTTTGCTTCCCATGCATATTTTTATCCTGCGCAGTTGTTTTTATTCCCTGATTTTTTCAGAGAGCGGCTAAAGATTATTGATAAGGCTTCTTTATCCAGGAAACACCCTATTTTTTTTCTTACTGAATTCGGGTTCCGGGGAACAAATTTTGGCGCTTGCACTAACGGCCTGATGGGTGATTATGAATATGGAATATACACCGCGCAGATGTGCATTGATGCCTTAAATTCAGGCGTTGACGGTGCTTCTTTGTGGTGCCTTTACCAGATCCGCCTGGTTCATGTTATTCATCCGGAAGGCGGAAAAATGATGCGCATAGGATTATGGGCTTATAAGGATAAAGATTGGCAGCCGTTTCCCATTTTTTATCTTTACCGGCTATTCACCAAGTATATAAAAAGCGACTCGAAAGTATTAAAGGTGCAAGTATCCCCTTCGGATGCGCTCAAAGCCGCTTGTGTTGAGAAAGAGGGTAAGTATTCTCTATTTGTGGTAAATCCTACTGATCAGGAAAAGGTATTTTCGGTCAAGCTTTCATTTGAGTTCTTGAATTATAAGAAATATATTTATGATAAAAGCGCCCTTGCTATATCTGAAAATGCACTTAGCCTAATAAGTGGCCAGAATAAAATTAAAGGTCGGATAGAAGACAATATTGCCGCACATAGCGTAATTTTATATAGTAATTTAGATAATGATTAATTCAAATAGTTCAACTAAAATAAAAAAAGAATACAAGCAGTTATTCATTTTAGTGCTGGGCTTTATCCTCTACAATCTACTTTTTATTAATAAAGCTTTTCATATAGACGATGTATTTACTATTATCATGGCAAGAGCGGTAAACTTGAATTTTTTTAAAGTGCCTGAAGTTTGCCTTAGTAATCCTATGCTAATAGGGTATTACTATGCCCCGATCATTAAATTATTTGGAGAAAAAGAAGTCTGGATGCACATCTTCTTCTTGCCGTTCTCTTTATTGGCGATTATCTCAATGTTTTTTTTATCATTGAGATTCGTGGGAAAATGGCTCATGCCTACATTGTCACTGGTTATTTCACCTGCTTTTCTTTTGATGTCTCAGGGTATTATGCTTGATATACCGGTATTAGCTTTCTCCCTCGGCGGCCTTGCGGCATTCATTTACGGAGTAGATAGGAGCGATAATCGGTTATTATTTGCCGGAAGCATTTTAGCCGGAATAGCCAGCCTGGTTAAATATTCAGGCCTTATATTTATTCCGATTATGTTTATTTACGCTTTACTATTTTCTAGGAGGCGGTTTTATTTGTTTTTACTCATACCTTTATTTATGTTTATAATATTGTGCCTACATAATGGAATATTTTATAAGCACATTCCTTTTATGAATGCCCTGCTAATGCGGATAAATTCCTGGTCTATCGATGTGGTTTTGCTTAGGTTAGCTGCCGTTTTGAGTTTTCTTACCGGGACATCGCTCATCACTTTATTCCTGATTTGTTTCCTTTTGAGCAAAAAGAATAACCGTTTTTTATTCGTTTTGTCTGTGCCCCTAGCACTATGCCTGTTTTTGCTTAAAGATAAGTTTGTTGAATATTCATATCTTGGGAAATTTTTCTTGGCTATCCTTTTTAGTGCCTCAATTTTTATTATTTTAAGAATAATTAAATTTTTCTTTGCATCTTTTTTAACCAAGCCGTTAAGTAAAGATAATCTTTTTTTATCCATATGGTTTTTAATGTTTTTGGTTTTTACAGTTGCCATTCAATTCATCGCAGCGCGGTTTATTCTTTTGTTGCTGCCGCCCATGTTCTTGCTTATATACCATGAAATTTTTGTTCAAAAAATGCAATTTTTTCCAGTTTACAAAAAAGCGATTATCTGCTCAATTGGTGTTACTTTTTTGATTTCTACCGTTTTAGCGATAGGAGACTATCAGTTTGCAGGAATTTACCGTAATTTTGCAAGATATCTCAAAAAAGAATTTAACCATAATGAAAGTATACATTTTTGTCCAGATTCATATGACGGTTTTTACGCTTGGGGCTATTCCTATTATACAAATAAATATTTCCCCAGAGTAGGAGGCAGCGGGGCGAGTACCGATTTTAACCAGATGCGTGATGTTTATTTTATAGTACCAACTGAATCAGTTCTTCCGATGGTTATTCAAGGATTTTGTATTTTGGAAGGACATGATAAACTTGATGCAACTTTGGTTAAACAGGTTGATTACAAAACCAACGTATTCTTACATAATTTAAAACATCGAACCGGATTTTACTCTCATGATTGGGGACTGCTTCCGTTTAAATTGTTTTTACATGAAACAACTTTAGAGAGATTTTGTATTTATAGATTATAATTGAATTTAGCTTCTAAAATATCACCTGGAACATGCTCTTTTAGGGTATTCGGAAAGATTTTTCTTTCGGAAGATTGAGTTTATTTTATGCTTGAAGTGTTAGTTTCTGGGGAAGGTACTCAAAATTACAGGTTTAACAGGAAATAGAGTATTAAAAGGGGGAAATTTACTAATTAATCTAGTTTTACGCCATTTTTAGCTATAAATTTTTTCTGGAAGGGTATATTTAAGGCTTTTGTGTGTGATATGGGTATCTTGGCTGATGAGAATGATCTGTTTGCTGTCAAAGATGTCCTAAGTTTTAGCTTGACCCCTAAATTAAGTGGGTATATAATATTAAATTCGAGTTTAACAATTTATTCACTTTAATTCTGTGGACAAACAGGACTGCCATTGGCAGTTAAGGGAGGTTTACAAATGTATGCTATAATTGAAGTTGGGTCAAAACAGTACAGTGTAAAAAAAGATGATATTATCGAAGTCAATAAAGAGGCTGTAGTTAAGGGCGATACGATTGATATTGATAAAGTTTTATTAGTTTCTGATGACAAAAAGGTGGAAATTGGCCAACCTTATGTTAAGGGTGCGAAAGTTCAGGCTATAGTTCTAAAGCAGACTTTAGGTGAAAAAACCACTGCCTATAAACATCGCCGCCGTAAGAATTCGCATTGGGAAAAAGGCCATCGCGCCCAACTTACAGAGCTAAAAATTAAATCCATTGTTTTAAGCTAGGTAAAAGTGTTTATCGACGGTGCTAAAATTAATATCCGCGCCGGTTCTGGCGGAAAAGGTTGTCAAAGCCTCCATCGGGATAAGTATCAGCGGCAGGGTATTCCGGATGGTGGGGATGGGGGTAAGGGCGCAGATATCATTATACGCGCTGACCGTAACCTGCTTACTCTTTTAGACTTTCAGTATCACCGGCATTTTTTTGGCGCCAACGGCGGACAGGGTTCAAGTAATCACAAAAAAGGTAAAGGTGCGCAGGATGTAATTATCCGGGTTCCTCTGGGTACTGCGATTAAGGATTCGGCAACTGGTTCTGTTTTACGCGACCTGGACGTTGATGAGGACCAGGTAATTGTAGCCCGGGGTGGAAAAGGCGGTATAGGTAATTGGCACCGTAAGGAAGCTACACCGGGAGAGCCGGGAGAAGAAAAGACAATTGTTCTAGATTTAAAGCTTTTGGCGGATGTGGGAGTAGTGGGATTTCCCAATGCCGGTAAATCTACCTTGATTACTGCGGTTTCTAACGCGCATCCTAAGATTGCTGCGTATCCTTTTACGACTACCGGTCCGATTTTAGGGGTGGCTACCGGAACGCATCGAAAATTTGTAATAGCGGATATTCCCGGCTTAATTCCGGGGGCTTCTAGTGGGCGGGGCTTAGGTGTTAAGTTTTTAAAACATATTGAGCGCACCAAAATTCTGATTCACCTGGTCGATATGGCCGGTTTTGACGGTAGAGACCCAGTAGAAGATTATAAAAACATCAATTTAGAATTAAAGAATTACAGTAAAGCGGTTTATAAAAAACCCCAGGTTATCTGTGCCAATAAAATGGATTTAGAGGGAGCGCAGGAGAATTTAAAACGGTTTAAAAAAATAATTAAGAAAACAATTTATCCGATATCTGCGTTAAACAAACAGGGATTAGAGGAGCTCGTTGATGCAGTCGCCAAAAAAATATAAGAGAGTTGTGGTTAAGATTGGCTCAAGCTTATTTGCTGCCGGTAAGAGTAATTTGGATGCAGTCTTAGTTAATCAAATTGCCAAGCAAATCTCAGATTTAGTTAAGCAGGGCCAAGAGGTAGTGGTGGTTTCTTCCGGGGCAATCGCCCTGGGCATGTCAATTTTAAAACTGTCCAGCCGGCCTAAAGAATTGCCTGGTTTGCAAGCAGCTGCGGCTATCGGCCAACACGAACTGATGCATATTTATAAAATTGCTTTTGCCAAGCAGGGTTTAAATTGTGCCCAGTTGCTTTTGACCTGGGATGATTTTCTGGATAAGCGTTATCTAAACGCTAAAAATACATTAAATACTTTATTAAAATTAAAGTGTGTGCCGATTATAAATGAGAATGATTCCGTGGCCACTGAAGAGATTCGTTTTGGTGATAATGACCAGCTTTCGGCTTTAGTTGCGATATTAGTCGATGCCCAGCTTTTAATTATTCTTTCGGATGTGGATGGTTTATTGGATAAAAATAAGCAAATTATCCGTCGGGTGGATAAAATTACTGCACAAATAAGATCTTTAGCTTGCCCCACAAGCAAAAAGACCTGCGTAGGCGGAATGATTACTAAGATTACAGCTGCGCGGATTGCGGTGGAGGCGGGAATTCCTTGCGTAATCGCTAATGGAGCTAAGCCTGTGATTATCAGCCAGGTAGTAGCCAATCCGTTTAGTCAAGGTACTATATTTACACCGGTGAAAAAATGAGAAATTTAAAAACAGAATTAGTAGAAATCGCCAGGAAAGCTAAAGCCGCTTCCAGGTTTTTAAGTGTTTTACCTTCGCATATTAAGAATGAGGTACTCAAAGATATGGCTTTTGCTTTGTTGAGTAATAAGCGGGCTATTTTAAAGGCCAACAAAAAAGATATTTCTGCCGCCAGAGGCCAAGGTAAAGCTTTTGTTGACCGGCTGAGCTTGGATGAGGCAAGAATTAAGCAGATGGCAGATTCTTTATTGGAAATCGCTAAACTTAAAGATCCAGTAGGGCAAGTTATACGTGCCTGGAACAGGCCTAATGGTTTGAACATTCAAAAAGTGCGTTCTCCGATTGGCGTAGTGGCAATTATCTATGAATCTCGTCCTAATGTTACCGCGGATTGTATCGGGCTTTGTTTTAAATCCGGTAATAGCGTAATTTTGCGCGGAGGAAGCCAAGCTTTAAATTCTAACCTGGCGATCTTTAACGTGCTTAAAGAAGTAATGCAAAAACACAATCTGGCTGAGGGTGCAATTAATCTGGTTACTGCCACCGATCATCAAGCAATAGATTATTTGCTTAAGTTGAATGATTATATTGATGTGGTTATTCCTCGGGGCGGAGAAGAGCTGATTAGAAAGGTGGTTAAGTCTTCGCGTATACCGGTGATTAAACATTATAAAGGAATTTGCCATGTTTATGTGGATGAAGATTCCGATTTAAATATGGCTGAAAATATCTGTTTTAATGCCAAGGTGCAGCGTCCAGGAGTTTGCAATGCTATGGAGAGCATGCTGGTGCACCGTGATATTGCCGCGAGATTTTTGCCTGGCATGCTTAAGAAATTTAAAGACGCTAAAGTTGAAATTCGCGGATGTGCTTTTACTCAAAGAATCGCTAAATGGGCTAAGCCGGCTGCCGAGAAAGATTACCGCACGGAATATTCAGATTTAATTTTATCCGTTAAAGTTGTGGAGGATTTAGATGCGGCAATTTCCCATATCAATGAATATGGTTCGCATCACTCCGATAGCATTGTCACGGACAATAATAGCGCTGCGGAAAAATTTCTTAAACAAGTTGATTCAGCCTGCGTTTACTTGAATGCCTCGACCCGTTTTACCGACGGAAATCAGTTTGGTATGGGGGCTGAGATTGGTATTTCAACCGATAAGTTGCATGCCCGTGGGCCGATGGCATTGGAAGAGCTGACTACTTATAAATATGTGGTTTATGGCCGCGGCCAGGTAAGAGAATGAGAATCGGTATCCTGGGTGGAACTTTTAACCCGGTGCATATTGGGCACTTAATCTTAGCCGAAGAGGTCAGAGAAAAATTAGGGTTGGATAAAATAATTTTTGTGCCTACGGCTTTACCGCCACACAAAGATAATCTTAATATCGCTGCGGCTGCTGACCGCTTAAAGATGCTTAAGCTGGCGGTGGCTTCCAATAAGTTTTTTACGGTTTCGGATATTGAGATTAAACGCCAGGGGCGTTCTTATACTATCGATACTTTGAAAGAACTTAAGGCTAAGTATAGCCAGGATGAACTTTATTTTATTATTGGCTCAGATCTGCTTAAGTATTTAAATGAGTGGAAAGATTTAAGCCAGATATTGACGATGGTTAAATTTGTAGCAGCCACTCGTCCGGGGTTTCCCCTGGAGCAAATACCGTCTTATATCCAAACTTTACCGATCCGGGCAGTGGATGTTTCAGGTTTTGAGGTGCGCCAGTGCGTGGCTCAAAATAAATCCTTTGGTTATTTGGTT
>Ga0182027_10008428_pt1 | contig 15005 bp, 15 predicted proteins | sample 712E1DmetaG_FD_121300 | JGI IMG/M metagenome (GOLD analysis project Ga0182027, IMG submission 121300) | Permafrost microbial communities from Stordalen Mire, Sweden - 712E1D metaG (Illumina Assembly) | ecosystem: Environmental > Terrestrial > Soil > Wetlands > Permafrost | place: Sweden... | reverse complement strand
GTTCCTTCATCGCTCGTGACGACCACATTCACCTGGAGCCTGAATAACGCGATTGGCGATACGGCCAGTATCAACGATACCATAAAAGTCTGCCTGGCGTACACCAATCCAACGAGAAAACAGGTAAAGATCGTTTGGTATGCCGACAGCGTGACGTCGTCCGCAGTCAGGCAAAAACCCGATTCTTCGCTTGCGGGAAAGGACACCCTGGCCTATTCGTGGAAGCAGGCGGGTACCAAGAAGATATTCGCGCGTGTGACTGATGGCGCGGGAACGGTTTGGACAGACACGGTGGCCGTGATCGTTATTCAGGATATGCCGACGGTTCTCATCTCGGGCAAAGACACGGCAGCCATTGCTGTTCCCGTCACATTTACAGTTGAGACAGCGCAGCAATTCGGGCATATCACCAAGCACCTTTGGGACAACGGCGTTGCGCCCGGCTTCGACGATTCAACCGGTTCCGCGTACACTTTCAAATATCTTGCGGAAGGCGCGTTTACCGTTAGAGTGCAGGTAACGGATAATCATGGCAACACCAACACGGCAACAAAGACGATTCTCATAACAAATGACAAGCCGGAGATAACAGGGCTTAGGGACACAACCATCAGCATCAACGACAGCGTTGTGTTTACCGTAAACGCCACCGACAGCAATGGGATACTGCAGAAATACTACTGGAATTTCGGGGATGGAAGCGGCTCGCGGCTGGATACGACAACATCGAATGCCATTGGCCACAAGTTTCCCTCTGCCGGGATGCGATGTTCCGTGACTGTTGCAGTGGCGGACAGCTTTGGGAAACAAGGCGTGGCAAAAGCCGTGGTGACGGTGTTGCAGGATGCACCGGCGATAACCTTTCTTTCGCCGGACACCGTGGTTGATCACGGCGGCACGGTGCGCTGCTCGGTTTACGTACAGCAGCAGTTCGGGACGATGACCGTTGGAATAGATACCGCGAATACCGGCGTGTACAAGGGCCTCGGCAACCTCGGGTTGACGGGCGGCAAGGAATGCTCGTTCTCAACCGGCAATGCCTGTTCATGGGACAGCGTAAAAATTCGGGTGACGGATGATGACGGGAATGTCGCGGCAAAGGGGTTCAGGGTCCGTGTGAGGCCCAGGCCGTTGACAATTACGTCTATCGACAGCACGGTAAGCACGATCACCGTCAGCTACGGCCAATCACAGGAAACGGATTTTGCGCAGTATCGGATTTACAGAAATACAACGAATGGCGTTGACACGACCGGCGAACTATGGGCGACAATCACGGCTGTCGGCTCGGTGAGCTATGCAACGCCGTCGCCAAGCTATGCATGGCAACCGCGATACTACAGGGTTTATCAGATAGACAGCGAAGGCGTGTGCAGCGCGGGGAGCAATACGGTTTACGGGAATGTCGTCAACAGCCCGCCGCCCGCGCCGGTGATAAAATTCCCGGTCCACGACGGTGACAGTATATGGGCTGCTTCACCGTTGCGATGGACAAAAAGCGCAGACCCTAACGGCCAAGCCGTTAAATACAGGGTCCTCATCAACCATAATAATTCCGGCTATGTTCAATTCGCAACGGATGTGAAAGATACGTCTGTTCTCCTCGAAGGATACGACATGCTTGGTTTCAAATTCAAGGTGATTGCATACGACAGCGTTGGGGACAGCAGTGAATGGTCGGGCGAGAGGACCTTCTTCATTAAAGGCATATTCCCTTCGAATCTGGGAGTTATTTCCATAGCCATCGATGGCGAGGGCAATAAATGGTTTGGCACAAATGGCGGCGGTGCATTAAAATTCGATGGCTCCACCTGGACAGCCTACACAACGACAAACGGTTTGGCGGGCAATGATGTTTATGCCATAGCCATCGATGGTCAGGACAATAAGTGGTTCGGTACAAACAACGCAATATCAAAATTTGACGGTACCGCTTGGACAACGTATAATGGTCCTAATAACCTGGCAACAATGGTTTATTCCATAGCTATTGACAGGCAGAATATGGAATGGTTTGGCACGGGCGGGGACGGGGCATTCAAATTTGATGGCGCCCAATGGAGCGCCTATGAAATGGCCGATGGCCTGGCAGACGTCAGTGTCAACGCTGTAGCAATTGATAGTCAGGGCAACAAATGGTTCGGAACTCACAACGGTGTTTCAATGTTTAATGGCACCGGCTGGACAACCTACACAACCGATGACGGCTTGGCAAACAATAATGTTGTCGCTATTGCCATTGACGGACAAGGCAAAAAATGGTTTGGGTTTGGGATCGGGAATCATGGCGTATCGATGTTTGACGGCACAACCTGGACAACCTATACAACTGCAAACGGTTTGGTTTGTAATAATGTCACCGCGATAGCCATTGATGGAATTGGCAACAAATGGTTTGGAACACAAATAGGAGGATCTAAGTTTGACGGCACAACCTGGACAAACTACACAATGCCGGATGCCTCGCCATTGGGCAATGATATCTATTCTATCGCTATTGACGCACAGCGCAATACATGGTTTGGAACGGGTAATGGCGTGACAAAATTCGACGGCGCCACCTGGACAACGTATAAATAGGCAACGAGATTTCTTTCCGCAATTCGATTACGCTTTCATAACACACATGATAAAAACCACGCTTGAGAGCGACGGTAGGGTCGGCGTTATTGTGCCGCATGGCGTCCTGTTTCGCGGTGGGGCAGAGGGAAAAATCAGGCAAAAGCTGATTGAGGAGAACCTGCTCAAGGCGGTCATTGGCTTGCCCGAGAATCTGTTCTTCGGCACAGGTATTCCCGCCGCGATACTCATCTTTGACAAAGCAAAGAAGACTACAGATGTGTTATTCGTCGACGCAAGCCATGAATACCAGGACATGAAAAACCAAAACCGGCTACGCGGGGAAGATATAGATAAAATCGTATCTAATTTCAAAGAATTCAAAACAATCGAGAAATATGCATATAGGGCAACACAAAAGGAAATAAGCGATAACGAGTTCAATTTGAATATCCCGCGGTATGTGGATACGTTTGAGGAAGAGGCGGAAATCGATATCCCGAAGGTGCAGAAAGAAATTGAGAAGCTGGAAGGGGCGCTGACGGAAGTCCGAATTAAAATGGGACAGTATTTGAAAGAACTTGGACTTGATAATAAACATTGAAAAACCGAGTAGGCAAGCATATAATTAGCTTGTATTAAGCTAATAGATAGCTTATATTAAGCTATTGGTTAGCGCATTAAATAGGATTGTTATGGATAACATGTTGGATTACAATACATTAAACAAAGCGTTTTCAACGTTAGGCGCTTTGTTGGAAGAAGCTAACGCCGCTCAAGTGAATATTGTTGTTTGCGGAGGGTCGTCATTGATCGCAACCGGTTTAGTGAATCGGTCGACAAAGGATGCGGACATTGTGGCAATGTTGGATTCCGGCGGGAATATCGTGGAAGCACAACCTTTGATTACAGGCCATGAACGAGTCGCTGAAAGCATTTAAAGAAGGGCTGCAAGAATCATTGCTGAACCTTTTGTGGCAGCAGTGGTGCATTTGCGGCGTTCAAGGGCATGCAAAGGAGCCGGGAAACTGGTGTATTGATCCTGAAATCCTGGTATTGCTTACCTGTTCTTTGGGCAGGCGTGAGCCACGCATGTTCGAGGAAATGCTTGATTTATTAAAGAACATGCCGGGAATGATAAACCTCCAACGGCTCAAAATCATCTCTATGTCCAATGCCTTTGACGGCAAGGCCGCTCTTCGCGCGGTTGCGGGATATATTGACAAAGAATTGGGAAATAATAAATGGACAAATGCGCTTAAATCAATTTTAAAATCCAATAAGCCTGAGCCTCTCTTCTCTTTTAAGGACGGACGACCGATGGAAAACTGGGGGAACGTAGATGATACGTTTCGAAACTATGGATTTCTTTGCGGACCGGTGTCTTTGAGAGGCCTTGTGGGCGCATTCGACCTTCGGCACCCAGCCTGTCTGCTTTTGCGGTTACGATCGTTTGTCGGAACGACTTCCCGAAGCGGGATTTGTCTGTATCTTTGCACGCATCCGAACGATCAGGGAGAAAACGCTTCCCGGATTGCAAGAGAAATCGCCCATGCTCAGCGGGTTGTTCAAGGGTCCCTCGTAAACATGAGCAAATCCGGATATGTCGTCCGCCGTGAAAATAAACGGGAAACGCATTACGCGATCCAGCCGGAAATGAGAAAGGCCCTGCTCCAAAACCTTAAGGAGGAACCTTTATGGTGCAATTGGATTACGGTTGGCGGGTTTCTGGAAAAGATGTGGCTTGCGTTTGACGATAAGAAATTTCTCGAGGCCGATCCCATGATTCAATCAATTAAGCTGCGGGATATTGTTGATGACTACAGGCTTCCTATGTCAAGGAGCGGTTTGCCGGTGGCGTTGGATTTGCAGGGGCATTTGGAGGGGGAAGAGTATGTTGCGTGGGTGGTTGAGAAAGTAGGGGAAATAATTAAGGTGCTGATTACAAGAGAGAAAGCGCGGGAATAAGAATGAAGGTGGTGACACGTGAAAGAAATTAAGCTCATCGTTAATGGCGTTGAGATTTCCCTTATGAAAATCCATGATGCCGATTACATTTCTCTGACCGATATGGTGAAAAATTTCGGCGACGATGCAATGATTTACAGTTGGATGAGAAACCGCAACACTTTGGAATTTATAGGGTTATGGGAGCAGATGCATAATCCTGATTTTAAAGGTAACGAATTCGTGACCTTTAAAACGCTGGCCGGTTTGAATAGCTTTAATCTTACGCCAAGAAAATGGATAGAGGCAACCAAGGCAATTGGTATTATTTCAAAAGCCGGACGTTATGGCGGCGGCACCTTTGCTCATAGCGACATTGCTTTTGAGTTTGGATCATGGTTGAACCCGGCATTCAAGCTCTATCTCCTTAAAGAATTTCAGCGGCTCAAGGCAGAGGAACAAAAGCGACTGTCTCTTAATTGGCAGCTCCAGCGAACATTAGCTAAAGTAAATTACCGCATTCATACCGACGCCATCAAAGACAAAATCATCCCTAGCCCGGTCACTCGCGTGCAGGCTCATGCCATTTATGCAAGCGAAGCCGACCTGCTGAATGTAGCACTGTTCGGCCAGACAGCCAAAGAATGGCGCGACAGCAACCCGGGGAAAGACGGTAATATCCGCGACTACGCCGAACTCGAACAACTGGTTGTTCTTTCCAACCTGGAAAGCATAAATGCGCTTCTTGTCCATCAGGGAATGAAACAGCCGGAACGCCTGATGCAGCTCAACGAAACCGCCATTACGCAGATGAAATCACTCGTCGCAAACAAGAGCATCAAGTTGCTGAAATGAGAGAATAAGCGGGGTGGGTGGTAAGTAAGTAAGATAAGAGAGATGGTGAAGGTGTCGGTTGAAAGGGAGAACGCGGGGAAATAGAATTAAGCGGATAGTACGCTTATGATAAGCGGATGATGTGCTTGATAGGGATGCAATAATCTGGAATTGGAAGGATATGATCAAGTGTCCGAAAAAATCGGACGGTTGAAAATGCTGAAGGTGCTGGTTACAGGGCAGAAAGCGCGGGAATAAAATGATGTGCTCGTCGGGATGCACGTATCGATGAAATAGAAGAATGAGTTAGGGTATTGCTGATAACGAGGGAACCTCCGACGCCAACATCATCGCGAGCAAAGCGAAGCAATCTCCGGATAGTCGACAAAAACAAGGTGAGGTCAACGGCAAGTGCCAAACAAGGCTCTTGACAATATGGTTGTAAACCGAAGCGACGGAAGGCTATTTTATGATGTAGTCCCAATCCGCCAAAGAGTGAAATGACAGCCAATTGATAGGGCATATTTTGTATGTTTTTTGGTTCGGGGTATTCAATCAACTATTTGTCGGGTTCTTCGGTTGGTGCGACAATGAATAATCTTAATCATAGAATTTTGAATAACCTGCCAATTCCCCTCCCTCCTCTCCCCGAACAACACCGCATCGTCTCCAAAATCAACGCCCTTCTGTCCCTCTGCGACAATCTCGAACAAAACCTCAAGAATGCCTCCGACAAACAAACGGAAATTTTTAATTCCGTTCTGGCAAAGGTATAGACAGCCCCATGCACTTACAATTGGCTATAAAACACAATGGCAACAAAACTTAAAAATAAAACCAATTGGTACGTCTATGCCATCGAATGCGAAAACAACTCCGTGTATATCGGCCAAACCCATGACGTCATGAACCGGTGGCGCCAGCATTTGTCCGGCAGAGGCGCCGAATGGACGAAGAAATACAAGCCGGTCCGCCTGTTTTATACCGAACGTCTTAATTCGCTTAAGAAAGCAATGTCGCGTGAAAAAGAATTAAAAACCTCCACCGGCAGAAGAATGTTGAAGAAAAAATTGTTGGATTATCTCGGGAGTAACCTGTCCGCCGGCCAGGCAGGGGCAGGGGAACAGGCGGAAGAATTGTTGAGGAGGATTTTGGAGGAAAAAACGAAGTTGGAAGCGGGGAAGAAAGCTAATAAGAAGAAACGCCTCCAGAACACGAGGTTCTGAAAGGCGTCGGACCGGAAGAATGGGCGTTGGCCGCACAAGCGATCAATTATTAGCAATTGGCCGGTCGCAAATCGTATTATTAGATATAGAAACAGCCGTCTGGAAAAACATGTTTTATCGTAAAAGGATCGCAATAGCCCTGCTCGCCTCATTTGACGGGGAGTTAGAGAAACTCCGTTTCCAGAAATTGCTGTTTCTTTTCACCCAAATTCAATCCCGCGCCTCCTATCACTTTATTCCGTACAAATACGGCTGTTACTCCTTTCAAGCCAACGCAGATATGATTGCCATGACGAAAACCGGAATGATTGACGACACCCATTCATCGTGGATCCTAAAGAGTGGACAGCATTCGGATGAAGCATTGACAAAAGAAGATCGGATCGTATTGAATCGTATTGAACACGATTTCGGGACAATGGATACGTCCGAATTGGTCCGTTACACCTACCTCCATTTTCCATTTTATGCCATTAACAGCCTGATCGCGCATCAAGTACTGAGCAAAACGGAAATAGCCGAGATATCGAGCCAGAGGCCAAGAGACGCAACGGCAGCGCTTTTTACGATAGGTTACGAGGGCCGGTCGCTGGAGGAGTTCGTAAATATCCTTATTGCACACAATATTAAAATGTTGTGTGATGTCCGTAAGAATGCGTTCAGCATGAAATATGGGTTTTCCAAGGGGACCTTACAAATTGCCTGCGACAATGTCGGCATCGATTACATACACATTCCCGATTTGGGGATTGTCTCCTCCGACCGCAAGAACCTTGTCACAAAAGCCGACTACGAAAATCTTTTTGCCCGGTACGGTCAAACGGTGCTCAGGGATACCGTTCCGCTGCAGAAGGAATTGGCCCTAAAGGTCCAGTCCGCCGGAAGGGCCGCGCTCATGTGCTTTGAGGCCGATCCTTCCATGTGTCACCGGTCTCACTGCGCTTCGGCGTTGGTTGCAAACACTCAACTCAACATGCCGGTCGTACATTTGTAAATGGGCCTCGAACAAATACTCATTGTCGCACCTGTGCCTCTTATGACCAGACAAAAAAGGTGTGCCACTGTCGTCCTCGACAGTGCTCTTGACCGTCGAAATCCGCTGCCAGGCAATCCTACCGGTGTCTCGTTAGCCTGCGTGCGACATCAAATTTTGCCCGGCCCGCGAGCTTGAGGACGATGAAAAATGATTGAACTTCCTCCTAAGAAGGTCTCGGAACCATCGAAGCATTGTTTCGGTGGTGATTGGACTGTTGACAAACTCGGCAGATTGCACAAGTACCTTGCCGCATACACGAAAATAATGGCAAAACAACATTTTGATTTTGCATACATTGATGCATTTGCCGGTACCGGCTATATTTCAAAAGAGCAAGACGATAACTCGGACAACTCACTTTTCCTTGATTTGGGTTTGGCCGAGCCGCAAACATTTCTCTCCGGCTCAGTCAAAACCGCTCTTGAGATTGAGCCCCGATTCAGCAAATACGTTTTCATCGAAAAAGACGCCGCACACTGCAATGACCTCAAGGCTACCTGCAATGAACACCAGCAACTGTTGCCACGAATCGATATTGTCAACGAAGAGGCAAACACGTTCTTGCAGAATCTTTGCGACAATTTTAATTGGGCAAAGAACCGAGCTGTGCTCTTCCTCGATCCTTACGGAATGCAGGTTGAATGGAAAACAATTGAAAGCATTGCCCGTACAAAGGCTATCGATATGTGGCTGTTATTTCCACTCGGAATGTCTATCAACCGCATGTTAATTAAGGATGGAAAAATTCCTGCAGCCTGGGTTAGGAAGCTTGACCGCTTTTTTGGGACACATGGTTGGGAACAGCAATTTTATGGGCAGCAAACCAATCCGACCCTTTTTGGTGAAGAAATATCAATCGTGAAAACAAGTAATTTTGAAGTCATTGGAAAGTATTTCATCGGGCGCCTGAAAACTATATTTCCCTGTGTCGCGGAAAATCCACTAACGCTTCGCAACTCAAGAAACATCCCATTGTTTCTCCTATGCTTTGCAGCAGGCAATGAAAAAGGCGGAGAAATCGCCAAACGCATCGCAGAACACATTCTCGGGAAATAAATAATGGCCAAATCCTCCATCGAATGGACCGAATCCACCTGGAACCCGATCACCGGCTGTTCCAAAATCAGCCCGGGCTGCAAGAACTGCTATGCGGAGCGCATGGCCCGCAGGCTTCATGCCATGCGGCAGGCCAATTACCTCAACGGTTTCAAACTCACCGTGCATCCGCACACCGTCAGCCTTCCATTAAGCTGGAAAAAGCCCCAGATGATTTTTGTAAACTCAATGAGCGATCTTTTCCATGCTCAAGCGCCCAAAGATTTCATCATGGAAATCTTTGGTACTATGAACAAGGCATGCTGGCACATGTATCAGATCCTTACGAAACGCGCTGAGCAGCTCACCAAACTGGACAGCATGCTTCCCTGGTCAGACAACATATGGATGGGCGTAACGGTTGAAAGCGCGGATTACGTTTACAGAATCGATCATCTCCGCGAAAGTCGCTCGCTCAACAAATTCATATCCTTTGAACCGCTTCTCGGCAGCGTAGGAAGGCCTAATCTCAAAGGCATTGACTGGGTCATTGCCGGGGGAGAATCCGGCCCCGGCGCGAGGTTAGTTCAGAAGGAATGGATCACCGAAATCCGCGATCAATGCATTGAAGCAGGAATTCCATTCTTCTTCAAACAATGGGGCGGGGTTCGGAAAAAGAAAAACGGCAAGATCCTGGACGGCCGTGTTTGGAATCAATTTCCCCCACGACTGGCCGTTGCATAGACATCGGTGCCTTGTATAGCCAAAACAAAAGATTCGTGTAGCGTCATAAATTGGAATCGCACTTTGCATGGCTAAATTTGACATTGTGGCAACGACCTTCTGCCAAGCGCCAGGGCGGACGGCAGAGTGCGCAGGAGCGCAGGGCTGCCTGACCGCGCCGATAGGCATAGCGGCAGGCAGCACCGAGGCCGTGGCCGAGCTCGTACGGAGGCCCGCCGCCGTTTTCGGCGGGGCGCCCAAATCTTATTAATGACATTAAGAAAACCAGCATGCCAAACCCCACCATTCCCGAAATCTATTTCCCCCCACCCTTTGTCAAAAGCGTCATCACCGACGCCCAGTACCGTACCTGGCTCACGAGAAAAGCCAAGTATATTATCGCCGAAGACCGATCCAGAAAACGCGCATGCGTAAAGACCGCCACGGAGCGCATGTACAAGCAGTTGATCCACAAGGCCGTCACCGAAGCCGGACAATTCGATCCGTTCACGGGCGAGACATTGCACTGGGAGCTGGTGTGCATGTGGAACGACGCCAACACCAAGAACCTGGACGAACCCGTGTTCAGGAAATATGCCCTGCTTCCCACCGTGGACCATGTCGATCCGTACGGCAGCAGCATCGATTTCGAGATATGTTCCTGGCATATCAATCGCAGCAAGAACAATCTCACGCCGCAAGAGTTTGTTGCGTTGTGCAAGAGAATCGCCGGCCGCGGAAACGCGCAACTATCCGGAAGCGTAAGAAAGAAGGTGAACGGACCCACGCTGCGCCTCGCTACCGTGTACGGTTCTCCGCAGAAATATTTCCTGCCCGACTTTCTCAAAGGTATTGTTCCGGAGGCCCAGTACAGGCGCTGGCTTCTTCGAAAGGCCTCGCACCTGTACCACGCAGACAAAAAGCAAAACCGGCCGTGCGTTGCTAACGCCACCGGCAGCCAGTACAAGGCCCTTATTCACCAGGCTGTCGTGAACAACGGACCTTTGGACCCGTTCACCGGCCAAACGCTTCGCTGGCGGTTGCTCGGCGCCTGGGACGATTCCTTCACAAAGAACCCGGGCAAAGCGCTTGTCAAGAAATTCTCACTGCTCCCCACCATCGACCACATCGACCCGTGCGAGAATGCGCCGGCCTTCGAAATCTGTTCGTGGCTGGTCAACCGGTGCAAGGCAGACCTTACGCCGGAGGAGTTTGTTGCGCAGTGCAGGCGGATTGTGGAGTTCAGGAATAGGACCAGGTCCGGTCAAGAAAGCGCTCTTGACAAAACGTATGCAAAGCGAAGACGCCATTGTAGATGATATCCTTTTCCCCTCTCTCTTCAGGAGAGGGGCGAGGGTGAGGTCAATAGACAAAAGAAAACCCCCGCGTCAATTTATATCCGATTTACCCCTCCGACGATCGAAGGACGATGTATGTTACCATGTATACTACGCCTGGGACGTTCAAGTCCTTTAACCCGCCGGGAGCACGCGATGTCTTGGATCAATCCCTCACAGACAAGAACCTTCAAGATCGTCAAAGACGCCAATTTCGCCGATGATGATATGAAGTGGATCGGAGCGTTGTCCAATGTTTCCGTCGTTACACTGGAGAAAAACTTCATACGGGTTCGAACCGAACTTGAGGATGCGGTGCCGGGAATTGTCGATTCGATCACCAAGCGGTATTGCAACAGTTCAAATCCGAAACTCAATGCGCTGTTCTGCGTTTACGTTCACCCCACGCCGAAACACAAGCCGTAAAAGATGAGACTCCTGCAATAGCCCGCCTCCGTGTCTCCGTGGTGAGTCTTCTTTTCTTTGCGCCTTCTTCGCGTCCTTTCCGCCTTTGCGGTGAATAACACAGCCCGCGCAGTCCCCGCGACTTAGCGCGGGGTTAGCGGGCGAATATAAAGTAAATTATTTCCATAGTTAAGGAAGAATCCCGCCACTTGGGGCGGGGTTCTTCAATCCCAATGCGTAAAAGTGGTATATTCCATTATCATGATACCGTTCAAACAAATCTGTCTTGCCGTGATTCCTGCATGCGCTCTTCTTCTCTCCGGATGCGCCTTTAAACTTCCGTTCAAGAACCCGACCCCGAACGAGTATTCAATCGCGGATGCCACATACGATCGTTCTCAATTCGGCAATGCGCCGTTTCCGTTCTGGTTCAATCTCAAGCCAGTTGAAATCCGGACCCTGCAAAACGATTCCCGGGCGAAATCGGAAAATCCCGACGAACTGCTCGCCCTGGCGCTGGTCGCATCAGGCGACGTACGGGATTCGATGTCGTTCAAGAGGGATACGGCAATTGTCAAGGGGTTCGTAGCCAGGATCAGGCCGTTGGTTGCAGCCGAGCACGATGCGTGGCACAAGGGACACGCCCTGTTCGATGCGATGCGGAAGGAATTCCTCAAGGCGGATCCCGCGGCCGATCTTGCGGGCTACGACGTGAATCAGGGCGCATTCTCAACGCTCCTTGAAACAGGGAAATACAACTGCATCAGTTCCGCCATGTTGTACATCGTCCTGGCACGGTACTTCGACCTGCCGGCAAGCGGGGTGCTGCTGCCCTCCTACGCATTTGTACAGCTCACCGCGGCGGACAACAAAATCATCGAAATCGAAACAACCGCCGGCAACGGGTTCGATTGGATCCACGACGAGAACTTCTATAAGGCAAAGGCCCTCACCTGGTTCTTATCGCGGGGTCTTCCGCGCTCGACCTATGAGGACTACAAGAAGCGCCTGGTCGTGGAACCGTACCGGCTGGTCTGTTTTGCCATGGCAAGGCGGCACATCGACCCTGCGGCCATGAAATTTGAAGATGTCAACCGGCTCAGGGAAATCACGGGATATGTCCTCGACGACGATGCCGCAACGCAGAAAGAACGGTTCGCACTTTACGCCCTGGAATGCCAGTATTTCCAGAAGTCGGGGGACTTCAAAACCGCGGAACGGATGTTTAAAAAAATCATGCCGGTCGTTCTGGCTCAAAAGCAGCGTTTTGCCGAGAACGGGGACGTGAGGTGGAGCATAGCCGCGCTGGAATACGGTTACGCGACCATCCTTCTGTCGGTTCACAACCATGAGGAGTTCGTCGCAGAATCCAAAGCGGCGCTGGACGGGATGGCAAAATCAGGGATGCCGGACACATCCGAAATGTACAAAGCCGTGTTTGAAAACGTTTCCCATTACATAAACTTCTACACCGATAACATGAGTGATTACGCCGATGCCGAAAGCCTCGCTACCGTATTTGCGCCCTATGCGAAAGGCCAGGAATGGTTCCTCACCAATGTGCAAGCCATGTACGGAACGCAACTGAAGCCGGCCTGGGACAAGAAAGATTGGCCCGAGGCGGTTCGGATCCTCAAGAAGCTGAAGGCGGTTGACCCCCGGGGCGCAAACACCGCCATGATCGCGAAAAACCTGGAAGCTGCATATGTAAACTGGTCGGTATCCTATTCCAACGAGGAAGAGTGGGCCAAGGCCAAGAACGTGCTCAGGCAATGCGTCAACGATTCCGCGTCCACGTCGCAATGCGGCGAAATGTTGGATGATTTGGAAAAAGCTCATCCGCAATAAGGCGATTGTCGCCCGCAGCACAAAAGAATCAAAAATATGGGCGTTCCCCGGCCAAAGGCCGGGTCGGTCTCCCTCCGGGCTCGGCCAAGGCCTCGGTGCCGCACCGCCACTATGGCCCTGCGGGCCGTGGTCGGGCGGCACTTTGCTCTTGCAAACCCGCCGGTCCACCTAACGCTGGGCAGAGGTTCAATGCCCATTTGACAAGATGGCACTTGCAAGAACGGTCTCCTAAGGTATTCGGTGAATTCCAAGGATACGGCTCAATTGGCGCGCGCACCGACGACATGACCGGGTTCAGCGGTTCGTACCGATACATCACAATGTACGGAATCGCCAGCACAACGGGGTTTGGTTACTCGGTGTGGGAATTCGAGATGTACGGGAAATAGGAGTTTGATTCTTGTTTGCCAAGGCATTCGCCGGGAGGATCGCAAGGTTTTTCCGGCGATTTCTGCAGGCTCCTATGTCTTGTACTCCTTAAGCAGTTTTTCCAGAAGGTCCCCAACGCCGCGCGCCGAGCAAGTTCTTGTCAAATAATCCATGTCCAGATGTTCGCGCTGCACTTTCACGACGTTCAACGCGTCATTCCACTGACGTTCGGACACTCCGTCGCCAAGCCTGTACCAATACAGTTTGTGGGCGACAATGTCTTCGGCGCTGCAGACATACATGGTCTGGTCGTCCGAATCAGCCAGGCGGTACCCGACCCGGCGCTTCATTTCGGTTTCGGCAAGCGCGTCGTCGGATAGTACGAAAATATCCAGTTTGTACAGCAGCTCCCTGTCTATAACATTGAAGGACGACCGTCGCATCACCGCGTCTTTCGCCATTTCCTCGTCGACATAAAAATGCTCGGAAAGCAAGGGCAGGATATTTTCGACCTGCTGTACATTCAGATCCGCAACGATATCAACGTCCTGGGTTGACCGCGGTATCCCATGCAACGAACTTGCAAGAGACCCTCCAACAAGGTACCTGATCCCGGCCTTTTCAAAAATATTCGTTGCTTTTCTTACAACGCTGAGCGGGTCGGATAGAGGCATTCAATATCCTTTTTCCACCGGGTCCCAGTTGAGAAACCGTATCATGTCCTTCCGTGGCAGCCAGAGCGCGGCAAGCCGGAGAGTCTCCTCGCGCTCGCTCATGGGCCCGTATTGGCTGCGAAGCCGGGTGAGCGCCATTGTCTGGGCCGATTGTGTGAGCTCGACAACCTGTTGAAGCTTACGGGCAGAGGACATCGCTCCGTACCCCGCGGTGAGGATTTGATCTGATAGTCTGCTGGTGTCATTCATAGAGAGTCGTTTGTGATCTCCCAATTCTTTATCCTTATTTCCTCGCAAAGAACTATAAAATTTTCACCACCAGCACCGTCACATCATCCGCCTGCGGCTCGCTGCCGGCGAATTCCTTGAGCGAATCGATGATGGCGGCGCTTATCTCCCGGGCGGGCTTTTTCCCTTCCGCAACGATAATTTCCTCAACGCGCTGCATGGGATAGCGCAGCCCCGACTTGTTCTGGCTTTCCGCAACGCCGTCGGTATAGAAAACAATGGTGTCGCCGGCCGCGACGCTGGTCGTGGTTTCCTCAAACTGGCTGTCCACGAAGCACCCGATGAGGGGAGCGCCGGTGGTAAGGTAATCCACGGTCCGGTTGAGCGCGCTTGCGTGCATGGCAGGAGGATGGCCTGCGCGTGAAAACGCAAGCACCTTGGTTGTAAGGTCGAGAATCGCCAGAAAACCGGTCACATACCTGCCTTCCGGCATAAAGCGGCACAGCTCCGCGTTCACCTGGGTAAATATTGACTTGGGAGAATCATTCTTGAGAATATACCGTGTAAAGGAGACTTTTGTCATTGCCGTGATGAGCGCGGCCGGCACGCCGTGGCCGCACACGTCGATCATGAGGAAGGCGACGTGCGTGTCGTCGATCTGGACAACATCGTACATGTCGCCGCCCACCGCGCCGCTGGGCAGATACACGCCCGAGAATTCGACGCCGGGAAACGCGTCAAAGGTCTGGGGCAAGAGCGATTTCTGCATGCGCTTGGCGGTCTC
>Ga0182027_10008426_pt1 | contig 15010 bp, 13 predicted proteins | sample 712E1DmetaG_FD_121300 | JGI IMG/M metagenome (GOLD analysis project Ga0182027, IMG submission 121300) | Permafrost microbial communities from Stordalen Mire, Sweden - 712E1D metaG (Illumina Assembly) | ecosystem: Environmental > Terrestrial > Soil > Wetlands > Permafrost | place: Sweden... | reverse complement strand
CGAGCCCGCAAAGACAACTTTCGAGATCGCGTCATGGAAACCTGTTGTGCCTTGCACAACTTCCGCCTCAACTACCGGCCATGGCATTATCCATCCGATTCTGCCAAAGTGTGATAACGTCTAATGAACAATATGCTGAATATCTGGGCGACAAAAAGAAACATCCTGTATCCGATTGGCAGAAAAAGAAAGATCATCCTGTGGTGAATGTTTCATGGGATGATGCCGTTGTTTATTGCAAATGGTTCAATGAAACGTATCAGGGTGAATTGAAAGAAACTGGCAATTTGATTTTGCGCCTGCCGACCGAAGCCGAATGGGAGAAAGCCGCGCGCGGCGCCTATGGCAATGAATGGCCGTGGGGTAATGAGTTTGATAAGAATAAATGCAATTCCAGTGAAGGAAAGAAAGGAGACACAACGCCCGTCGGTTTATATTCATCCGTAGGCGGGGACTCGCCTTATGGTTGCGACGACATGGCTGGCAACGTATGGGAATGGTGTAATGACTGGTATGCTGGCGATGAATACAAACAGCGCGCTAAAACATCTGTGGTTGACCCGCGTGGCCCAAAGGGCGGCGCATCACGCGTCCTGCGCGGCGGTTCGTCCGGCGACAATTATCAGCTCGCGCGCTGTGCGTCCCACTACCACAACAATCCTGATAACCATAACAGCCAAATTGGCTTTCGCGTTGTTGCTTCCCCCATCTTTAATCTCTGTACTCTGTATCTTTGTTCTCTGAATCTCTGAGTCTGTAAATTGAATTTACAAGACAACCTTTGCAGTTGAGAAAATATAACGCTTGCCTATGCAAATGCTTCGCGCGATAAACGCGGACGGAGCGCACAGAGGCACACAGTATTTTCCCTTAATTTCCCCGTGAACTTCGCATCTCGCTGAGCGGAGGTCTGAGCGTAAGTCGAAAACCGAAGTCGAAGCGCGGTCTTTATCATCAGCGTTCTATTCCAAAAAATCTTCGCGTCCGCCTGCCCTCGTTCCCTGCCCTTGTGTTCGCCTGCCCTGTGTTCTTCAGGGTCAAGGGTCAAGGGTCGAGGGTCGTGCTCTTCGCGGTTCGGTCTCTGACTCTGACAAATCAGTCCTCACTCCATCCTCCATGATCCATGACCCATTAACCATTTCCCAATTACCACCCCCTATTCTCTTGGCGTTCGCTTGCCCTCGTTCTCTGCTACGGTGAATTATTGAATGAGCGCCTTCCAGTCCAGCGCTGCGGCGGTTTGATGCAGACGATGATCGTCGTCCACGAGACGATATTCCAGGTTGCGGAACACTTTTTCAGCCAATGGCTTGTTGGTTTCAACCGGCACGATGGCATCCTGCCTCCCGTGAATGATGAGGGTGGGCACTTCGACCGGTGCGGGTAGATGCTCGGCGAATTCGGGCAGCATCAGGGCTGGCGCTAAAAGGATCTGCTTGCGGACTTGCGTGGGGTGCTGGGTTGTGAACAGGGCGGACATCAGGCCCCCAAACGATGAGCCGATCAAAGTCCAGTTGGGCTCCCTGCCCAGGATCGGATAAAGCTGTTCCATGCGTTCATCCAGCAAGCCGGTAAAATCCGGCGTGATGAGATCTGGATAGACCTCCCGGATGAGGGCCGCTTTATAGGTTTGGCTGTTTGACTCGAGACCGTGCAGGTATAGGATTCGTTTTGGATCGAGCATATCTTTCTCCTGTGAGGATTAAATCATGCCTTATGATTCCGATAACGGCTTGGGGCGGATGAATTCCTGTATTCCTTCTTTCAACTTTTTGGGGAAGGCGGGGGAGATGCGCCGGAATGTGACGGCTGTCATTGGATCATGGGAATCGATTAATACCTGGCGCAGGAAATAAATGGTTTCAGTCGGAGAAGCCTTATATAGGGTTAGCGCGAACTCCTTGATCTCTTCCTGAAGTTTGGCAGGCGCGGCCTCCATCACCGGTTCCAGTGCTTTGAGCAGGGGTGGATGATTGACAAACAGTGGATCTGCAATGGCGGAGATGGCGGCTTGCAGTCCGTTCGACCACAACCGCGTTCGTTCAGGCTGAAGCCATTCTGCGATCAATTGAAGGAATTGGTCCGGCGCTTCCTTGCGCATCCGCGTCAGGCCGCTATCCAAAAGTTCGGCGCGCAGACTTGGATCATGTATTTGTTTTATCCATGCGGTCAAACGCGCCAGTAATCGTTCTTCTTTCGGTGGGATGCTTCCAAGCAAAAACGCAGCCAGTAGCCGCGTTTCGAGGTGATCTTCATCCCAAAGGCGGTCCGCCAATTCCAGGGCCGCATCGGGAAATTCATTTGCACTGCGGCGGATTTCCTGCTCGATTTGTTTCAGGATCATGTTTGGCGTGCGGTACGAAGGCAGGCTCTCAGACGGTGCAATGGCCGGTTGCTGGCGTATCGAGCGGTCCACATAAGAGTCGAGAATCTCCTTCAAATGCCGGATGAATTCATCCGGCACGAAGAAGAAATCTGCCAAGCGCGAGGCCTGTTTGCGGAGACGGGTCAAATCAATGGCAGGCATTGGATGGCTCAGATGCCGTATACCAAATGTCAGGCGCTTTGGCTCTGAATTTAAAACCTCACACCTGACACTTGAAAACTTGAAATATCAATACGCTCTTGCGAAATAGGCTTTCTTCTCGGCCTTTTCGCCGCACACGATGCACTCGCCTGTGCCGCCAGGCTGGTCGAAGGGAATGCAGCGTGTCGTAGCCTTGGTATCTTCTTTAACCTTGGCTTCGCATTCCTTGCTTCCGCACCACCACGCGAACGCCCAGCCGTTTTGTACGACTTCCTTCAGTTCCTCATAAGTCTTGGGATCGAAAATATGGCTGTCGCGGAACTCGGTCGCGCGTTTGAGCAGCGCGGCTTGGATCTCGACTAACAGGCTGTTCACGCTCGTCGCAAGGTTCAAATGAGGAACAAATGATTTTCCGCCCTTTCCAGCGATGTCGCGGCGGGCCAGCGCCACTGAGCCTTTTTCCACATCTTTAGGCCCGATCTCGATCCGCAGGGGCACGCCGCGCATTTCCCAATCGTTGAATTTAAACCCTGAACTCACATTGTCGCGGTCGTCCATCTTGAGTCGGATACCCGCAGCTTTGAGTTCGGCGAAGACCTCCTCAGCCACAGGCATCACTTTGCTTTTCTCTTCATCGTTTTTGTAAATGGGCACGATAACTGCCTGAAAGGGTGCCAGGCGGGGAGGCAGGATCAGGCCCTGGTCGTCGCCGTGCGTCATGATGATCGCGCCGACCATGCGGGTGGAAAGTCCCCACGAAGTGGTGGAGCAGTATTGCAGGGTATTGTTCTTGTCCAGATATTGGATCTCGAAAGCCTTGGCGAAGTTGTGACCAAAGAAATGCGAGGTGCCGCATTGCAGGGCGCGCGTATCCTGCATCATGCCTTCGATGCTGGTGGACATCATCGCGCCCGCGAATTTTTCCGTTTCGCTCTTGACGCCTTTGATGACCGGCACCGCGGCCTCGTTGATGGCGAAGTCGGCATACTGGTCGAGGATGCTATAGGTCTCTTCCATGGCTTCCTCGTCGGTGGCATGCGCAGTGTGACCTTCCTGCCAATAGAACTCGGCGGTGCGCAGGAAAAGTTTGGTGCGTAATTCCCACCGCACGACCGAGCCCCATTGGTTGATCAATACGGGCAGGTCGCGCCACGATTTGATCCACCTGGAATACATATATCCGATGATTGTTTCGGAAGTGGGTCTGACTACAAGTGGTTCTTCGAGTTTTTCGCCGCCGCCATGGGTCACCACGGCCAATTCGGGCGAGAAGCCTTCCACGTGTTCCTTTTCTTTTTCAAAGAATGACATGGGGATTAAAATGGGAAAAGCCGCGTTGACATGACCTGTTTCCTTGAAGCGCCGGTCGAGCGCGGCAGTCATGTTTTCCCACAGCGTCCAGCCGTAAGGCCGCACGACCATACAGCCGCGCACGGGTGCGTAATCCGCTAATTCCGCTCTTAGCACAAGCTGGTTGTACCACTCTGCGAAATCTTCTGCTCTTGTAGTTAGTTTTTCCTCAGCCATTTTTCCTCTTGTTGTATGTCATTGCGAGAGCGCCCTTCTCGAAGCTGTCTTTTTGCGAGAGCGCTCTCCTCGAATCTGTCTTTTTGCGAGGTCGCGAAGTACGCCGAAGGCGTTGCTTTTCCCGAAGAATCTCCTGTTTTGAACGCGGGATTGCTCGCAACGATATTGAATCTATGATTTTGAGTCCAATAATTTCACGGCATTCTTTATATCCGGCGCAAATTGTACCAATTCTCTTTGCGTTGCGGAGATGTATTCGTCAAACGATTGGTAAACCTGATCGAGAACGTTCTGCCACCCGCTCCCGATCAGGATCAGCGGTCTTCGGTGCAATGAACCGATGATCATGAGATTCCAGGTCAGCGCGATCTCTGTCAACGTGCCGGGGCCGCCGGGCAGGGCGAGTGCCGCTTCACAACCTTCGATCAACGCCTGCAGCCGGTCCATCAGGGTTTTCTTGCGCCATTCTTCCTTGACCCACGCATTGGCACCGATCGGCCGCCATTGTTCGATATCCTCGCACGTCACGCCGATCACATACCCGCCTGCCTCCGCCGCGCCGCGTGAGACGGCTTCCATCGTGCCCATATAGCCGCCTGTCAAAACGACATGCCCGCCTTCAGCTAACAGCCTGCCAAGCTCCTGTGCTTCTGCATAAGCCGTTGAACCTGCTTTGGGTTTTGTTCCGCCAAAAACCGAGATTTTCATCAATACCTTCGTTGTCCTTTGCGATCATAAAACAAAAACGGCTCGCCAGTCTGGGAGCCGTTCGTTGACACGGTGAACTAAACCTATCCAGACCGGAGGGATTTTTTCAGGTGCTGGGACGGCAACGGGTTCAACACAAGCGAAGCAGTGCTGTGCATAATGGCCACATTATACACGATTTCCGGGATAAAATAATGGAGTGGCTGGCAATCTTTCCGATCTTCTGAAAAAAAATATTTCATTTGCGCAAATGGACTTAATTCAGCGCGTGGCAGATGAAGCCTCGCTACTGGAGCTTCCCATTTATATTGTGGGCGGTTTCGTTCGGGACCTGTTGCTCGGTCATCCGGGCCTTGACTATGACTTGGTGATTGAAGGGGATGCGATCAGGCTGGCGGATTCTCTGGCTTCCAAATATGGTGGCAAAGTGACGGTTCATGAAAAGTTTGGAACCGCAAAATGGTATTTGAAAGGTACGATATTCGATGACCAAATCTCGAAGTCCGAAAACCGAATATCGAATATCGAATTTCTCGATCTCATCTCCGCCCGTTCTGAAACCTATAAACATCCTGCCGCGCTGCCGACGGTCAAAATGGGGAGCATCGGGGATGATCTTCGCCGCCGTGACTTTACGATCAATACGCTAGCCGTTCGCTTGGACGGTGCTCATTTTGGTGAATTGCACGATGAACTCGGCGGTTTCGACGATCTTGAACAGGGTTTAGTGCGCATCTTGCATCCGCGCTCGTTTGTGGATGATCCCACTCGCGTGTTTCGCGCGGTGCGCTACGAAGCCCGCTATCATTTCAAGATCAGGCCTGACACGCTCGCTCTTATCCCTGAAGCCCTGGGATATATCCCTGCGCTTTCTCCCCAGCGTGTCCAGCATGAATTGGATTTGATCCTGGATGAGCCGAATGCCGCGCTCATGCTTTCGCGCTTGGATAAGCTGGGTTTGTTGGAATCCATTCATCCCGCCTTGCATGTTGATAAATCCCTGCGGGCGCGCTTCGAATCTGCGAAAAATATTCGACCCAACCTTTCCAATCTCGAATTATCGAATGATCGAATATCGAATATCGAATTATCGAATATCGACTTTCGCGATTTGCGCTGGCTTTTATGGCTGATGACCTTATCGAGCAGGGAAATCGCTTTTCTGAATAAGCGTCTCCATTTCACCGCGCCCATTTTGAAGTCACTGCTTGCTTCCTCAAAGTTGTTGGCGGGTTTGCCTGCTTTTGCGCATCTCAAGCCCAGCCAGTGTGTGGAACGTCTGGATGCCTTGCCTTTATTGTCAATAGCCGCGGTTTCGCTCGCCGCCCCGCGTGGAAAACCGAAACAGGCGCTTGAGAACTATATAACCAAATGGCGTCATGTCAAGCCGAAAACCACCGGTCATGATTTGAAGGATCTTGGCCTTGAGCCTGGGCCGCATTACCAAACCATCCTGCGGAAGTTGCGAAACGCTTGGTTGGATGGAGAAGTGAAGACTGCCCCGGAAGAAAAGGCCTTACTTGAGGTGCTTCTGGATGCGATACAGCTATGAAAATTTCCCTGTTGCTTTTTGGACATCCTTGCTCTATAATGTTATGGGATTGTTTCAGGGAAGAAATTAGATGGTGAAGGATTCATCAGCGGCGTTGAAAAACACGGTTAAACCCAGGGACGACTTCCCGTATCGTTTGCGTGAGCCGTTCCTGTCCACGCCTGAGGTGGTTCTTTTTCGCGCCTTAAAACAAATGGCGGGGGAGCGTTATGTGATCTATGCCAAAGTCTCCTTGAACGAGCTTTTCTATATTATCCGCCCGAACGAAAATGTGCATTTCTTCAATAGGATTTTCCGCAAGCACGTGGATTTTCTGCTATGCGATCCAAAAACGTTCAAGCCCGAGATTGGCGTGGAACTTGTCAGATCGGTTGGCAGGGATAAGACCCGGGCTAGCGAACAGTTTATGGAGGATCTATTCCTGACCGCCGGCTTGCCCTTAGTGCACATTCCGTCGGGCGACCATTATGAAATTTCGGATTTGATCTCGTTGTTTCAACTGGCAGTTGCAAAAGCCCGGGATGCCGGGGAACCGAAAATGTCCGGTTCAATCGAAGACTCGGTGCCGAGTTGTCCGGTTTGCGGGAAGATGATGGTTCTGCGCACGCGTCGTTCCGGCCCCTTATCGGGCGAACTTTATTATGGCTGCATTGACAACCCGGCCTGTCCGGGAACCCTGGGGATAAAATAGAGGGGCTGCCTATCCTTTTTGGACAGATCCAAGTGGGAGAAGAACCTGCCTAAATACCATGTTTTCGATCACAAATCAGTATACTACCCTCAAATTGATCCGTGAACGGGAAACAATAAATCACTGTCTTCCTCTTATAGACAAATCAATTTGATTTCGCACAATAAAAAGTCAATAATTCGCTTATATCACCGATTGGATTGTGCGGACTTGATTTGTTCGGTCTATTAGATAGCCTTCTAAAACCTGAGAAGCGGATTTATCCCTTTAGACTTGTTAGACCTTTCAGACATTTTGGACTTGTTAGACTTTTTCGACACCTATACAAAGTGTCTTTTCAACTCTGAGGCGTATCCTGCTCCAACTTGTTCTTTGTGGGCTTCCAGCCAATCGGCGAGGTGCGTTTTGCAGCGCGGCGGTTCCTGGGAGATCAAAAGGTTTGCCATCAAACCGTCCACTTCTTCGCGGGTAAGAAGCACATCTCCGAGAAACAAACTTAAGAATTGCGATACCAGCAAAGCCAGGCGCGGTGGCACGGGGATCAACAGTCGCCTCGCTCCCACCTTTTCTCCGATCAACTCCACCAATTCTTTGAAAGTGAAGATATCCGGTCCCACCGCATCCATAATGGTATTATCCTTCCGGTACACAGCCTCGACTGCGAGGCCCGCCAAATCTTCGATATATACCGGTTGTAAGCGATAGGAACCATCTTCCGGCAGGACGAAGAACGGGAAACGCTTGAGAAGAAATGTAATGTTATTGATCAGTATGTCTTCCGCTCCCACCAGGACGGTCGGACGCAGGATGGCATAGGACATCCCCGATTCGATCACCGTTTTTTCGTTGGCGGCTTTACCCCAAAAGTAGGGCAGGGGCGAATCGACGGATGGGTTGGTGATGCTGATGTGGACAATCCTCTGCACCCCCGCGCGTACCGCCGCCTGGATCAATTTGTGCGTATTCTCGACAGCACGCGGCTGGGTGTTGCCGCCTCGATCAAATCGAATCCAATAGGTATTGACCAGGATATTCGCGCCTTTCAGGGATTGGAACAAACCTTCCTCATCATTGAAATCCAGCGGGTATGCTTTGACGCTGCCGTTGAAAGGGTCGGGACGGTTTGGATGATTGGTAAGCGTGATCACTTCTTCACCGCGCTCCAGCAGCCGTTTGGCAATGTATTTTCCTGAATACGAAAACGCACCGGTAATAGCGATCTTCATTTTGTCCTCCTATTTGAGAATTTTCAAAATGCTCTGTACGGTATGTATGCCCAAAGTATCGAGGCGGGATACTGTGCGTGCCAGGCTGTCGATCGCTTCAAAGAAATCCTGCAGGGCCCGGACGCGTTCCAAAAGGAACTTTCGTTCGTTCTCGTCCATGGCTCCTTTCGCAGATTTCAGTTTCTCGAGCATCGTATTGACCGACCGGATAGCCTGGTCGAATTCTCGGTTTTGTCTTTCGCCCAAAATGGATTGGATGGATTTGTAGAAATCGGTTTCAGCCGCATAATAATCTTTTCGCTCGCCGAGCTTGGATGAGCGGTACACCAGCCCCAGGCGGGCGAGCGACCGCACATTAGTACTGACTGCGCCCTTGGTCAAGCCGCTTTGCTTTACCAGTTCGTCCAGGGAAAGGGGATTGGCTGCCAGATATAACACGGCGAAGACGGCCCCCACTCCCTTGGGGTAGCCCCAAAAATGGCTGATATGGCTGAGCCCTTCGATGAATTCTTTTTTGATGGGTTCGTTTTGTGTTGTCATAGTTTGTATAGTATGTTTAGTAAATACTAAACAAAATATAAGATAAAAGACTTGTTTTGTCAAGATGCCGCGCCGGGCACCTTACGTATCGTCCCGAAGGTTTGCACAAAAATGAGGCCCGAATTACGACAACCTTCGGGACGTTTTGTGTAAGGTGAGTTACAAATTCTTGAATGGGTTATGGGCTGGGAAAAAGTGTTGGGATGATGTCAGTTGCGTTGATATTTTCGGGGAGACTCTTATAGATGCTGATTTGGACGCGTAGGCTCTTTTGGTCGTCCTTGACTTTGAATGTGAATTCGACAAAACCGGCCTGGGGTCCGGCCATGGCGCTGGATGGCAGCGCCTCAACGATCTTCATCGTATTGATGATCCAGGTGCCGAGTTCATTGTCATCCTTTAGATCCTTTACGTTGATGGCGAAGTAAAAATCCGTCTCCATTGCGCTGAAAGTGGCTTGGCCGCTGCTGGTATAAACACAGTTTTCACCATATGCTTCTGCGCGCCCGCTTGCATCGGACTGGATTTGTTTGATGGCTTGATCAATCTGTGCACTGAGATCGGGCAGGCCCTGATATGCCCACACGTAGGCGCACTGCTCGACCGTTGGCGTGACCGCAGGCGGGGTGGCGCTCGGCGGCATGGACGGAGCGGGCGTTGAAATCGGCTCCGTGTTCGCACAGGCCGCCAGCAGGAGGATACAAAAGAGCGGAGCGTATTTCATTCCATCCGCCATATATCTGCTTTTTAGGCGATCCTTATTAGCTCTTTAACACATCCATCGCTGCCGCGGCCATTAAGGCTGTGCCGCGCACCAGCGCTTCTTCATCGAAATCGAACTTGGGATGATGATGACCGTAATCAAGGTGTTTTTCCGTGTTGTTCGAGCCGATGAAGAAGTAACACCCCGGCACTTTCTCCTGCATGAAGGCCATGTCTTCCGCCCCCATCGTCATATATGGGGCTGTGTCAATGATCGAATCGGTCAGCAGTTGGTGGGCGGTCTTCTGGACCTTTTCAGAAACTGCCTCATCATTGATGACCGCCGGCGTGACACGCTTGATCTCTATTTCAACCTCGCATCCCATGGCTTGGCCCACGCCGTGTATGATCTGGTCGAATCGTTCCAAAACTCTGTTGTGGACATCCAGGTCGAACGTGCGGATCGTCCCTGTAAGCTCGGCTTCCTGCGGTATTACGTTGAAAGCTGTGCCGGAATGCACCGTTGTCACGCTGACGACTGCCGATTGCAGCGGAGCCACATTTCTGGAGGTGATGCTTTGTAAAGCGCTGATGACTTGGCTCGCCGCGACGATTGGGTCTATCGTCAAGTTCGGTATGGCTCCGTGACCGCCTCTGCCAGTCAGTTTGATCGTGAACAATTCCGCCCCGGCCATCACTGGCCCTCCTGCCACGCCGACCCAGCCGACAGGTTTCTCGTTCCACACATGCATGGCGAGCGTCTTTTCCACTTTGGGCGAATCAAGCACGCCATCCCGGATCATCATCTCGTTGCCGCCGACTTCCTCGCCGTTGAATCCCTCCTCCGATGGTTGAAAACAAAATTTAACGGTGCCGTTCAATTGGTCGCGGTGTGCTTGAAGGATTTTGGCCACGGTCAGGCCGATGGCCGTGTGGCCGTCGTGCCCGCAAGCGTGCATCACCCCTTGATTCTGTGAAGCGTATTCCGCACCGGTCTCTTCGGTGATGGGCAATGCATCCATATCGAAGCGGATCAAAAGCGTTGGTCCCGGCTTCGAACCTTCCAGTAATCCCACCACACCCGTCTTTCCGATGCCTTTCGTCACTTCCAGCCCCAGGGCTTCAAGTTCCCTGGCGACAATGCCGCCTGTGCGGATTTCATGGAATCCGAGCTCGGGATGGATATGAAAATCCCTGCGCATGGATTGGGTATAGGGAAACAATTCTCGTGCTTCTTTGATAAAGTCAATCATGATGTTTCTCCTTGTTCAAAGGCGGTTTGATCTGCGGTTGGGCGGGTCAGATTTGGTTTCTGTGGGCCGGAAAGATCCGCGTGATCTTATGCTGATGGATTTTATCCCAACTTTCCTTCGCGGTCTGATTCTCATCCGGAATGGCGAAGCGCGGCGATAGATCGCCGGTAAAGGTGAAGCCCTAATCCAGGATTAACGTCACGCTGTCCTGGCTGTGACCGGGTGTGGAAATGATCTCGCCGTTGATGTGACTTCTCTATTGCCCGTATTTGATGACGCGGAATTTTTCTTCGTAGCGTGGGTTCTCATCCGTGCTGTCTTCGGTATGGCGCGACCTCATGCGTTCCTTGAATGCTTCGGGATCGCCCACTTGCGTTTTATGTTCGAGCAGTGCCATTAATCGTATCGACCATGTTTCGGTTACGTCCAGCGTCACATTGGGTTGGTTGGTCAGCGTAACCCAGACTTCGTTGGGCTTATGCGGTTCCAACCCTTCGTCCAGAAGTTCGGGGAAATACGTTCTGTTCCCCGGTGCTGGAAAAACGGCATCCAGCGCAGCTTGTCCGGCGGCGCGGTGATCTGGATGGTTGATGCCGTACCCTGCAAATAGATTTTGCGGGTCGGAGGTCACGAAAATATCCGGTTTGAAGCGGCGGATGGCGCGCAGAACGTCGCGGCGTAGGTCGAGGTCTGGGACGAGGTAACCGTCGGGACGGTCGAGCCAGTGGACTGCCTGCGCTCCGATGACTTTTGCGGCATTTGCCTGTTCTTCATGCCGGATACTGCATAGCATTTCCGTGGTCATCCCGGCCGGTGTTGTATCGTTGAAGCCCTTGTCGCCGCAGGTGAGGAGGAAGTAGGTGATCTGGTGTCCGGCGCGTGCCCAGCGTATGAGGGTCGCGCCGCAAAAGAATTCGGGGTCGTCGGGATGGGCGAGCACGACCAAAATGTTTTGAGGTTTTTCCCAGGCGTCAGGTGTGGAGGTCTCTGTCATGGTGGTTTATGAGAATTTGAGATGGATGAGTCAACTGCAAGAACCAAATAAACACAATCCGAATACCGAATATCGAATAACGATTTCCGACCGAAGGTGCAGGCGGTCTTCCTGCTTACGATTTCCGATTCCCGGATTTGCCGCAGGTGCATCCGCCGCCTTCATGACGGTCGCATGGCGCTTCGGATTTGCGTCGCAAGGCTTCGAGTTCATCCCATGGTTGAAGTTCTTCCTGGTCAAAAGTCACCACGAAGGATTTGCCTTCCTCACCTTCAAGCAGCACCATGACTTTATTGCTGAGCGGGATCACGTCAACCACTTTGCCCTCGCCGCGCGGCGTTACCACGACCTTGTTGCGCTTGGGAAGCTGCTTACGCGCTTCCACGTATTGCTCATATTCGTAAATTAGGCAGCAGCGCAGGCGTCCGCACATGCCGGTGATTTCCTCCGGCGTGAGCGAGATGCCCTGTTCTTTCGCCATCTTGATCGAGATGGGACTGAAGTCGGTCAGGAATTTGGAGCAGCAGCGGGTTTCGAGTCCGCAGGCGCCCATGCCTCCCAGCAGTTTCGCCACATCCCGCGGGCCGATCTGGCGCAGTTCGGTATGTGTGTTAGGGTACAGGTCCTGCATGTCTTTTTTTAGAGACTTGAGATCCGCCTTGTCTTCTGTCTCGGTGCTGAACAGGAAAGCCAGCCGCGTACCGTCATAGTTGTATTCGGCGGCGACGATTTTTAAGCCGGCGAGTTTGAGTTCGGCGGCGCGGGCGCGGCAATTGATCATCGCTTCGGTTTGTTTGGATTGCCAGGATTGCTGGAGCAACAGGTCGCGCGGCGTGGCGCGCCGTTCGACGGGTTTCCATCCGCCTTCAGGCGTGGGTGGAATTTCCTGAAAAACGGTGACTACCTCGCCGAGGTGCCTGCCGCGTGCGGTATCCACAATCACATGTTCGCCTGCTTTCACATCCGGCAGGGCGGCTGAGTCGAAGTGATAGACTTTTCCAATTTTGTTAAAACGTACACCTATAATGTTTCGTTGCATGGTTGGAATTATACCGTAGTAAACGGTTCGTCAACCCACCCGATTAGGCTCGTTGGGCTCGCTCAGAGTTTGTACGCGATTCCAGTTATTGTTAACCCCTTGGCGGTATTTGTACAGAGCGACATTCGTTCCTCTTTTTGGGGCTATTTGCAGGGTATTCAAGAAGGGGAAAGGGGATTTTGGAATGAGGAACGAATAAAAACGAATAGGGCAAAATGTATATATTCTGCCTAATTGGGTAAAGATAGTGGATGATAGTTTTTAGGGATGGTGGAAAGGAGGGGATTGAAGGCGGGGAGGATGAGAGGTGCGGGAAAATCTCACGCAAGGGGGCAGAGAGCGCAAAGGGGAATGGGTGACTGGTTTCGAGGAGCGATATTCGATTCTCGATATTCGATATTCGATATTCGATACTCGATACTCGATATTTGTTACTCGTTATTCGGGAGGCGGGAGTGGGAAGGGGAGGGCGGGGAAGAGGCGTTGGATTTTAGATGTTCGAGAAGGGAGGCGGGAGTGGGAAAGGGAGAACTTATCAGCTGCATAGGATTCATTGGCAGGAATGCAACTTAACGGTGCGAGGAAGGGTGTAGGAGACCTAAAACGCAAGACACGATTGGAGATCTTGCCCGCAACCCTGAACCCTTGACCCTGAAGAACACAGGGCAGGCGAACACAAGGGCAGGGAACGCAGGGCTTAGAACGGCGGACAGTCGGTCAGTGTTCGGAGGGGGAGATTTTGGATTTACGATTTGAGAATCGGGAATGGGAAATGGTTATGGATCATGGGGTTATGGATGATTCGAGGAATCGATGGAGGTAACGTAAGGGGTGCAAGGTTGCAGTATTTTGTATCGGCTCGTTTTAGTTGAAGCGTTGGTGAGTATGAGGTTGTGAAATGAAATGCGTGTAGCCAATTGAGGAGCGAGGGAGAAGAGGAAGGGTGAAGGAGGTCTAAAACGCAAGACACAATTGGAGACCTTGCGGTCAGTGTTCAGCGGGGTCAGGCTCCCTTCGGGAGTGCTTGCTTGGAAAAGCACCAACGCTTTGCGTGCTTCGCGAAGTACACGTCGAGAAGACCCCAGCCGAGCAAGTTACTTTGCCGCAATGGAGAGAGTCGAGAAAGGATTGAAGAGAGTAGGAGGAGGCGAAAATGCAAAGGGAGTAACTCGGGCAAGGAGAATGGTTGATGGATCATGGAGTTATGGATGATTCGAGGAATCGAGGGAGGTAACACAAGGGGTGGAAGGTTGCAGTATTTTGTATCGGCTCGTTTTGCTGGAAGCGTTGGTGAGTAATAGGTTGTGAAAGGTAATGCGTGTAGCCAATATAGGAGCGAAGGGGAAGAAGAAGGGTGCAGGAGACCTAAAATGCAAGACACAATTGAAGACCTTGCGGTCAGGTTTTGGCGCAGGTCAGAGACCATGCGCCAGCGAGGCCGCTTAAACACTACTGGGGCTGAAGCATTACCCGCCCATGGATTCCCTGGGTCTCTCCATTGCACTGCATCGCAAAGCGAATGTCAAACGACGTGACAGGATTTGTATTCAGACTATTTGCATTTTGAGCGCTCTGCAATATGTCATCAGTGAAATCCCCCTCCACCGCATCGCATTTTTTCCCATTGTCTTCCATCGTCATGCCGGGGTTCTTGCCCTGGGGATACAACTTGGCATCCGGGAAAGTCATGCCGACAGAAAAAGGTACGTTTTCTCCCGGGTCAAATACGAGAGTCCACTCCCCAACTTTTATCTGGAGGGCGGTGCTTTGCCCCAGAAAAGCAGCCACTGGCTTTTGATTAATGACGGTTGTCTTTCCTCCTCCCAAAGACTCGCCGGGGTCGGACACAAGGCAAAGCCCTTGTTGCAAGGATTGGCATACTGACGGCACATCCAGCGAAAGGCCTCCCGCCGGTTGCTGCGTGGGTACTGCGGTTTGAGCCGGAGCGCAACCGGCCAGCAGGATGAACAAGGAAATGATGCATATTCTCTTCATGATGTTTTTGGTGCGGCAACCTTCCGCCTCAACGGTAGGTCGAGACACATTCTCCTTTTTTGTGAAATGTTGTTTTGGCTTAATATTTTACTACTCTTCTTCGATTTATTTTACTGATGTTACGCAGAGGGTCATGGCCTTCTCAAAGTCCATGGTGAACCTATACCTTGTCATTTTTTTAACGCGAAGCACGCAAAGCTCGCTAAGATTCTTGTTTTTTCTTCGCGATCTTCGCGCCCTTGGCGGTTCGTTCTCT
>Ga0182027_10008425_pt1 | contig 15010 bp, 10 predicted proteins | sample 712E1DmetaG_FD_121300 | JGI IMG/M metagenome (GOLD analysis project Ga0182027, IMG submission 121300) | Permafrost microbial communities from Stordalen Mire, Sweden - 712E1D metaG (Illumina Assembly) | ecosystem: Environmental > Terrestrial > Soil > Wetlands > Permafrost | place: Sweden... | reverse complement strand
TCTTGGCGGCCCGCAAGGCGGACGTCGATCAACTCACTAAACTGGCCGCCTAAAATTTTGCCAAAAATGAAGAGTTCTCTGAAATTGCACTGCGGAGGCGCTCCCGATTCGGAATCGGGATTCCTTCTTTGCGTCTTTGCGCCTTGGCGGCTTTGCGTTGAAAAGTCTTCCTTATCCGTGAAATCTCCCGATTCGGAATCGGGATGGCTCAATTCCTTCGGTGGTGGTTGGCCGCGCATCGGTGCTCTAGCGGAGGAGCATGCAATTCCAACAAAATTTTTGCCGCAAAGGAACGCAAAGATCGCAGAGGCAACGACTTATGGTGTTTTTCCTTTGCGTTCTATGCGTTCTTTTGCGGCCAATTCCTGTTTGATTGCTGCTTGGCCGCGCTGCGCCGATTGCGGCTCTTTGCGGCAAATCATCGCAACTATCTGTCTATGAACAACTTACACTTAAATCCGGGTTTTTCCAATCAAGCTCAATCGCGCCTAATTAAGCCTAATTAAGCCTAATTAAGCCTAATTAAGGTTAATTAAGGTTGAAATATGGTGATTTTGAGGCAACATGTCAAAATATAGCCACGAAAACAATGTCTGGAGGTTTGACTGGAGTGTGAAACGGTCAAAGCTCGGATCGAATTACGGCTCGACCGAGTCTCGCCCTACCCTTAACCACCGTGAGGTTCCTCGCTGTTCTCGGTGGAATGCAAGGACCGGTTCGGCGTGGTGTTCGTATGCATCAGGCAATCCCAAAGGGATTGAATCTATCAGCCCTGCGTTGCGAGGAACGAGCTACCCAGGGGGCAAGACAGCGAAATCCCAAACCCTGAAAGGGTTTCATCTCCTTCATAAGTCGTTGATATGCAACCCTTTCAGGGTAGTCACATTCCTTGTCGCAACCCAGCGTAGGCCCTCTCTGAATCGGGCCAACGCCGGGCTGAGTGATGCAATCCCGTTGGGATTGCTGAACAGGCCGGTTCCACCAGTTTGGAAGCCCCTGTTCCATATTCCACCGAAAACCGCGAAGAATCAAAATGTCAAAATCATGACGAAAACAGACAACTTTTTCTGTTCCCCGGCGTCTAAACAGATATAGTGATGGAAAGCATGAATACCGCCTGCCGCGAGGCGCACTTTGAAAGGAACTAATTTCATGAAGTCAATGACGAAGAAGATTACCGACTCGGAGAAAAAGCTCTGGGTATGGTTGGCTGTAATGATCCCCCCGCTTACATTTGCCAAAGACTCGGAGTTTTTCGTCAGATCCTTCTCGAATAACTTTGTGCCGCTCTCCAATGACCTGAAGCAGGTTCAGGACCCGCGTCTGGCCCTGCTCTGGTCGTTGGAGCTGACGCGTGCGAAAATGGATACAAGCTATCTGGACGTGATGGTGAGCGGGCACCAGTTTTCCGAAGCGGAAATCGCCGGCATCAAACCCGATATTTACGACATCGTCCGCGAATCCAAATTGGTCCGCGAAAAGCTGGCGAAAATGAAACTCGATGCGCCGGAGTTTTCGCCGGAGAACTTGCGCGAGTTGGATAACACCAACTTGTTCCTGCTCGAAGCGGAGGAAAAGGCGCAGTAATGCGGTCATTCAGGAGGCTGAACATGAACTTTATGACGATGATTCAACGTGGCTGGTTCTTAACGCGCTGTCTGATGATGATGGCGATGACGGCAACGGCTCCCGCTTGGGCCGCCGAATATGAGGTGGACGGCAAGTTGAGCCAGACAATATTCCGGGTCAACTCGAGCAACCTTCACGCCTCGGCCTCGTTCACTGTGTTTGTCAGGGACTGCGGCTGGTTGATTCAGACCACCGAGACCAACGAACGTGGAAATGTCCTCCTGCGGGAGATCGGTTCCACCAATGCGGGCGTGATCTGCGAATGTTATCACGGTGCGCAGGCTGCTCAGGCCCCGGCCCCGGGCGGCCCGCCGCCGCAGACGGTTGCCACCATCATCCCGGGCGACATTCCGGTGGGACAACTTGACATCGCGGTAACCGGCCACTTGTGGCTGATGTTCGCCTCGCAATGTTACTGGACCCATCTGAAATCGGACCGGCTCACTCCGGTGTATGACTGGCATGCGTCGGTCGCCGCCCACGGTGACAAGCAAACAGTGGAGGCCCAGTGGGACCTCTTGAGCGGGCCTGGCTCCCTGCCGCGGGAAGTGAGGTACCTGGGGCAGTGGGAAGAAACCAACGGCCTTTACAGAGTCACCGGCTCCAACTCGGTTGCCGGGATGCTGATTCCAACCGGATTCTTTTTTGAAGCGCGCACTGTAGGCCCGTTGCTGGAAAACAGCTTGATTCACGGCATGACGGTCCGCAAGAGGGTGGATGTGGAGGTAACAGCGGTCCGTCCGGTTTGTTCCCGCGCGAGCCTGCTGCCGTCGCCGCCCGCCGGAACATTTATTATTGACAGGCGCATGCCCGATTTGGCGGCGCCGTCCTCCGTGCCGTCATATAGGATTGCCAAGGCCGGGCAATGGCCCTCGATTGAAGAGGCCACGCAGATGGTCGGAGCCGTGAGAAATGCCAATGCCCTTCCGCCGCCGCGCGCGCCCGTGCAAACTCCGCCTCCCGACATTCGATGACGCGAGGCTTTTTCTCGAATTCAGTCTTTTGCAGACTTCAAATAGCTGATGCCGGTCATTGTCAACAAAGGAAGGATGTGGGGCATGTCGTCTTTGCCCACGACGATGACGGTGGTATTGCCAAGCGCGATCCGGTAGCGGTCGGCGACTTCGTACTTTTCCCCGTCCGCCATTCTGATCAAAAAAGGGATGCCTTCGTTTATCGCCGTCTGAATTTTATCTCTCGTCATACCGGCTCAATTTTATGCGGCAATTGACCAAAGTCAAACTTTCTACGTCTTGTCCCTGCCGCGGCGTTGCGCGCGGCGCTTGGCGTCAAGCAAACGGCTCGCTGTGGACGCCGCTTCCGGCGCGGGCTTTTTCCCGTCCTGCGGCGGCGGCGCGGCGGAAGCCGGCTTGCCTCTCTCTGCGGGCTGGGGCTCACTGGCGGCGTCCGTCACCGGCGTTTCCGGGCGGAACAGGTCCGGGCTGGGCGCGGCCTCCGGGGCCGGCTGCCGGGCGCGCACTTGTCCGCGCCGATTCAGCAGCGCCGCCAGGGAATCGTCGGCCTCCTTGGGGCGCGGAATGCCTTTCCAGAAGAAGATCCAGCGGCGCAGCAGCGCGGCCCCCTTGAGCCATTGTTCCGCGTCCAACTGAATGCGCCGGACTCCCACGTCAAACGGAAAGAGCAAAATGGCGAACCCGAGCAGCCAGTCCCGCAAATCCTGCGGTTGAAAGGTCTTTTGCCGGTCGTGCAAAAACGGACTGTCGGTGGCGGGGTTCAACACTTTGCCGCCGCCCAGTTCGGCCAGCCGGCGGAGCAGGCTCAGGTTCGGTTCCGAGTCGTCGAACTCCGGCGAATAATTCACGCTCAAGCCCAGCGCCTGCGAGCGGCCGGTGCCCCGGTCCAGCAGGTTCATCAAATACGCGCCAACGTCCTTTGTCGGAAACCTGGCTTCGTAATGGCCGGGGCCGGTTTGTTCCAGGCGGACGGTCTGGTTCTCCCCCCTGGGGCTGACGACAACTGTTTCCAGGTTCAGAAAATTCCGGTAATTCCCCCGCGCGTCCACCGCCTCCACGCTGATGCGGCCCTCGCCCTTGTCCACCGCGACCTCGGTGGTGAAATCGGACGCTTCGACGCGCCGCAGGCTCCAGAGCGCCACTTGCATCCAGAACTGCCGGTACTTCTCCCAGCCCAGCCAATTCGCCGCCCATTTTCCCTTCGCGTCGGAAGTCCACGCCACCGCGCGGCCCAATCCGAATTGCCAGTGGGCCAGAAGCGGATCGCCCTTTTGCGTGACCAGCGGGATTTCCGCCCGCGACTTGGGCGTCGTGCAGACATAACCGAGCAGTTGCGGAAATTCCTCCGGGCCGATCCCCTTGACCAGTTCGGTTGACACCTGCATCTGCGGCTTGAACGGCTCCTCGAAGATGGCCGACTTCAAAATCACCGACGCTTCCTTGATGAAGATCTGCGGCAAATCCATCGCCGAATCCACCGGCCAAAACTGCCCCTTTCCCTCCGCCGCCATCCAGCTCATCGTGTCCGGGGCCACATGCCCGCCGATCATCACGGTGCTGATGGTGATGTTGGAAGCGACGATGTTGGCCACGAGGGTTTTCTGAGGCGGGCTGGGATCGCCGTCGCTGAACACGACCATGTGTTTGAGATTGGCGTGCGAGGCGCAGAGCGCGTCGAAGGCCATTTGCATCGGCCCCTGGAAACTGACCATGTCGCCGGGGTTCATCCCCGAGATCAGGCGGCCCATCTCCTTCTTGTCCCCCACTTTGGCGAGCGGAAAAAGCCACTGGCTGTTTCCATTCCACAACACGATCCCCATCTCATCCCCAGGCCCCAGCGCGTCCAGGGCCGCGTAGGCGATGTCGCGCGCCCAGGCGTTGCCGCCCGGAAATTCGGTCGCGTGGCAAACGATGGCCAGCGCGCCGTTGGGCAGGACTTTTTTGCTGCTCAACTCCATTTCCACCGGCAACGTTTCCTCCAGCGGCGTGCCGCGATAGCCGCCCGCCGCGAATGCCTGGTCCCCGCCCAGGCAGACCAACCCCACGCCAAAATCCCGAACCGCGCTTTGCAGCAGCCGCATCGAGTCCAGGCCCAAATCGCCCGCCGCCATGTTGCACAAAAAGATCGCGTCGTAACTTTGGATTTCCGCCAGCGTGCCGGGAAAGCGGTCGGTCAGATGCGCGTCCAGGCTTCCCGATTGCAGCGCCGCCAGCAGCGCGGCGTCCTCCTTGGGATTGCCGGAGACGATCAGCACCCGCGGGTCGCCCTGCACCGAGGCGAAGGCCGTGGCGTGATTATTCTGCGGGACCGAGTCGTGCGGCGCCTCGATCTGCGCGTCATACTTATAAAACCCCGCCTGATTCAGCGTCTGCGGAAAGGTGAACAGATTCTTGCCCGCCGCCAGTTCCACCTTCTGTTCGCCCAGATAAGTTTCGTTCAGATACAGGCGCATCGTGCCCGTCTGCGCCTCGTCGGATTGCACCACGATCTTTACGTCGAACGTGGTTCCCTTCTTCAACCCGGCCGGCACGCTCAATTTTCTGACTGACACATCGCTTCCCCGGTTGACCCCCAGCGGCGCCACGTCCAGCGTCACCCCCAGCGGGCGCGCCGCCGTGAGCGCGGAAATGGCGTCGCCCACGTTTTCGTTGCCGTCGGACAAAAGCACCAGGCGCTTCTGGCCGGTTTCGGGAAACGCCGCCGTGCCCAGCCGGATGGCGCTGGCGATGTCGGTCCGTTGCGCGCCGACCACCGCCTGGATTTTGGCCAGGTCAACCTGCGCGTTGGGGCGGGATTCAATGGCCGCTTCGCTTCCGAAAACAAGCACGCCTGCCAGGTCGCCGGCTTTCTTCTTTTGGGCCGAGTCAACCACGTATGTCAGCGCCAAGCCCTGCTGGTCCGACGGCGGGCTGGACGGCACGCTGTCCGAGCGGTCGAGCAGATAAAGAACTGTCATCCCTTCAATGGGCCGCTTCCATTGCAACCCCGCCATCGCCAGCGCCAACGCCAGCACGACCAGCAGCCGCAACGCCAGCGCAGTCCAATGTCGCCACGGCCCGATCTGCACATCGGATTTCCACGACAGCCAGACCACCCACGGCGCCGCAAACACCAGGGTCACCAGCCAGATTGGATTGGTGAATTGGAAGTTCATCTACGCGCCCGGCTCCTTCCGCAAGAATTTTTGCACGCGATGATTCAGCGCGTCGGCCACGTAAAGATTCCCCTTGGAATCCAGCGCGATGCTCCACGGCTCGCTGAATTGCCCCGGCGCTCCGCCCGGGCCGCCCAGGATTTCCACCGGCTGGTCCTGCGCGTCAAATATCTGGACGCGGTGGTTGCCGAATTCGCACACGTACTGCCGCCCCGCCGCGTCCACCGCGATGTCATAAGGATAGCTGAATTCCCCCGCGCTGGAACCGGGCTTGCCGTAAGCGCGCAAAAACTGGCCGTCCGCCGAAAAAATCTGAATGCGCTGATTGCACGAATCCGCGACGTAAATCCGGTCCTGCGCGTCCACCGCGATTCCCTCCGCCCGGTTGAATTCCCCCGGTCCACTCCCGGGCCGCCCCCAGGCGCCGAGGAGCGTCATCCCGTCCGCCGTGAACTTTTGCATCCGCTCCGACGGCCCGTATTCGCAGACAAAGACCTCCCCGCGCGAATTGACCGCGGCGCCGCGCGGCATCCCCAACTGCCCGGCGTTGGTCCCCGCCGCGCCCCATTGCGCGAGCAATTTCCCTTGGGGCGAAAACACATTGACGCGCGAATAATGCGGCTCGATCACCACGATATTTCCGTTGCGGTCGCGGCACATTCCCTTCGGTTTGCCCTTGTCGGTCTGCGTCATTTGCCAGTCCAGCAAAAACACGCCGTCCGGCGAAAACTTCTGCACCCGCGCCGTCATGTCCACCACATACAAATTGTCGTTCGCGTCCACCGCCACCCCTCGCGGCTTGTTCAACTCCCCCACCCCGGTGCCGCGCGCGCCGATGATCCGCACCGCGCTGAACAACTTGCTTTGGATGGGGAACACCTTCTCCTGCCGGGGCGAACAGCCGGCGGCTGTCAATAAGACCGCTGCCAGCGCCGCCGCGCGGAAGCGCCTTCCCCGCCGCCAGTCCCGCGTCCCGCCCCAGGCCGCATACGCGAACAACGGCAGCAACGCCAGCGCCATCAGCCACAAACAAAGCGCGTTGACCTGCGGGTTGTGGCCGTAATGGAGCAAGTTGAAGATCCGCAGCGCCATCGTCTGGCCGCCGGGCGGCACGATCAACACCAGCGTTTCCACGTCCCACAAACAGAGCAGATACGTCAAGTACCACGCCGCCGCCAGTTGCGTCGAAATCTGCGGCCAATAAACATGGTGTAGCAGTTGCCCGAACGAGGCCCCTTCCAGCCGCGCCGCGTCCGCCAGGCTCCGGTCCGCCGCCCGCGCCGCCCGCGCCACCGTTGTCCAACCCAGCGCCGCGTAGCGGATCGAGTAGGCCAAAACCACAATGACCCCGCTTTGATATATAAAATTCAGCCACGGACGGTTAAAAATCCAGATCAGGGCGATCCCCAGCAAAACCCCCGGCGTAAAAAACGGAATCCACAACGCCCAATCCAGACGCGCCCGCCATGTCAATAATCCGAACACGATCACCGCCGCCGCCGTCACCGCCGCAAAGCCGAGCGAATGCGCCATGTCCGCCCGGCCCGCCGCGAGCGCCGGGGCGAATTGCCGCCAGGTTGACGCGCTTCCCGCCAGTTGCCAGAGCGGAATTCCCAGCGAACAGACCGCCAAAAACAGCGCCACCGCTCCGCCCGCCCGGCGCCAACCCGCGCCCAACTGCCGCCGCAGCGCGGACGCCGCCGGCGCATCCGAGCGCCACGGCCAGGCTGCCTCGCGTCCCCGGAAACAGAGCACCAGCAGCAGCGGCGCCGCGATCAGCGGCCAGCTCAACGCCAGTGCCGCTCCGTAATCAAACGTTGTGTTAAACCGCACCCAAATTTCCGCCGGAAAAACCTTAACCTGCAAAATCGCCGGGACCGCGAAATTATTCAGCGTCAACACCAGCGTCAGAATTGCCCCCTGCATCAGACCCGTTCGCGCCAGCGGCAGCAAAAGCCAGCGCAGCAGCGCCGTGCCGCGCAGCACCGGGTCCGCCTCCAACTGGCCCGGCTGCGCCCGGCGCCACGCCCCCGTCACCAGGAAAAACGTCACCGGCCATGTCAACAACACCAAGACCCAGATCGTCCCCCCCATCGAATAAATATTCCACGACCGCAGCCAGTGCCGCCAGAGGCCCTGTTCGCCGAGCAATTCGATCCAGCAATTGACCACCAGGAATGGCGGCAGCACCAGCGCGACCGCCGCCGCCGCGAAAAGCGCCGTCCGCCGCCGCCCTTCCAGCGTCGCCAGCCACAGCGCCGCGAAAAACCCGGCCCCCACCGCGCCCGCCGTCGCCGTGCCGCTCACCAGCAAGCTGTTAAGGACCAGGTTCCAGTTCATGATTTTTCTCCGCCGCATCCGACGGCGGCGGTTCTCGTTAAGATGGCGGAACTTGAGGAAAGAAACGCCGTTTCAGCCATGCGACCAGAGCATCCGCGTGAGAGGAATTTGAATCGAGATACTTGGCACGAATAGCTGTGCCGAATGGCCTGCCCGGTTCCTTTTGCCAAGCCAGCCAAGTGTGGAGGATGGCCTTGATCTCGTCGGGCTTGCTGAAACGCCGCTCTTCTTCCGGTATGCCTTTCACGCTGGATTCGACATGGTTAAAGAGGCGGCTGCCAGCGGGCACCAGCAACCGAAGAAAGTCCTCAAGTTTGCCTGCGGAACGGTTGTCCGGCATAATCCAGACACCGACCCGTGGCAGAAGGCTATTGGGTGGCGGATCAATAATAGTCCCCTCACTCACAGGTTGCGCCGGAACTCCAATATAGCCCGCCTGTGTGAATCGCTGTTTCAGCGCATCCCAACGGCCCATGACATCTGTGTCGGCATCGAGCACCACACCCAGAACTTCGATGCCGCTTCGCAGCAACTCGATAGGCAGATTCTCCAGAAGTTTGGCGTCATTCCCTTGCCCCATAATATCATCATCAAAAATGCCAACCTGACGCTCGTAACAGAGGTGCTCAAAAACATGCTCGTCATCAGTGCCCTCGACCAGGAGAAGTTTTTTGCCAGCCATATTACCTCACCTCGATGTGTTCGCGGGTCGCGATGGCGAGTTCGTCCTCCCGAAAAAGCGTCGGGATGACGTCCTCACCCTTTCTTGACAACCGGATAAGCAAGCCCTCTTCAGGGTTCTCTGCAGCCGCTTTCTGGAATGTCTCCACGGCATCCCAACTGTGAGACGTGGCGAAGACCTGCACGTTAAGCAGCTTCGAGAGGCGAAAAATGGCTCGCCAAACATCAAGTTGAACCGTGTGGTGCATCCCGTTTTCGAACTCGTCAATAAGCAGAAAACCATCTTTGGCGTTGGCGAGTGACAACACTATGCCAAACAGGCGATTAAGCCCGTCACCAAAGGAACGCAACGGTACAGGACGTTTGAACTGGCTCGATCTGACGATAGCTGTGCGCATCTGTCTTTGGGCTTCACCGCCAATCATGGAAACGGCCTCGACATCGGGAGCGATTATTTTCAGTGCCTCCACGACTTCCTTTTCGCGGTCGGAGAGCGCAATTTTGTCCCATAGCACCCCAAGGTTCGCGGTGCGCTCACCACCGTACGGGCTGACAAAAACGCAAGGCAAACGAGGTTCCTCCCCAATTTGAGGAGTATAAATTCGTCCGTGGGCAATCTGCCACAAGTAGGCCATTGGCAAGATTCTCTTCGTAACGAGCGATTCCATTACTAAGGCAGGTATTAGGTCTCCCTCGGAGACAATTCCAGATTGCGGAGGGACAAGTCGCCTCGTCCCATCCTGCTCTCGCTGTTCGCCGAAAAACCCGACAGAGATGTTCCACCGCATAAGCCGTTGCCCACCGTTAGCCGCCAGTTCTATTACCTCCTTGTTTTCAGAAATCTGAGGAAAGCCGGTAAAGAGACTACAGAACTGATTCAAGTTTCCCACTTCCACCGTTCTCCCCGCCACCTCACCTTCGCCAGAGTCTTCCTCGCGATAGCGGAGGATGCTGCCGAGAACAGAGGGCCATGCATCGGATCCTAATATGCGCAATGCTTCAAGGACGGAAGACTTCCCAGTATTGTTCTTGCCGGTTATCAGGTTGACCATTCCCAGGCCGTCAATTTTCAGCTTCCGCAGCGACCGAAAGCGCTCAATGGAGAGACTGGTAATTATAGGTTTCATAACATTGTCTTCAGTTAATGGTGACGAAGATAATCGCATTCGTCCAGAATTTCGTTTGCCGCCCGTTCACCGGCGCGAGATCAAGTTGACACACTGCTGTCCTCACGCCGTCCTCCTGTGGTAAAACCACCATTCAAACATCAGCACCGCCAGGCCGGCGGCGGCGATCCAGCGCCATAAGTCCACGTTGGATCGCGTCAACGCCGTGGTGCCGACCGTGTTGAACTTCCCAAAGTCCAGCTCCTCCCGAGGCTTGGTGTTGCTTTCCGCCGCGTCCAGCACGTTCACGCAAAACGTCACCTCATTGGTCCCGACGCGCATCCGGTAAATCCCCTGCTTCCCCGTCTCGCCAAAAACGATCTCGCGCGCGGCGCCCGGCGTCAGCGTCCGCTTCGTTCCGTCCGGCAGCGTCACCTCCGCGGTCGCCGCCGGCTGCGTCAAGGCGTACCGAAACGGCTCGCCCCCATGCACCATGAGCTGGCTCGATTTGGCCGCCTCCGGATTCAGCCAGTCCACCGCGTTGGCGATGAACATCGGAAAGGAAATGCGCAGCGGCCAGGTGCTTTGCAGCGTGTCGAATCCGATCCACACAATCTTCTGCCGCGCCGTTTCCCCCGCCAGAATCAGCGGCGTCTGCTGCGCCTCCACCAGCGCCGCCGCCCAACTGGGCGTCTTGACCCCGATCGTCTCGCTGATTTGCACGTTGTCCAAATTGATGTAGCGCAGCAGCGGATGCGTGTTCTTCCAATCCACCGCCGTCGGCTGCTGAACCGTGGTCCAGCCGGTGTCGAACCAGTTTGAATTGGCGACATGAATGGCCAGGAGATTCGGCTTGGGCCAGACCGCCGGGACCACATCATCCAGCACCACCAAATCAAATTCCTCCGCCGCATCCGCGCTCTGGTCCGCCACTGTCAAATCCACATTGGCGGCCCGCAGCGCCTTCTCCAAAAAGCGGTTGCCCCGCGACACCAGCTTCACCTTCACCGGCGCGGGCAGCAGGCTGACAATGGACGCCTGGTTGTCCGCCGCCAAATCATCCTGCGCGTCAATTCGCACCGTGAAGACCCCGTCCGTCTCCTGCGCGGCGGTGAACACCTGGGGCGAGGTTTCCCCCGGCTTCAACACCAGCGAGCGCGAGTCCACCCGCTGGTTGTCAAACAGAAGCTCCAGGTCCGTCTGCTCCTCGTTCGTCGAAAAGTTGGCCACGCTCGTGTAAATCGCCCGCTCCGCCCGGTTCTCCGGATTCTCCCGCAAGTCCAGCGTCGTGATGCCCAGATTCTTGGACCTCGTCCCCACCTTGTGATAAATCACCCTCAAGCTCTTGCTGGCAAACTCGCTCAAATCCCCCGCCGCGCCGTCGCTGAACAAATGCACTTCCGGGTCGTGATTCTTCCCGTCCCGCAGCAGCGTCTCCGCCAATTTCAGCGCCTCCGTCAGACGCGTGGACGAATCGCTCACCTGGCAATCCTGAATCGCCCGGCGCAAGTCCGCCTTGCTGCTCGTGGCCGATTGCTTGACCTCCGTGTTCGCCCCCGCCAGCAACACCACCATCTGATCCTGGTCCTTCAAGCTCTTCACCAGCGACAGCGCCTCCGCCCGCGCCTTCTCAAACCGCGTCGGCTCCTCATCCGTGCTCTGCATCGAAGCCGACGCGTCCAGGATCACCACCCGCAAATCGCTCGCCGTCGTATGCCCGGCGAAATAAGGCCGGCTCAGAGCCAAAACGGCCAGCGCCAGCAACAGCAATTGCAGCACCAGCAGCCAGTTGTGACGCAGCCTTTGAAACGGCGAATTCGCCTGCGCATCCGCGAGGAATTTCTGCCAAAGCAGCGTGCTCGAAACCAGCCTCACCACCCGCTTGCGCTTAAGCAAATAGAAGACCACGACCACCGGGATCGTGGCGGCAAACCAAAATGCGCCTGGCCAGAGAAATTTCAACCGGCCAAAAAACTACACCCTCGCCCCCGCCTTTTCGACACAAAAGAATTCGACTAATTACTCAGGTAGGGACGCCTCGCCGAGGCGTCCCCACCTGAATATGGAAGCCGCTTGACGGCAGGGCAAGACACCCGGTAGGGCGAGACTCTGTCGAGCCGTGACTCGCTCCGACCTCCGCCCTTCGTCCTCCGTCCTCAGTCCTCCGTCCTCTCACAATCCGGCCCCGGTAGGGCGACGCTCCTGCGGAGCCAAACCTCGGACACCACTGAACCCACAAAAAACGTCGAAGAACCAAGAGGCCGCGTCTTGATACCCCCGGCAAGATGTTTGGGGAGCACACGCGCCCTCGCGTGTTGTCAGCGACGCCCTCGTCGCTGAGATCCGGCAGTGGGTTCAGCGAGGACGCTGAACCCGGCACGCGAGGGCGCGCGCGCTCCCCAAATTCAAACACAACCCGTATTGACGGGGATTGGGGTGGTGATAGTGTCAAGATGCACCCGGGAACGCCGAAGAACCAAAATGGCAATTGACAAATTAACCGGCTCCTGCGCATATAGCCAGCAAGACCCGGATTTCAGCCGTATTCACCAAACCCTGGCTGAATTCACGGTGAATTGAAGGATTCAACTATGAAATTGCATTCATTTACGGCCTTGTTCGCCATCGCGGCATTTTTCCACGGCGTATGCGTCCCGTTCGCCGGCGCGCAAACCACAAATTACTTCTACACCGGGACCACTATTAACACCGCCATCTACGACGGCCAGAGCATTGTTGTGGACGGCTGCACCGTGGCGGTGGTTGGCCAGCACGAATTCGCCAACGTGGACATCGTAACCAACGGCGTCATGACCTGCGACAACCTCGAAGTGGACACCAACTTGACTCTGGCCGAAGGCACAATGCTGACAATTAGCGGCGGCTCCCTGCTACAGGTGGCCGGCGCGTTGACGGTGGAGACCAATGCGAGTCTGATTTGTGAGGGGCTGAACACCGGCGGGCAGGTTGCCGGGCAATGGGTGGGAGTGGGTGTGAGCATCCAAGCCGGGAGTGTGACGGTGGCAGCCGGAGGAACCATATCGGCGGACGGCCAAGGTTACACCGGGGGGCAAGGCCCTGGAGCCGGTGCGAGCGTCCTGATTGGTGGCGGCGGGAGTTATGGCGGCAGTGGTGGCTCTGGCTGTCTAAGCGTCTACTGGTTTGAGATCGGTGGAGGAACTTACGGCTCGCTTTTGCTGCCGACCGATCTGGGTTCCGGCGGGGGCAATGGTTCAGCTTGGTACACGCAGGACACTGGTGGAAGCGGAGGTGGGGCGATTGAATTGAGCGTGGCTCAGAACTTGGTGCTCGACGGAACGATCAGCGCCGCCGGACAGTGCGGGCCTGTCGTCTACGCATATGGCAGTCCCATCATCAGTGCGGGCGGAGGATCTGGAGGTTCCATCTTAATCGAGGCCAACAATCTGGCCGGTGGCGGTTCCATCCAGGCCGAGGGCGGAAGCGGCAACACCGGCGGCGGGGTGTGGGCAGGAATCGGAGGCGGCGGGGGCGGCCGAATTGCCGTGTATTACACCAATTGCGCGAGCTTGGCGGTTATGACCAATAGCGCCGCCAACGGGGCCAACGAGGGCACCCCCGATCTCATCGGGACACCCGGGGACAACCCAGGCACGGCGGTTTTTCTCGACCCCAGTGTGCCCAATTTGGGGATGAATTTGTGGTGTTCCAACAGCGCAGTTATTGCGGGCACAACCAATGAGTTTAGTTACGTCACCGTGCATGAGGGTTCCTCCATGGCGATTGGCGGAGGTTCGTTCTTGGTTGTGGACGGGGCGCTGACTTTGGAGACCAACACGAGTTTGATCTGTGAGGGTTTGAATACGGGCGGGCAGGTTTCCGGTCAGTGGGCGGGTGTGGGCGTGAGCATCCAGGCCGGCAGTGTGACGGTGGCCGCCGGAGCAACCATTTCGGCGGACGGCCAGGGTTACAGTGGCGGGCAAGGACCTGGTGCGGGTGGGGACTACCTCTATTACCAGTGGGGCTACGCCGCTTACGCGGATGGCGGAGGAGGATACGGTGGCGTTGGCGGCAATCCGGAGGGCGCGAGCGGCGGAGGAATTTACGGCTCGGTTTTGCAGCCGGCCGACCTGGGTTCGGGCGGGGCGATTGACGGCTGGGGGGATGTTGGCGGCAGCGGTGGCGGGGCGGTTGATTTGAGTGTGGCCCAGACCTTGAGGCTGGACGGCACGATCACTGCGGGCGGCGTGAGCTGTGCCGCTGAGAGCGGCGGTTCGGGGGGATCCATCTTAATCACGGCCAACACTCTGGCTGGCTGCGGTTCCATTCAGGCCGATGGCGGCGGAGCCGGTTACAACAACGGCTGGGGCGTCGAAAGCGGGGGCGCAGGCGGAGGCGGCCGGATTGCCGTGTGGCTCGCCCAGGCGTTAACTTACCCAACCAACTCACTCACAGCCAACCCCGGCGGGAGCCGGGACGGGTCGCAAGCCGGCAGCGTGTTAGTCGCCATCAAGCCTGCGATCTTGCATTTGTTGCCGCAGGCCGAGGGGGGAACGTATCTCAATTGGGCGGCCTTCCCGTTTTATTCTTACCAAGTCCAATACTGCACGGACTTGAATTTGTGCAACTGGAGTGATCTCGGCGGCGTCCTGTCGCCGACAAATTACACCTGGCTGACCGTGTCCAATGCCGTCGCCGGGGACCTGCAAGGATATTATCGCGTCAAGGTGCTCCCGTAGCGGCGGCCGGTTAGCCCGGCTTTTTCATACCCCTCACGAAATGCCTGCGTTCTGGAGCGCCGACTTGCAGTCGGCTTGGGGATCGCAAAGACGCTGAAAGCCGATTGAAAATCGGCGCTTCGAACCCGAAAGGGTGAAATATCCGGGTTTGGAGCCGGGGTCAAATTGTTGCCGGTTCATCGGTTCCGCATCATCGCGGAGCCGACCGCTCGTATCCGGGAAGCCGGTGCTGACCTTCGGGAAACCAGCGTGACGAAATCCCAAATGTGGAATGAGGGTTAATCGGTAATGCGTCAGTGACGGCGGGATTGCATTTGCTCACGATGAGTTGAACAGCAGATCATAAGGATCTTGCTTCGCATCGGTCGCCATTGAATCCAGCGCCCGGGTCAATGGCGCAAACACGT
>Ga0182027_10008424_pt1 | contig 15011 bp, 12 predicted proteins | sample 712E1DmetaG_FD_121300 | JGI IMG/M metagenome (GOLD analysis project Ga0182027, IMG submission 121300) | Permafrost microbial communities from Stordalen Mire, Sweden - 712E1D metaG (Illumina Assembly) | ecosystem: Environmental > Terrestrial > Soil > Wetlands > Permafrost | place: Sweden... | reverse complement strand
GAATTCGGGACGAGAGGGAACGAATTCGGGACGAGAGGGAACAAATTCCGGATGAGAGGGAACGAATTCGGGATGAGAGGGAACGAATTCGGGACGAGAGGGAACGAATTCGGGACGAGAGGGAACAAATTCCGGATGAGAGGGAACGAATTCCGGACGAGAGGGAATGAATTCCTGATAAGAGGGAACGAAATTCCAAACCAGAGGAAGAATCCGGGATCAACACCAGAATTGTGTAATTAACAACTAACACTTACAAAAATAAAATTCAATTTCTAACTTAAAACTTTAATTTATGAACACAGATCAGAGAATTAAATTAAACATGTGTCTGACAGTACGCAATACTGTAACACAGAATGAGGTAGTTGCCAACAGTATTCCAAAATTCATGGAACAGTATTTAATAATGCAGAATACTACAAATGAAATTCAGGAAATTGGTAAGCTTCAGGGAGCTGACAAAACAGGGATTGCCAGTGATAAAAACAAACTAAAGCAATCATTGATTTCATTAGCTGCAAAAAATTCAAGAAAAATTGCTGCTCTTGCAAAATTCATTAACAGTGATACCTTACTTAAGGAAGTAAGATATAATGAAGCGCAACTTGAAAGACTGGCTGAAACTACATTGATAGAAAGAGCCATGACTATTTATTCCAATGCTGAAGCAAATATCGATAAGCTGGCTGAACATGGTATAACACCTGATACACAAAAAGTTTTTATGGATACTATAACTGCCTTAAATACTGTATTGAAAACTCCAAGATCCAATATAGCAGAAAAGAAAAAATCAACCGAAAGGCTGACAGTTTTATTCCAAATTGTTGACAAGGCACTTGAAATGATGGATTTTGCAGTAGGAATTGTAAAGGACGAACAGGTAGATTTTTATAATGTTTACAAGACATCCAGAAAGCTTGTTGATACCAATACCGGAAATATTGCTCTGAAAGCCACTGCAACTGAATTAACCAGCGGAGAGCCCTTACATGGAGCTATTTTTACTTTTGTCCATGAGGCCGATAAATATGCAGGCAGCACAGGAAATGGTGAAATAACCAAAAAAACAACCAAAAAAGGGAATTTTCATATTAAAAATATGAGAGCAGGGACTTACGATGTTGTTATAAGCAAACCGGGTTATAAAGATAAATCAGTTACTGTAAGCATTACTGTTGGTGAGAGAAGTGATCTGAATGTGGAGCTTGAAAAGGCTTAGGCTCACTTCGTGAGAAAGACAAAAGACAAAAGTAAAAAGTAAAAAGTTAAAAAAATGAAATCAAAGCTATTTACACTCGACTACAGGGATCTGTTCAACGGTCTCCTTATTGCATGCCTGGCGTCGTTGATCGATGGGATAATTAAGATTCTTAATTCAGGAGCTGTTTTTGACTGGCCTCACCTTAAGCCGGTTGTGATTGCGGGAATAAGTGCAGCATTATCTTATCTGCTGAAAAGCCTGATGACCAACTCTCATAACCAGCTTTTAAAGAAAGAGCCCGGATAGGGGAGAAGGACGCAGGACACACGAAGCAGGACGCACGAGGCACGACTCACGGAGAACCTGCCGAATAAGTTCTTTAAAGATCATTTTATAAAATTTGCCTTCTAGGCGGTACATTCTAAAACTGTTGAATGAATTTAATTAAAAGGAAAGATAGAATTTGAATATTCTGCTTTTGCATATACGTTATGATGTGTCTTACACAAAGATGAATGAGCCAACTGTGCTACTGTTTGAATTTTAAGATTGTAGAGCGAAAGTGAAGAAAAGTTAAATCGAGCAAACAAAAAAGTTAACATAATATAAGCCAATATTACATTGGATAATTTTTTGTGAAGTTATTGTCAAGTTATAATAATAAACGGTAAATATTTATCAGATTTGGATAATCTAGGTTTGTCAATTTGGGGATTCTGTTCGTTGTCACTTAATTTCTCAACCAAAGGAATTGAAGCTTGATGTAATTTTGGAAAACTAGCAGTAAAGTATTCTTTCTTCAAATCAACTGAATCTATTGTATCATCAACCAACTTTCTGGATACTTTTAATAAGCTTGAAGAATAATATCCTCCTTTCGTTGAACTTTCATTAGCAAATTCTCCAATATCGCAACCGTATGATACAATCAATTGATTTTTACATGACTCAATTGTTTGATTGTAGTATTTTTTACAAGATTCAGGGTGTAGCTTATTCATTCCGGATAATGACTCTGAAAATGCTCTTGCTTTTAAAATGACACCATCTGTGATATAATCTCTAGATACTTCTCTACAGTTATCTAAAATAATGATCCTTTTATTGGAATTTTTTCTTAAATCAATAGAATCTATTCTTTCATTTAGATTCAGTTGCAAAATATTGGAATCACTTGATGAGGAATAGAATCCATGGCCACAAAAAATTATAATAGAGAATTCACAAATACTTAAATCGCTAATTTGTTGATCGACTCTTAATTTTGTTGGCTTATCCAAATGTAATATCTCTGATTCTTCAGACCAATAACCACCATAAGGAGTGGCGAAATAAGATTTATAATTTTCAGCATCAACATATACTCCCTTGCAATAATGTTCATCACCTTTTTCACCAGGATTTGTAATTATCAGAATCTTTCGTTTCATGACTTATTTGATTTGTTGCCTTCTATTTTCCTTATTAAAGATGGAGCCAATCTTTCGCTAGCTCCTGCAATTAGTCCTCCAATAACCATTGCCAAATGTGTAGATCCAACCTTCTCAAAAACAGGCAATAAAATACCAGCTTTAATGCATAAAGCAACAAGTAATCCAGAAATCATTCCTGCAAATACTTTTGTTGTTCCTTCCATATAATGCAGTTTTTTGGTAGCATGATAATCCAAATTGGTTTTACCCATTCTAAGAGTTATTGACAAGTACGCTCCTAATGAACCTATTAAAAAAGACAACCAAAGATAAAAAGCTGTAATACCTATAATATTAATAATCAAATCTCTAAATAACCAGGAAAGCGACCCAAATGATATAGCAATCAATGTAATTAGTCCACTTGCTTTTAAATAAAGAAATCTAGATTTGTCAGCATTCCTATCAATAATGTAATCTTTTGCTAATTCTAGCATTTTATGAGCATTGTAGTAATCATTTCGAAAATTTCGAACTAATGCTTCACCAATTTGTCTTTTGTAATTAATTATAGTCTTTTCCTTTAAGTCATCTAGGGGAATGCTTTCAAGATAAGCAATTTCATTACATACAGAATTAAAGTTTTTTTTATCTTCAACACTCAATTCTCTATTTTCAAAATCAACAGTTGTTTTCCAATCAAGATCATAGACATCGTCTAGAAATACTATAAATTCTTCAGTTGACAGGACTAAATATTTAATAGGAAGTCCCGGCCAATTTTTTTCATATTCTCTTAAATCCTTCGTCATATCTTTCTTTTTCTTTTTGAATAAATCGATATTTTATAATTTTTCAAATCGAACACCTATAAAAGTGCGAAAACAATAATATATATTTAATGCAGAGTCATGTTATGTCATCTGTAGTGATAATGCCGGCGTGCTTTTTGGACTATGCACTTATTCATGCTTTTTTTTGACTTAGGTTTTTCTTTTTGTTTATTAATTAAAAATCTTACTCCAATCTCAGAATATTTATTGAAGATTTTATAAGGAATATTTGGTCCGCGATCTACATCAATAACATAATCTTGTAATGGAGTTATTGCTTGAGAATATCTTATAACTATATAGACTTTAGTAAAAACATTATAACTTAATCCCATATTACCCGAAACTTCGAATGGCTTATTTAATTTGTCATTTCTATCATTTACATTTCCATTTTGATCTATTTTTCTTGAATAATTCAGAAATCCAAATTCTGTTCCAAGTTCTAGATTAAATCTTTTAATAGGACTAACCATCAAAATTAAAGGTAAGTCCAGATAACCATATTTAAATAACATGGTGGAATTGCCCATATTTATAAAAATAATTTGAGATCCTTTTTCAATAAAGCCAGGTTCTATTTGTATTTCAACCTTTTTAGCAATTCTATAATTTAGAACTACTCCAAAGTCATAACTTTTCCTTGAGCTAAAACTACCAGGATCTTTGGATACATATTTAAAGTCAACAATATCCAATCCTCCTTTAATTCCGTAAGTAAATTGTTGACCGTATGTTGCTATAAATAAGAATAGTATCAGAGCGGAAAATGCAATTTTTATTCTCATTCTTAATATAGAACTCTTATGAAAAGAATCGAATACTTTAATTGTTTATTTTTGTTTAATCATTGTTTTTTGATATATTTTGCCATCAAAAGTTAACCTGATTACATAATAGCCTACTGATAAATCCTGTACGTTTATCCTATTAAAAGGCCCAGTTAACTTAGCTGCTTTGACAATTCTTGCATAAGGATCAATGAATTCTACTTTAAAATTGTTGATCAGATTGCTATTTTTATTGTCAGTCAATTTAATATCAACATAACTTGTACTTGGATTTGGACTAATATCAAAAGACAAAGAGTTTCCTCCAGATTTACTTTTCTCTTCCTGTCCAACCTGAATACCGCCAAAATATTCAGGAGATGTGCCACAATCATTTGATGTGGTGACCCAAAAAACAGTTCCTCCTTCTTCAGCAGCATAAACATACATGTATCGTCCTTGACTTTCAGTATAACAAACACCTTCTGAAATCCAATATCCTGTATCCCAACCTGCTCCAGGAGAAGACACAATATCTAGGTAAGTTTCATCATACAGATTCATTATAAAAGGATGGTAAGGATCATCGCAAACCGGATAAACAGATGGCATCTCGGGTAAGCCTACCCAGACTGTTTTTTGGCATGTTATGTCCCCATGACCGTGATTGTAAACTGCAGTTATTGTTCCATTCCCTCCATTTTGATTTTCATTTCTACTTACTGTAATAATCCTAGTGCCTTGTCCGGAAACTATATTAATATTGCTACTAGTTGTCCATGTAATATATTGACCTTCAAATTCAGAAGGCAATGAATAAGTAGAATTTGAAGAAGAACATATGAAGTAGCTTCCGGAAAGTAAATTTGGTACTTCAGTCCCTACATTGCATGCACTCCAAGCATTATTTGTTTGAATTGCAATATTTGAATTTACCCCATACATTGTTGAAGCGGCTAAGATACAATAATAGCGAAGGGCTGAAAAATCAGTTGAAGGAATAAGATAATTATATAAATTGTATACAATATTAGAAGCAATTGTTGTTCCAACACCTGATACAGCGTAATAAAACCCTAAGCTATTTCTAACTGTATCCCCCCCACCCTGAGATAGAAGGTAAAACCAATGTGCAAAAACAACTGATTTTTCATGTATTCCATTGAAATCATAAGAAGTCCAATTCCAACCAGGTCCTTCAAAACAATCTGGGTAAGGATAAGTATACTGTAAATAAGTATCATAATAATATGAACTATCAGGACATCTGAAATTTCTTCTAAGAGAAGGATCATAAATATAATGTTCTCCTTCAATCCATTTTTGGCTTCCTGGCAGATTCGCATATTCTTCAACACAAATACCCCATATCTGACTTAATCCCTCATTAATTGCTGCTGGCTCACCTAAAGGATACAAATCTACAAAAGATTGTGTAACTCCATGCCCAAATTCATGGCCAATAGTTTCTATAGATGTAAATGGATCATCGTTCCCAGTTCCATCTCCACACAAGATTACCTGCAAATCATTGTCCCAACCTGCATTGTCATTATCACCCTCTACAGGACAATGAACATAAATAAATAATTTACCGTTGTTGCTATCCCAACCATTTCTGTTATGATTAAATTTGAAGTAATCATACGTTTTCATACCTGCATAATGTGCATCAAGAGCCGCATCATCCTTTGCTGAATTGTGCCATTCATTCCATACATCATCGTTATCGTAAAATGGAACTGCACCTGCTGGTACACCACCATTGCAATCAAGTGTCTCAATTCCCTGTCCTCTTGTATTATCTAACAAATCATAAAATGGCCATGCAACATAAGTTGTGTTTATACTGACCGTTCCAGAATATCTTGTGACAGCAGTTCCAATTGCGTCTGATCTTCCGAGTGGTTTAGAAGGATTTGAGTTTATTACAAGATTCTGATAAGTCAAAATCTTGCCTGTTTGCGCATCAATATAAAAATTATAATTATTATAAGGTTCTACAGTTGCTATAGAAAACTTATAGGCAAGATTGTAATCTGTGCTATCAAAGTTGTTCCACAAAACAAGTACTGGATTTGGGACATACGTCGCACTTTGATCATTCCTAATATTTTTTATATATGATTCCATTTCAGGAGATTCCCAAGCATATTTTTTTGCCCCAAGTCTATGTTTTGCGATTTCAATAACACTTTCACTATTAAGCTTAGGAGTAATATTAGATTTGATATTTATCCCAGCTTTTCCATTTATAGACAGAATAATCCCATTTCTGGAATGAACAATTATTTCTGCATTCTCAACTTTTATACCATTATAATACTGCATGTAACGAGAATGTTTTACACCCCAATCATCAACACTCTTTGTTTTAAGAACTAACTTATCATTATCAGATAGTTTAAAGTATTGGTTAATTACTTGAACGGAGGAAGTTTCTTTTAAATAAATTTTTGTAGTATCAAAAATGATCATTTTCACTGTTCCATCTTTAGAAAGAATTTTCTGTTGAACACTTTCCCTTTGCGCATTAGTAATAACTGTTAGTGCTATAAATAAAATTAGAAATAATGAATTTTTCATAGTTTGCGGATTTTTATGATTAGAAGTCTAATATGAAAAATATCTCATGATTTATATTAGTTATTAACTAATTGAAAAAAAAGCATCAATATTTTTATAAAAGACATAATTTGAAAGGAGCTCATATTTTTACTTTTCGCATTTTAAACAGACAGATATTAACATTAAATTAATTGTACAAGAACAAATTTCTTCAATTAATTATTAAAAGTCAAACAAAAAGGAAGTTATTGAGCTAAAGGTCATAAACATGAGCTAGCGGTCTTAAAATTGAGCAAACGGTTAGATATAACGTTCAATTTAAATCAAATAAAAAAAATCAAATACTCAAAAGATTTCTTGAAATCTTTGACAATACCTGGGCTTTCATTCTCCTAGCTATTTGCAGTTCAATATCTGGTTTCAAAATAATAGTTTTCTGTCCTTTAAAACCAATTATATAATTTGAATTAATTAGACAGGACTTCTGAATTCTGATAAATGTATCTTTCAGCAGCAGACAATCAACATGTTTTAATGCTTTGGAGTCAATTAAACATCTGTCGCTTAAATGAATTTGCATATAGTTTCCATTTGCTTTACAAAACAAGCGGTATCTATTTTGGATTCAAAAAATTTAATCTCAGCATTATTACCTTTTGATGATCTTGGTGCAACAAATCGCACAAATCTGAATCTATTATTGGTTACAAGTTGTATTAAATTATAGCTTAAATGCCACTTTAAAATTCAACCCGATAACCTATTGAGGGTAATATTGGAAATAATGTAACTGCATTGATTTTTTCAATGGACAATGATCCTTCAGATTCTTGAAAATATTGAAGATACCATGGGTTAAGTTTTGAGTAGACATTATAAATATCGATTTTAAGAATTGTTTTGCCCCATTTTCTTGACTTCTTACGTTCAAGACCTAAATCGAGTCTGTGATAATAGGGGAAACGTACATTATTGATTTTATCTAGGTATGGTACCATCGAGTTTTTGTCAATAAAGTCTGTCTGGTATAATCTGTCATAAAAAGAAAACATATTCCCACTTTGAAATATCCAGCTACAGCTTAGGCTTAGTCTGGGGGTTGGCCTGTAACCAAATGTAATATTGAGATTATGGGGCTTGTCATACTTATAATTAAATTCTCTTCCATCATTTACCACAGGTGATAACCTTGTTGTTTTAGAGATTGTGTATGTCAATAAAATAAATATATTTTTAAGATTAGCTTGTTCAAGAAACTCAGTACCATATGATTTTCCAGATGCCGGTGTGATGTTGTCCTCCCATCGGGGATTCTGGACAAAGCTGGCTCCCTCTTTATAAATATAAAGGTTCTTCATTTTTTTATAATAAATGTTAACCTCTGACGTTAAAAATTTCCCGCTATTGTAAAAAACGCCAAGTTCACTCTGGCAAGCTTCTGAAGGTTTAATATCATTTTTAGCCGGAACCCAGAGATCACTAACCGACATGGCATTTGACGAGCTGATCATCTGAATACTTTGGGTCGTAACAGTATATGATCCCATCAGCGATAATTTATCAGTCAGCTTATGGGAAACATATAAACGTGGTTCAGGCCGGAAATAAATCACAGAAGCCCCTGTTAATAATGAAACCCTAAGGCCTGGTCGAATAGTGGTTTTCTCATCTACAAGATATTGATCCTCAATGTACAGACCTGATTCAATTTGAAGATTAACATTATTAAAGGAACCAAAGTTATTATTTGACACTCCCCCTGTGTAAATATATGTTCCTACCTCTGGTATAATATTCCGCACGTTTGAAAACAATCCAAAATTCAGGTTATGTTTTCCTTTTTTTAAGATTAAATCGCTTGTTAAACCTACTTCTTTTATACAACTTGAATTGATCTGAATTGCATCATCATTTTTTTCAATAGCCTGGATATTCTGATACGATTCGGAAAGGAAGTCCTGATAAAAAAGATTTGTTTGGATTTTTAAATTACTATTGGGTTTATTAATCCACGAAATACCTGCAAGAATGTCTTGCCATCCAGATCTGGAGGTGGTATGAATATGTAATTTTGTTAGTCTGTCAGAAGAATAATAAGTCAAGGTGTCTATTTTTTTTAAATAATCTTTATTTAGAAAAAAGGTAAACGAGAGAATGTTTTTATTATTAATCTTATGCGATGCATTAAGATTAAAATCATAGAAATTGTAAAAAGGGAAACCAGTTATCAGTTTATCTATTGAGTTTTTAAAAAAAGAAATTGTACCGGCTCTTGCGGAAAAGGAGATTGTTGAAAGAGAATCAGGAGAAAACCGTGTCGCTGCACCTGATATAAATATCCCAGCATTTATAGATGATAAAATAGAATCCGATACGGAATTATTACTATTAAAGTTTATTACCGATGATAATTTACCACCATATTTTGCAGGGAATCCACCTTTCATTATCTCCATTTCGGAAATCATGAACGGGTCGAGAGCAGATAGAAAACCAGAAAAATGGTATGGTTGATAAACGGGAAAACCATTAATGTTACATAGGTTTTGATCATACTGACCTCCTCTTACAATCAGACCCGATGAGCCTTCACCACCGGATTGAATGCCAGGTAACATTTGTATTTTTTTGAAAAGGTCGTAATTACTACCCAAACCAGGTAGGAAACTGATCTCTCCAGGTGTAAGCTTTGCAATCTCTAGGTTTTCACCTCTTACGAAACCATTGACCTTTGTTGCCGTAACTTTTACCTCAGTAATTGAGACCATTTTTTCATAAAGCAAGGTAAGTGAAGTATCTGAAGTAACAGTCACCTCGAATAACCTCTCTTCAAAGTTGCCTTTTTTGATACTAATGTTTAATTTCCCGGCTAAATGATTAAAAAAGAACCGGCCGGTATTATTAGTTTCAGTAACAATATTGCCGATTCTGATCTCAGCACTAGGAACGGGGATGTGTGTCTGAGAATCAATGACCGAACCCTCAATCCTTAAATTTTGCGCAATTATTAGGGAATGTGAAAGTATTATGAAATTAATAAATGCAAGTATCCTTTTCATGTCCTTAGTAATTTACATCCATTTCAATAGTGTCTCTATCCAGTGAGGAAAAGGCAAATATACCGCATCCGTTACTGGTGTTACTGTGAAATATCATTGGCTCAGCAAATGGGTCTAAAATTTGACTAGATTTCAAAAATTTCCATCTGTCTGCCCAATATTTATAATAGTCTTCACTAAGTGTGTACAAAGAAATGATATATTTAAAATTACTGGGTTTAAGTAATACTGGGTAAAAATATAGGTTGCCCGTTATCTGGCTAGGTCTGGGGGTCAGAATTTTAATTGAATGTTCATTCCCATTAAACTCATTATTGTTCCACATTATTTCTTTGGTGTATTGGAACAAAGGGTGTTCATACGGTTCAAGCTGATTTTGAACTAAATATTGGGAATGCATATATACTGGATCTGGTAATGAAGATGAAGCATATTGTAATCTACCATCAACAGAGGTGTTTAGTGACCATGATCTTGGACATGAATACTGATAATTAACTCCAATTCTATAATAATTCTGAATTTCGGAAGGATCATCAAAGGTTATTGTCCATTCAATATATGGAGGTTTTATAGATAAAACGTCTTGAAATACCATTCCTTCTACTACACTATACCACTTAGGCATATCGTAATCATATTGCGTCCATGTAACTTCTTTAATTTTTACACGGACAGGTTTGTTAGTTTTTGCAGTGACCGGATCAACCCCCGGGTATTTGACTACAACATTATAATCCTTCCCGTCAATGAACCTTAATCCCGAATCAGCACTAAATTTTAAGAATCGTTGATTATATATGTCTTTGTTATAGAGGGCCATATCTAATTTTAAAGTGGTAAGAAAATGATCATCCTCATAAAGATCGACTTTGCAGTCTGAATTCAGTTTAATAATAGAGTCCATGAAAGGCTTAGCCATAGTGATTTCGAATAGAAAATCATTCTCGGGGTCATTAATTGAAAGGATTGCCACCTTGGGATCGACCTTCGGTAATTCATACTTAAATTCATTCGTGCAGAAACTTACAGGAAGACAAAGAAAAATCAAAAGCTTAAACCAATAATCTTTTCTCATAATATAAGACTTAATAGTTAATTACTCCTTATTATTAAACCACAGGTTTTAAAATATAAGTTATTTTCTTGCGATTTTTTCTTCTAAATACTTCTTCAAACAGATTACAAGTTGTATCAATGCTCCTGAAAGGACTTATTATAGTCTTGAGGTGTTCTGTAGATTGGTTATCTTGGCATTTAGATAGAAAAAATTATTATGCTACCTGAATACCCGTTTGCAGGGCTCTGATGATTTATTCCTTGATGATAAAGTTCATTGTTGTAATAATCCACGTTCTCCTTAATGTCATGGAAAAGTTCAAGTCAAGGAGTAGGTACTTTAATATAAACAGAGCCATGTTTATCAGATATCCAGAACCTATCGATGAAAATGTTATCAATAGTCCAGTCCATACCGTCCATACATATTTTAATATCTTCCTTTTCAAGGTACTCGAACCGATCATCACAGGTAAATTGATTTTCCTGATCAGAATTCAAAGGCTCAGATTTAACATGCCTGAGAATAGCATTTTTTGTTACATTCAGGCTATACATGACATAAATGGATATTTCCCAACCAACAACATCATGGCTATAAACGTCTATAATTGCTTTTAGATAAAAAAATCTTTTAACATCGGAATGTAGGAGATATCAATTGCCCATACATAATTCCGACGATCAATTGTAAGCCCCTATAACACATATGGTCTGAAATACTTAGCCTGTTTGAGTATACTCAGGATGTTTTTGGGATTAATCAACATTACATCCGTCAACCTCAATAATCTCCTGATACTTTTATGATTAGCAATAATGAATAGAACTATAAGAAAATCACAGACATTTTACCCCTTCTATATGATGCTTCAGTTTATAAATACTATAAAAAATTAAGTTAAATAGTAATATTGTCTTTACTTCTTGACAAATTTACCTGTAATGATTTTACCTTTATAAATCACCTTTACATAATACATTCCTGTCAAAAGTCTAGAAATATTGACGGATTGTTCTCTACTTGTCAATGAAGTGGACATTAATTTCATAAGTTGAGAATTATATATTTCTACAATAGCGTCTTGCTGAGGATCTTCGAGTAACTTTATCTTTATGATATCACTTGCTGGATTTGGAGAAAGAATAAGCATGCTTCTATTGCAGTCTTCAATAGAAAATTCCTGAGAATAAGGAGAAGAGGTGCCACAGAAATTTTCTGCATAAACTTCAACAGTTATGGGACCTGAACCATATATAGCTATTGTAACCCAGGGAAACCCTTGATCACTATATATTTCCGCATCTCCTGTCACAGACCAAGTAAAATAAGTCTCTGAAGGATTACTATTTTCAAACCAAAAATCAGTATATGAATAGCTACACAAAGAACTTGCATATAAAGGACTTGTAATTACAGGTGCACTTGTAAATGTTAAGACTGTCTTATTTTCATTATGAGTGGCGAAATACCCGGATTTAGAAATACTAGCTGTAACAACACCATTGCCATCATTTAATGATAGAATATTGGCTGACTCTATATCACTTGAATTGATACTAAGTTTATCATTAGTCGACCAATCTACAGTATATCCTTCTCCCGTTGTATTTGGAACAGTATAATTTCCTGAGTTACAAGTTAATTCATCTGGTCCTGAAATCTTAAATCTACTATAATAATTTCGGATTTGTGCTCCCTGATCCCAATATGGGCATTCATCATAATCATGTTCAAATTTACATGCTGTACCCCATTTAGAAATATAACGACCCGATGTACTAGTTGTGATTGCACTATGGTAAAGTTCACCTCCACTATCGGAATAAGTGACCTTACCAGGATATTGTTCAGAACCAGTTTTGACAAAACTATAATCAAACCAGTTATTTTCAGGAGAATCTAACCAATAATGAAGTGACGGATATTGTTCTGATATAAACCAAGCATAGAAATGGCAATTATATGTTCTCGTTGCCTCTGAAATATATTCCAATCCATTGTACGCATTCATGCATTGATTTTTAATTTCCAATCGCTCAAACCAATTGTAATCACTACTGGTAAGAAGTCCAACATTTACGGATGTTTGATTATAGGTATTAACATAATAATTCCAATTATAGTTTTGAGCTTTAAGGTTATTACTCAAAAATAATATTAAGAAAATAAAGATCAAAGATTTTGTTTTCATGATGATTGTTATTTATAGATTTTCTCAAATGCTTCTATAATATTTTCATAAATCGTGACCGGTAAACTTTTCGACAAAATAATGTCCTGACATGCTGTAATTATTGAAATATCTGAGATTAGTTTTTCTTTTAAAACTAGTTTCCCGATAATTAGCATTGTACTTTTTAATGAAACATCAGAAAAAACTGGTTGCCCTTCAAATACTTCTGAATTACTTTTTTTCATAAGAAATTTTTCCTTACAAATGAAAAAAAGTTTTTTTCTTTGTATAGAATCAAGATTATTAATAATCTGATCTTGTGAAATTATCTCCTCGATAAGATAAAACTTTAACGGATTATAAAATTCATTATATAAGGAGTTTTTGTCTTTAAATTTAAATGACAACATTTCGTCATAAAAATTTATCAGATCATCTTCAATATTCTTTCGTTTAAGCAACTCTGTATAACCATTAAAAATATGACATAAGTTTTTAAAGCCTTCATCATAATTATCAAAAGCAAAAAGATTGATAAAAAATGGATACTCAAAACAAGCTCCAATCAATTGGGTGTTTGTAAGTCTGCTAAGAATACTATCTGGAATTTCCAGTGCTTTAATTCTTATTGGATATCTTGTCTCCTTCCACGATTTATCTCCCGGATACATAGGAAACAAATATTTACCAGTAGCTTTTTGGGAGAAACTAAACTGGCAACTGCATAAAAGAATGATAAAAAAGAATAATTGTTTTTTCATATTAATCGTTTTTAGAAATGCTTATACATTTATAAATTAATTATTCAAGAACAAAGTTCTGCGATTAATAATATAAAGTCAAGTAAAAAGAAGGTTATTGAGCTAAAGGTCATAAACATGAGCTAACGGTCGAAAACTTGAGTTGACGGTTATGTTATATCTAATTTGGACCAAATAAAAAAGATTCAAATACTTAAAAGATTTCTTGAAATCTTTAATAGTACCTGGGTTCTCATTCTCCTAGCTATTTGTAGTTCTATATCTGGCATTATAATAATAGTATTTTGTCCTTTAAAACCTATTATATAATTTATATTAATAAGACACGACTTATGAATTCTGATAAATGTATCTTCTGGTAACAGAGATTGAACTTGTTTTAATGTTTTGGAATCAATTAAACATCTGTTGCTTAAATGAATTTGCGTATAGTTTCCATCTGCTTTACAGTAAACTATTAAATCTGGATTTGAAAATATAAGATTATGAAGTACATGGACAGACATTTTGCTTGAAGATACAAGATATCTATTTGGCTGATAATGTTTCATTGAGCACAAAAGCAAAATGAAAAATCTATTTTATTAAAATATCAGATGAGTCAGAAGTTTAAGACTTAAATTATTAGTTTAATCAGAAAAGCATGGAAATTGTTACCTGAATATTCTAAAAATTCTCTTTAATTAATCTGTTTATAATGAGAATTATGATATTTAATTGAAATAAGTAGTACTCTTAATTATATTTTACAAAAGGTAATTTATATATAGTTCTAAATTTTTCTTTTTATTGTTATGAGCAGTCCCATCTTGGTAAAATTGTATCCAGATAAATAGGTGAAATTTGTGTTTTAATTCGCTTTCTGCTTTAGTAGTCCCAGTAAATAGGTAGGTATTTCATATTATGATGAAGTTGTCTAGGTGGCAAGGTCAAGGTTGGCAAAAAAGCATGTGTTTGGCGGTGAAGCGACGATTGCAGGGAAGGGCCGCCAGACTCTTGCTTGTGCGTTGGGAATCATGGTATTACAGCACCTTGCCTTACCGCTAACGGCACGGCAGTTGAGGTAGTAAGCGTTACCCGACGCAGCACCGGGCAGATGTCCCGATACTTTAGCCAGGGAACAGTCACGGTGCAAGGAGGGTATGGCGCAGTTTTTGCAGTCATG
>Ga0182027_10008423_pt1 | contig 15011 bp, 15 predicted proteins | sample 712E1DmetaG_FD_121300 | JGI IMG/M metagenome (GOLD analysis project Ga0182027, IMG submission 121300) | Permafrost microbial communities from Stordalen Mire, Sweden - 712E1D metaG (Illumina Assembly) | ecosystem: Environmental > Terrestrial > Soil > Wetlands > Permafrost | place: Sweden... | reverse complement strand
TCGACGTCGAGGCCGGCGGTCATGGCGCCGTCGCTGCTGAACGTGACGGTGAACGACTTGAGGATCGACGCGGCCTTCAGCACACGATCGGTCCAGCGGGCCTTGGGCGCGATCTGCAGCAGCGCCCGGCGCACCTGGACCGCCATCTTGGGAGCAAAGGCGGAGCTCTTCTCGATCTCCCACTCCACGGTGGCCCAGTCGCGCGCCTCGGCCTTCTCGCGAAAGACGTCGAGCAGCACCGTCTTGCCCACGCCCCGCAATCCGGTGATGATCATCGACTGCTCCGCGTAGCCGTTCTCGAGGCGCTCCAGCAGGATGTCGAACGACGCGATCTGCTGGTCGCGTCCGACCAGCGCCGGAGGCTTGCTGCCGGCGCCCGGAGCATAGGGGTTCCTGCGTGGGTCCATAGCGTTCCTTTCCAGACTAGACGTAACTTATCAATCTGCGATAAGTTCTGTCTAGTCGGTAAAGCAGAGCGTGGCGGCAGCGTGAACGCCGGCCCGCAAGAAGGTGCAAGGAGGGAGAATGTGATGCCGACCAACCAGACGATGGCGCTGATCGACGCCCGCTGCTCGACGCGATCCTACGCGGCGACGCCGATCACCGACGACGAGAAACGGGCCATCCTGCACACCGCGATGCGGGCCCCGACGGCCGGCAACATGATGCTGTACTCGATCATCGAGATCGACGACCAGGCCCTCAAGGACACCCTTGCCGAGACCTGCGACCACCAGCCGTTCATCGCCAGGGCGCCCTGGGTGCTGCTCTTCGTGGCCGACCTGCAGAAGTGGATGGACCTGTTCGCCGCCGCCGGCGTCGATCGCCTCGAGGGCGTGCCGCACGGCGTCACGCCGGGTCTCGGCGACCTCATGCTCGCCTGCTGCGACGCCCTCGTCGCCGCTCAGAACGCGGTGATCGCGGCCGAGTCGCTGGGCATCGGCTCGTGCTACATCGGCGACATCCTGGAGCGCGGCGAGACTCACGCCGAGCTGCTCCACCTGCCACGCTACACGTTCCCCGTCACGATGCTGTGCCTCGGTCGGCCCAAGAGCCGGCAGCGCATCGCCGAGCGCTACGAGAAGCAGGTGGTCCACAAGAACGCCTATCGCCGCCTGAGCGACGAGGAGCGCCGCGAGGCGCTGGATGACCTCGACCGGCTCTACGGCGAGCACGGCTTTGGAGACTGGGACAACTGCGCGCAGGAGATCTACGCCCGCAAGTTCGCCTCTGACTTCGCCGCCGAAGCCGATCGCTCGGTGGCGTGGTGGCTCGAGCGCTGGCGGACGGGTTAGGTCGAGACGAGACTGATGAGCGAGGCTTGCCCCGCGCCGGCGGCTGACTGTGTTGCCCCGCGTCAGCGGCTGACGGTGAACTCACCGCTCCGAGTCTACCTGCCGAGCACGACGTCGACCCCGAACAGAACCAGTTCGAACTTGGCCTCGGGCAGTCTGCCGAGGCGTTCGGTGAGCGAGCCGCGGTCAAGCGTGACGATCTGCGAAACGTTGGCGACCGAGTCTTTGGGCAGGCCGGTGAGCCCGGCAGGAAGCAGGACGTTTCCGGGAGCGTCGGCCCAGCGAAGGTTGCTCGTGAGAGGCACGCACACGACCGTCGAGATCCGGCTGTGGTTGAACGCGTCGCCCTGGACGACGACGATCGGGCGCCTGAACCCCGGCGCCGAACCCGATGGTTCGGGCAGGTCCGCCCACCAGACCTCCCCGCGGGCGATCACCACTCCGTGTGGCGCAGCGTGCGTCGCGCAGCGTGCGTCGCGAACTCGGCGTCGCCTTGAGCCTCGTCTGAGAACAGCGCGTCGAGGGCCAGAGTGACTTGATCGCCGGAGTGGCGGGCGAGGTACTCACGCATCGCCAGGCTGTAGAGCCGGCTGCGCGAGACGCGCAACGTGCGGGCCAGTCGCTCCGCGTCGGCGTACAGGTCGTCGGGGATCGAGATGGCCGTCTTCATACCGTGAGTATAACCACGCTGCCCAGGCGTGCAAGCCGATGGCGCCATGGCCCGATGATGAGACTCGACTGCGGCCGCGACAACCCGCCACGCCGCTCCCGGCGTTGACGTTCGCACACGTATCCCCGTCCAGGGGATCCCGCACCCTCAGTCAGACGCCCTCGACACTGCCCAGCACGCGCTCAAAGCGCTCGAGGGCGTCGTCTACCACCTCGTCCGTGTCGGCCATCGAGGTGTACAGGCGCGAACCGGCCAGCGTGATCAGGCCGTTGGCCATGTAAGCGGCGCCCATCTCCTCCATCATGTGCTTGCGCGGCTTCATGCCTTTGGCGAAGCGCAGCGGGTGGTGCAGGTCGAGCAGCATCACGCCCGAGGTCTCCAGGTGCACGATCGAGCCCTGGTTGTAGGCCACGTAGGGCAGGCCGTGACGGGCGATGAGGCCGTTCAGTCCGCGGGTGAGACGGTCGCCGGCGCGGCCGGCCAGGACCGGCGCGTTGGTGGCCTCCATCTCGAGCAGGGCGAAGTAGCCGGCCGCGCACGACAGCGGGTTGGCGCTCAGGGTACCGCCCACGTAGGCGTGCTCGCCGCTCTTGCCGCCGATCCCCGAGGCGAAGCTCATCATCACGTCGGCGCGGCCGCCGACGCCGCCGGCCATGGGGTAGCCGCCGCTGATGCACTTGCCGAACACGGTCAGGTCGGGCTTGACGCCGAAGTAGCCCTGGGCGCCGCCGAGTCCCAGCCGAAAGCCGGTGACGACCTCGTCGAAGATGAGCAGCGCGCCGAACTCGTCGCACAGCTCGCGCACCTGCGCGTTCCACTCGAAGGGCACCGGCCGCGTGCCGCTCTCGGGCCCGATCGGCTCGACGATCACGGCCGCCGTGCCGCCCAGCAGCCGGTTTTCGGTGAGCTTGCGGCGCAACGCCTTGAGGTCGTTCGGGTAGACCTCGCGCGTACGCCCGGTGGCGCCCATCGGAATGCCCTTGGCCTCGAAGCGCCAGGTGCCGGGCACGTGCAGCCCGTAGACCATCTGGTCGCTCCAGCCGTGGTAGGCGCCGCCGATCTTGATCACGTATTTCTTGCCGGTGTGCGCGCGCGCCGCGCGGATCGCGGCCATTACGGATTCGGTGCCCGAGCCCAGCATGCGGAACATCTCGATGGAGGGCATCAACCGGTTGACGAGCGCGGCCAGCTTGAGCTCGTACTCGTGGAACAGCCCCGTGACCGGACCGCACTCGCCGAGCAGCTCCACGATCTTGTCGCGCAGGGGCGGATAGTTGTTGCCCAGCACGATGGGCCCGCCGGCCTGCAGGAAGTCGATGTAGCGATTGCCGTCGGCGTCCCACAGGTAGGCGCCGTCGGCCTTTTCGATGGCGATCGGGAACGGGTAGTTGAAGGCGAGGTTGTGCTGCACGCCGCCGGGGATGTACTCGCGCGCCTCGGTGGTCAGCGCCTTGGAGCGCGGGCATTTCGTCTCGAAGTAGTCGAGGTACTCCTTCATGACCGCCGGCTTGACCTTGCGCAGCGGCCCGCTCACGAGCCGCTCCAGGCCGGCATAGACGGCCGCCACGTCGGGGTACTCGCTGATCGCGTAGCGCTGGTCGTCGGGCGCGTCCGACGGCGCGGCGGCGGCGGCAGACGGCGCGGCGGCGGCGGCAGACGGCGCGGCGGCGGCGGCAGGCGCGGCGGCGGCGCGGGCGGCCCCGAGCTCGCGCGCCGCCTCGGCCTCCTGACCGGCCAGCTTCTTCTCGTCGGTACGCAGCTTGCCAAAGGCGATCTCGCGGATCGGCAGCGGGATGGTGGCGGCCTTCTCGCCGGCGAGCAGCGTCAGCAGGTAGTCGAGCGCCACCTTCTCGAGCAGCGCCATGTTGTGGACGGCGCTCTCGGTATCGCCGCCCAGCACGAGCACGCCGTGGTTGGCCAGGATGTAGGCGTTGTCGCCGTTTCTCAGCTTAGCCTTGACGCGGCTCTTCAGAAACGACGTGCCCGACGGCGCGTAGTGCACGATCTCGACGCCGCGACCCAGGTTGCGCACCTGCTCGTCGAAGAGCGCCGGGATGGGCTTGTTCATGAGAGCCAGGGCGCTCGCGTAGGGCTGGTGGGTGTGGATGATGACGTTCGTATCGGGGCGCTGCTGGTAGACCGCGGCGTGCATGCCGGCTTCGATCGAGGCCTTCATGGTACCGGTGACGCGATGCAGGTCGTGATCGAGCACGCAGATGTCGTCGGCCTGCATCTTGGCGTAGTCGTAGCTCGTGGGCGTGATGGCAAACAGGTCGCGGCCGGGCACGCGGACCGACACGTTGCCCTCGGTCACTTTCAGATAGCCGCGCTCCAGGAGCGTGCGACAGATGGCCACCACCAGCTCCCTGGACGACGTGTACTGCGCCACTGCCGCTCCTTTCACTTACCCCAGGCGCTCAGGAAATCGCCCCAGTACGTCAACCGCGTGAAATTGAGGTCGGCGGAGTAGTAGGCGAAATCCACCCATTGCGAGAAGCTCGAGCCTTTCTTCGGCGGCGCCGGCGACGACGGCCAGAAGATGTCGATACCGTGCACGTGACCCTCGGCCTTGACGTGCCACTGCCACAACACGACCTTGCGTTCGGCCTTGAGCACCCTGGTGCAGTTGCTCTTGATGATCGGCGACGCGACGTGCGCTCGCAGATAATAGGCGACGTCGGTGAGGTCGCGGTCCTCCGGGTAAGTCTGCGGCGGAGAGACCGCGAGCCGGCGCGCCACGGCGTACGCCCGGCGGTACCTGGGCAATCCGGACGCGAGATCCCAGCTCAGGTCGCTCACCGCCGCCGTCAGGGTGTCCCAGCGGGTCCCCAGGCTCACCGCGGACGACGCCCAGGTCCACTGGTCGTGACCGGTCTTCATGCTCTTTGCGGCCGCCACCGCCAGCGAGTTCGGACCCATCGCGGGCCATGCCTGCAGCGCGCTCAGGATGTTCTGATAGGAGAAGCCGCTATAGCCGATCGAGTCCTGCGAGCCGGCCATGGCGTCGGCGAAGCCGCGGAGCTGGGCTTCGACCTCGATCGTCTGGCTGAGACAGGTGTCCCAGCCCACCATGTCGACGCCGTGCACGGTCTCGAGAGCGCCGCGCAGCTCGTCCATGTCAAGGTAGTCGTTGCTGGTGTCGTCTTCCATGGTGTTGCCGGGCCACCAGCCCCAGCCGTGGTCCCACATGAAGAGCGCGTAGTGGCGCGCTGGGTAGTTGGCACGTGCCCAGTCGATGAAGTCGACGAGCGTCTGCGGCGAGCCCATGTCGGTGGGCCCCCAGTCGGCCGCGGCGTTGTCGGCGGTGGCCGTCATGCCCTTCGTGACGTGGAAGACGCGCGCCCCGGTCCACGAACCGTCGGCCGCGCTGGGGAACCGCCCGCGGTCGGCCAGGGCGACCACCTGCACGTCGGCGTCGGAACCGACCGCCGCCATCTCCTTGTCGATGTCGTGAGTGAGCCACGACCCGAGGTACAAGTCGCCGGGGATCTGGTCGCCGTCCATGTAGACCATGACCGTCCACGAGGCCGTCGGCGCAGGGCTCGGCGTGGGCGCCGGGTCGGCGGCGGCGACGCGCGGCACGGCGGCGGCGACCAGCAGCAGCGCCGCGCCCGCCACGACCGCCATGCAGGCGCGTCTCAGAAGCACGACTCGCCGCCGGCCCTCCCGCTCGCCGGCCCGCCCTTTGCGATCGCGCCTGCGTGCACCAGCCTCCATCGCTCCTCCTCGAGTCGCCCCCCGTGCCCGCCTGACGGCACCGAGGGCGGCGCCGTCACGATGGTCACGATAGTGCAATCGCGCGCGGCTGTGAAGCGGCTCGTGCGCGGCCGGTCGCCGGGCGTGTCCCCGTCTTCAGGCAGAGGGCGGCGCGACCGTCGGAGCCGTCGCGCGCTGTCGACCGCGGGCGGTGCGAGCCCCTCCCGGGAGACCGTCACCGGGCACGACGCACCGGCACGCCTGGTCGCGGACCCGGCGCCCGAGCTCGCGCCGCAGCACGCCGCCGAACCCCTGGACGAGCACGGTGGCGACCGAGTGCCGCAGGCCGCGGCCGTGGTCGAGATAGGCCGGCGCCAGGACGACGTAGCGCTCCTCGAGCTGGTCCCGTGTCGTGCAGACCTCGACCGGTGCGCTCGACGAGAGCACCTCGCCCGTCAGGTCGGTGAGCCAGTCGGGGCGGACGGCGAGTCGCTCGGCGACCGTCCGCCCCGCCCGCGCCCGCGCCGCCCTGTCGCGCTTGACGGCCAGCAGCGCGGTCGCCGTCCAGCCCATCGGCTCGTCGGGGACCATCTCGGTCGGCAGGCCCGGCACGGGCCCGCCGAACAGCCGCGCCGCGCCAGCGGCCGTCAGACGCGGATCGAGCACCCGGCCCTGGGCGTCGACGGTCACGAACTCAAAGACGCCGCCGAGCATGTTGGCGACGTTCAGCAGGCGCGCTTCGAGCTGTTCGGCGAGCTCGTCCAGACCCTGGCGGCGCAAGCCGCGGGCGATCGCCGCGGTGTCGACCGGCCAGACGTTCTCGTGGTAGTTGCGAAAGCGCGGGTTGTGGTCGGCCAGACCGCGGCCGCGAATGCCGGCCGGGTTGAGCAGCTCGGCGGAGAAGAGCATGCGCACGATGCCGCCGACGAGCGCCGCGCGCTGCGTCTCGGGCAGATCGTCGAAGAAGCTCGTCGCCAGCATCCAGCCGGCGTTGGACTGCACCGACCGCAGAAGCCGCGGGCGCCCGTCCGAGTCGCGGTCGATGGCGTGACCGAAGTAGCGCCGCTCGGGCAGCCAGAAGTGGGCGATGGTGGCGTCGCGGATGGCCCGCGATTCGGCGCGCAGGCGCTCGCCCGGGCGGCCGACCTGCAGGTCGGCCGCCCGGGCGAGCGCCTCGGCCGCCAGCACCTGGACGTCGAGATAGGCCATCGGCCGCACGACGTTCGGCATGTGTCCGCGCTCGTCGAAGTTCGACGTCGGCCCGTCCATCCAGACCTGCTGCAGGGCCAGCGGGTTCGACTGTCCCACCTCGACCAGGCCGTCGCCGCTCAGGTGTCCCTCGATCCAGCCGCAGGCCGCCGCCACGCTGTCGCGCAGAGTCGTCGAGCGCCCGTCGCTGCGGGCCACCGGCGTGTCGAGGACGCCCGGGTCGCGCCGCGCGAGCGCGGCCACGAGCATGATGAACAGAGGCGTCGAGTCTGACGAGAAGTAGGTCGTATAGCCGGCCGGCGTGCCGCCCCAGATCGGCGCCAGGCAGAGACCGAACAGCACCTTGAGCCACAGCGGCGCCTGCCAGGCCCTCATGTCGCGACGCTCGCTGTGGATGCGGCCGGGCTCCTCCTCGGAGAGCATGCGGTGACGCGTGCCCTGCAAGGCCGCGAGCGCCAGCACCGTCTCGAGAGCGGGGCGCGGCTCGACGTCGATCAGGTCGAAGGCGGTGACGACGCGATCGCGCGCCCAGAGGCTGTGGTTGAACAGCAGGCCGCCGCTGGTGTCGATGCCCATGCCGCCGCCGCGCCCCAGCATCTCGCCGACGAGGGCGGTCACGGCCGGCGGCGTCGCCGGCCGGTGCGCTGCGTTGCGCCGGACGCCGATGTTCAGGCCGCCGCCGGCGCGCGCCGCGCGCGGGCCCGCTCGATCGCGGCGAGCAGCGTGTCGGGTTCGTCGGTGCCGATCGTGAACGTGCGCCCGCCGGGCAGCTCCAGCTCGACCGCGCGGCGACCACTGACGTTGTACAGCCAGCCGTCGCGCAGCCGACGCATGCCCCTGCCCCGATACCAGGGGATGGTGACGATCTTCGCGGCCGCGATCTCTTCGGCAGGGATGCGCCGCGGCAGCACGCCGCACGTGAAGCTCGCGGTCACGGTGGCGTCGTCGACCACGACCTTCAGCGACGAGAAGACCACCATGAGCCCGACGAACCCCGCCGTCAGCGGCACGGAGATCCAGGCCCGCTTGCGGTGCTTCCGCAGGTCGCGCACGGCTCTGCCAAGTTGAGCGAGAAGGCCAGCGCCCGTGCCGATCAGCGCCGCCAGACCGACTTGCGTGTGGCTGTACGGCAGGGACGTCTGCTGCGCTACGTCGTCCATCTCGTCACTCCTGTTCGACCCGCCGCCAGCCTACTACGTCGCGAGTCGGTCGGCGTCCGTTGCCCCTTGGCGAGCGCCGCCCGGGCGCAGGTGTCGGCGACCGCCTCGGTGGGGTACGAACATGACGAGATGGATGTGTTCTGGGCGATCGTCGCCGTCGTCATCGCCGGCGCGCTGCTCGTGCCCATGGTGGCGCGGCGGCGGCGCGTGCGCCGCCGCCGCGCCCTGCTGCGCCGCCTCGAACAGCAGCGCGGCTCGCGGGTCGTGACCATGATCCACCGCCAGGAATCGATGCGCATCCTGGGTATCCCGTTCGGCGGCATGATCGACATCGACGACGCCGAGCAGGTGCTGCGCGCCATCCGCCTGACCCCCGACGAGATGCCGATCGACCTGGTCCTGCACACGCCCGGCGGCCTGGTGCTGGCCTCCGACCAGATCGCCTACGCCCTCAGGCGCCACCCCGGCAGGGTCACGGTGATGGTGCCCCACTACGCCATGTCGGGCGGCACGCTCGTGGCTCTGGCCGCCGACGAGATCCTCATGGACCGCGACGCCGTGCTGGGGCCGGTCGACCCGCAGCTCGGCGGTCTGCCGCATGGTTACTGGCCGGCGGTGTCGATCCTGGCGGCGCTCGAGACGCCCAACCCCAACCGCAACGACCAGACGCTCATTCTCGGCGACATGGCCCGCAAGGCGATCGACCAGGTGCACGACACCGTACGCGAGCTGCTGCTCGAGGCCCACGGAGCCGACGACGCCGAGCGCCTCGCGACGCTGCTCAGCCACGGACGCTGGACGCACGACTTTCCCATCCGCTTCGACTACGCCGCCGAGATCGGCCTGCCGGTGAGCGGCCAGGTCCCCGAGGCCGTCTACGCGCTCATGGCGCTGTACCCCCAGCGCGGCCAGCGCCGGCCGTCGGTCGAGTACGTGCCGGTGCCCTACCCCAAAGACGGCCTCTAGGCCGCCGCTCCGGCCCCCGACGGGCCCGGCGCCACCGGGCGCGGCCCGGCGCGGCTCGCCAACAAAAAAAGGGCGCCCGGCGGACGGCGCGATGCCGCCCGTCGGGCGCCCGTGTTCGATGCCTAGATCAGACAGGCCTCACGTTGACGGCCTGCGGGCCCTTCTGAGCCTGCTGTACCTCGAACTCGACTGCCTGGTTCTCAGACAGCGTACCCACGCCGGGTGCGAGTTCGGCCACATGCACGAAGACGTCCTTGCCGCCGTCGGCCTGCTCGATGAAGCCGTAGCCCTTCTGAGCGTTGAACCACTTGACTGTTCCCTTGGCCACTACTTTCTCCTGGTCTAACGAGCGTGTCGGCGACGACTGACGAAGCGACGAAAGCGCTCTCCTATTGGAACGTGCGTCCGGCGACGCCGGACGCAGTGCTCTACTTGTACAGCTTGTCGCCACAAAAGGAAACCCCAACTGCCCCATGCCGAGCCTGAGCGAGCCGGCGACGGCCCGCCACCGGCCGGCGGCGCGCTGCGCTCGCGCCGCCGCCAACGGTTTGCCCACGGGGCGATGGTGGTCAATGAAGGCTACCAGATCAGACGCCGCAGCTCGGGAGGCTGCGAGGGTCACCGCAAGGGGAAGGGAGAGCGCCATGGCTTTCGATGAGAACCGCGCCAGAGTACTGCGGGCCGCCGGAGCGGCCAGCGCGGCCGCACCCTACGTGCGCCGCATCATGGGCGACGACGAACTGCGCGACGACCTGCGGACGCTGATAGTCGCGGGACGCCATCTCTACGGGGGCCTGACGGCGAACGGCGTGTCGAAGCTGCTCGAAGACGACGTTCGCGAAGACCTCGACCGCATCGTGGCCTCACTCCAGGGAGCCAGCGAACGGGTGATCCATCCGCGGCGCAGCAGCCACTGGGGTTCCTGGCTTGTGGGCGGCGTGCTGATCGGCGGCGCGGTCGCCGGGTTGCTGATCTACCCCGCAACGCGCAATCAGATCCTGCGCGCCGTGGGCATGAGCGACGGCGACCCCTGGATCGACACCGCCGCCGACAACGGCGGCAGCACCGCGACCCGCAGCGAAGCGGAGATGGCCGTATAGGCGGGCCGACTCCGCACGCTAGCGCGCCACCATCAGCTTCTTGACCGCGGCCTGCAGGCCGTCGAGCGAGAGTTCGTACATGGGCAGCACCTGGCGGACAAGACCGATCGTGCGGGCGCCGTAGGCCCACTCCCACTGATCTTGAGGGATGGTGTTCAGCCACACGGAGTGGTCGAAATGCCCTCGCAGCCGCCGCAGCCACTCGATGCCCGGCTCTTCGTTCGACGAGCCCCACCAGATGATGCCGTTCCGGCTCAGCAGCTCGCTGGGCGCCATCGCGGCGTCACCGACGACGATGAGCTTGTAGTCGGGCGTGAGCTCGTGGACGACGCGGTTCGTCGAGATCGCCCTGTGGCTGTTCATGTCGGTGTCGAGGTACAGCCAGTCATAGATGCAGTTGTGGAAGTAGAACGTCTTCAGGTCCTTGAAGTGGGTCTGACTGTTCACGGCGCTGAAGAGCTGGCTGCAGAGGCGGATGTAGGGGTGCATGGAGCCGCCCACGTCCATGGCCAGCAGCACCTTGACCGAGTTCTTGCGGCTCTTGTGCCACACCAGTGAGAGCCGCCCGGCGCGGTCGGCCGTCTCGTCGACGGTCTCGTCCAGATCGAGCTCGTCGGCCAGCCCTTCGTTGCGACTGGTGAGCCGGCGCAGACGGCGCAGCGCCAGCTCGAACTGCCGCACGCCGACCTTCACGTCGGTGCGGTAGCCGCGGTAGCGGCGCTCGCCGGCGACCTTCACGGCGCTGCGGTCGCGGCTCTGCCCACCGACGCGGATGCCGCCGGGGTGAATCCCCGAGTGACCGAACGGCGACGTGCCGCCGGTGCCGACCCACTTGCTGCCGCCGTGGTGGGCTTCGTCCTGCTCGGCCAGGCGCTCCTCGAACAGGCGCTGCAGCTCGTCGAGGTCGAGGTCGGCCATGAGCGCCGCGAGCTCGCGCTTCTCGACCTCGGTCAGACCCGGCATCGCCAGCGGGTCGGCCAGCCAGTCCCAGACCTCGTCGGCGATCCGCATGGGCGTCTCGATGCCCTCGAAGCAGGCCGCGAAGGCCTGGTCGTACTGGTCGTAGAACGTCTCGGACTTGACCAGGATGCTGCGCGCCAGCGAGTAGAAGCGGTCGAGGCTCGACAGCGCGAGTCCCTCGGAGAGGGCGCGCATGAGCATCATCCACTCGGTGATCGTGACCGGCACGCCGTAGGCGCGCAGCAGAAAGAAGAACGACGTGAACACCTCAGGCGTCCGCGGCTTTGAACCTGCCGCCGGGCGACGCCGCCTGCCAGGGGATCGAGTCGAAGCCGACGAGCACGTTCATGCCGTCTGCCGCCGGCTCGCTACTTGCGGCGCCGTTTGGCGCCGGTGGAGCGGCTCGACTTGGCGGCGGAGGAGCGACCCGACTTCGGGGCGGGGGGATCGCCGTGCTTTTCGTCCGAGGGGCGACCGGGTTTCGCGTCGGCGTCGCCGCGAGCCTTGGCCCGGTAGTACCAGGTCAGCCCCACCATGACGACGGCGATGACCGACGGCAGCAGCAGGATGAGCAGATAGTGCACGTTCACGTGGGCGGCGGCCACCATCGCCGGCACGCCCTAGCGCCGCCCGCGCCCGCTGTGGAGCGCGTCGAGGGCGACCGCGACGTCGTGGTCCTTCTTGAGCAGCACGCCGAGGAAGGGCATCGTCGCGACGATGTCCTCGTGGCGCAGCCCGCCCACCTGCAGTGCCTGCACCCAGTCGATCAGCTCGCTGGTCGACGGTTTCTTCTGCAGCCCGGTCACGCCGCGCAGCCAGTAGAAGGCCTGCAGGGCGAGCTGCAGGAGCCGCTTGTCGATGGCCGGGTGATGCACCCGCACGATGCGCTCCATCATGGCCGCGTCGGGGAACTCGATGAAGTGAAAGACGCAGCGGCGCAGGAACGCGTCGGGCAGCTCCTTCTCGGCGTTCGAGGTGATGATCACCACCGGGCGCCGGGTGGCGGCGATCGTCTCGTGGGTCTCGGGAATGTAGAACTCCATCTGGTCGAGCTCCCACAGCAGGTCGTTGGGGAACTCGATGTCGGCCTTGTCGATCTCGTCGATGAGCAGCACGCAGCGGTGCGCCGAGGTGAAGGCCTCGCCCAGTTTGCCGAGCCTGATGTAGTGGGCGATGTCGCTCACGTCGCCGTCGCCGAACTGGCCGTCGTAGAGGCGTTGCACCGTGTCGTAGACGTAGAGGCCATCCTGGGCTTTGGTCGTCGACTTGATGTTCCAGGCGATGAGCGCCATGTCGAGACCGCGGGCGATGCTCTGGGCGAGCATCGTCTTGCCGGTGCCGGGCTCGCCCTTGATGAGCAGGGGGCGCGACAGGGTCATGGCGACGTTGACCGTCTGCATGAGCTCGGGTGCGGCGATGTAGTCGGCGGTGCCGGCGTAGGCGGCGGACGCGGGCGCCGGGCGCGGCGGGACGTGACTGCTCATGTGAGTCGCGGTCCTCTTTCGTCGGAACCGAAGAACCGCGCGGAAGTCTACCAAGGTGGGCGGAGGGCCGAAACCCCGAGGGTTTCGGCCCTCCGCCCATCCGCACGCCCTGCCTCAAGCAAGCTCCTCGCGGATCGTACACTCGGCGCCCGGCCCGGCGATGATCAGCAGCTGATCGCCCGGCTCGACGACCGTCTCGGGCTTGGGCATGATGATCTCGGAGGCGTGCAGGAGGGCCGCGACGACGCAGCCCTCGGGCAGGCCGAGCTCGTGCATGGTCTTGCCGGCCGCCCAGTGGTCTTCGTTGATCATCATCGACGACACCGTGACCTCGCCCTCGCGCAGGTCGAGCAGGGTGACGACGTCGGCGAGAGTCGCCTCCTCTTCGATCAGCTTGGTGACGATCTCGGCCGAGTCGATGGCCACGTCGACGCCCCAGCTGCGGTTGTACAGCCAGCGATTACGCGGGTTGCGGACCGCGGCGATCACTTTGCGGACCTTGTATTCGTTCTTGGCAAGGAAGCTGGCGACGAGATTGTCTTCATCGTGGCCAGTGGCGGCCACGAACACATCCGCGCGGTCCACGCCCGCCTCGAGGAGCACAGAGGGCTCGTCGGCGTCGCCCACGAGAAACTTCACTCCTAGTTCATCTCCAAGAGCCTCTGCCCGCGTGCGCGTTTGCTCGATGACCAACACTTCGTGCTGATCATGCGTATACGTAGCAATACGACGACCCAACGTCCCCGCTCCCGCGATGACGATCCTCATGACTTCCACCCCATCATCCTCTGAAACTTCCAGACGGCCGATTGATGAATGGCCACGTACACCTGGTCGCCCTCCTCGATGACCGTACCTGATACCGGTATGAGAGCCTTGCCGAGACGCACGATGAGAGCCACGCGGATCTCACCGGGGACCGCCAATTCCTCGATGGACTTGCCGATGAGATGCACCGGAGCACGTGCGGCCACCAGTCGTACCTCGCCATTGCCGAAGGCCGTTTCCTGCGCCAGGCCTGGGCTTAGGATGAGCTCGATGACCTTGCTGACACTCCAAGCGGTTGGAGCGAATGTCTGCACGCCGTGATGGCGGTAGATGTCTGCGCGTCTAGGGTCGAATATCCGCGCGACGACGGTCGGCACCCGGTAGACCTCCTGGCGATGCGGGCAGCTACAGCATTGGTGTTGTCGCCGCTCGTCGCCGCAACGAGCACGTCCGCCTCTCGTATGCCCGCGGACTCGAGAACGTCGCGATCGAAGCCGGCCCCTACCACTTCGCGGCCACTGAAATTGGCGGGAAGAAGACGAAAGGCATCAGAATCGCGGTCGATGATGACCACGCCGTGACCGGCCCGCGCAAGCTCCGCGGCGGTCGATGCCCCCACGCGTCCGCATCCCACGATGATCACCTGCATGGCCTCATCCTCCTTGAAGCGCCGCCGGCCGACGGCGCAAGAACCATTTTCGCGCTTCCTCGGCAAAGAACAAAGAGATGGCCGCCACGATGAGAATAGCCCAGTCGAGCGCGGACAACGGCCCGGTCTTGAACAGGTTCTGCAGGAAGGGTAAATACGAGATACCGCACATGATCGCCACCCCGATGAGCTCACTGTAGATCAGCCACATGTTGCTGAAAATGCCCACTTTGAACAATGACTCCCGCTCGGTACGACAGGCCAGGCCGTTCGTGACCTGACACATCACGATCGCCGCCTGGGTCATGGTGATCGCCTCGCGCCAGTACATATAGTGCGAGCTCGAGGGGCTCATCCAGGACCCATCGCCCCAATGCCAGCCGTGCGAAAGCAGCACATAGAGGAACCCCGCCACGGCCCAGAATGACTCGATCGCGCCGATAAACACGACTCGCTTTAGCGTGGCCCGACTGAGAAGGCGCTCCGAACGAGCGCGCGGTGGCAGCTTCATCACTCCCGGCTCCGGACGCTCGGTGCCCAGGGCGAGACCGGGGAGAACATCGGAGCCCAGGTCGATCGACAGAACCTGCAAAGCTCCCAGGGGCACGAGACCCACCCCGCCCAGCGCCGAAAAGACAAACGGGAATAGCTCGGCCATGTTGTGCGAAAAAATGTAGGTGATCATCTTCTTGACGTTGGCGTAGACACCGCGGCCCTGCTCGACCGCCTTTATAATGCTCGCGAAGCTGTCGTCCAGCAGGATCATGATGGCCGCTTCACGCGCCACGTCGGTGCCCGACAGGCCCATGGCAACACCGATGTCGGCCTTCTTGAGGGCCGGCGCGTCGTTGACTCCGTCGCCGGTCACCGCGACTATCTGCTTCATCTCCTTGAGCGCCGAAACCACGCGCATCTTGTGTTCCGGTGCGACCCTCGCGAAGATCACGTCTTGTGGTTTGGCGAGCTCAGCCTTGAGGTCGTCCTCCGACATGTCCTGAAGATCGACGCCGGTGATCACGCGTACCGCGCGGTCGCCACGCACAATGCCGATACG
>Ga0182027_10008421_pt1 | contig 15016 bp, 7 predicted proteins | sample 712E1DmetaG_FD_121300 | JGI IMG/M metagenome (GOLD analysis project Ga0182027, IMG submission 121300) | Permafrost microbial communities from Stordalen Mire, Sweden - 712E1D metaG (Illumina Assembly) | ecosystem: Environmental > Terrestrial > Soil > Wetlands > Permafrost | place: Sweden... | reverse complement strand
GCTTTAGGTGACTCATATGAAAAAGATGAAAGTACTGGTTGCCAACCGAGGTGAGATCGCCGTGCGCATCCTGCGCGCCTGTCAGGAAATGGGCCTGCCTTCCGTCGCGGTCTTTACCGATGTGGATGAAGCCGCCCTGCATGTACGTTATGCAAATGAAGCGATTGCCATCGGCGAAAAGCAAAAATACCTGGATATCGCCGCCATCCTGGGAGCCGCCCGCCAGAGTGGAGCCACCGCCATTCATCCAGGCTATGGCTTCCTGGCCGAAAACGCCGAGTTCGCCCGGCGCGTCGAAGAACAAGGTCTCACCTTCATCGGCCCGCGTCCTGAAACGGTTGCCATGATGGGTGACAAGCTGGCCGCCCGGCGCTTTTCACGCAATGCCGGCCTCCCGGTCATTGCCGGGACGGACGAACCGCTGCCATTGGAACTGCCCATCGACATGGCCGAAAAGGTCCAGTATCCGGTGCTGGTCAAGGCCGCTGCAGGCGGTGGCGGGCGCGGCATCCGCCTTGCGCTTTCGGCTGCCGAACTGCCCGCCATGATCGAAGCCGCCCGGCGCGAAGCCAAAGCTGCCTTCAGCGACGATACCGTCTTCCTGGAATCGCTCGTGCAGCAGGCCCGCCACATCGAGGTGCAGATCCTGGGCGATGGCGAGGGCAATGTCGTCTGCCTGGGCGAGCGCGAGTGCTCCATCCAGCGCCGCCGCCAGAAATTGATCGAGGAAGCCCCGGCCCACGCACTCAAGCCCGAACTGCGCCGGCAGGTGCACGAAGCCGCCCTTAAACTCGGCAAAGCCCTCAAATATCGCAGCCTCGGCACGGTCGAGTTCCTGCTCGATAAGAAAAACCATTTTTATTTCATCGAAGTCAGCCCGCGCATCCAGGTGGAGCATCCGGTCACGGAAATGGTCACTGGCGTGGATATCGTCAAAGAGCAGCTCCTGTTGGCGCTGGGCCAACCCATGCGCATCTTCCCGGAAGAGATCCGGCCGCGCGGTGCCGCCATCGAGGCGCGCATCCTGGCCGAAGACAGCCAGGCCGGCTTCCTGCCTTCCACCGGTCAGGTACTCTACCTGAAAGAACCCGGCGGCCCGGGGGTCCGGATCGACTCGGCGCTCTACCAGGGCATGAATGTTGGCACAGAATACGATTCCCTGCTGGCCAAAGTCATCGTCTGGGGTGAGAACCGGGCTGTCGCCATCCAGCGTCTGCGGCGCGCCCTGCACGAATACCAGATCGGCGGCCTCAGCACGGATATCGACTTCATCCTGCAGATCATCGAAAGCCGCAAGTTCATGAGCGGAGACGTAACCACAACCTACCTGGAAACCTTCCAGCCCAAGCCCGCCAGCACCGAACCGGCCCTGGAACGCGACCTGGCCTGGGCCGCCGCGCTGTTTGCCCACCAGCAGCGCAGCGGGAACGTCCTGCCCGAGATCAGACAGGCCAGCAGTAACTGGCAGATGACCGCCTGGAAAGAACAGATGAACCGAAGTTAAAGGAGAAACCAATGTCTCTTTACACCGTCACCATCGAAGACCGCATCTACAAAGTGAACATTTCCGGGGACCACTGCACCGTCAACGGCGAAGCAGTGGATGCCACCATGATGCCGCTCAACCGCAACGGTCTGCACGTGCTGCACCATGGCAAACAGGCCTACGAGCTGTTCATGAGCAACCAGGAAGCCGATACCTACCAGATGCTCCTTTTCGGTGGCCACCGGATCGTCACGCAGATCAGCTCGCGCATGAAGAAACACTTCAAGGCAGGCGATATCTGCAATGCCGGCAGCCTGAATGCGCCGATGCACGGGCTGGTGGTGGATGTGGCCGTCCATGAGGGGGATAGCGTGGAGAAGGGCCAGACCCTGGTGGTACTAGAATCCATGAAGATGCAAATGCAACTGCGCTCCCCACGCCCGGGCAAAGTCAGCAAAGTGACCGTGCAATCCGGCTGCCAGGTGGAAAAAGGCGCTTTATTGGTTCAGTTTGAATAAAAAGTATCTATCCAAAAATTTTAGAAGGACCGCAATTTTAGTGTGTGCGGCTTCGCCGCACACACTAAAATTGCGTACTCCTCCTGGTTTTTTTGGATCGATCACATCAAAAAAGAGGTAACCATGAGTGAAAATCCAGCCATAGCCATCGTCGGCCTGGGTGCCATCCTGCCAGATGCGCCTGACGTGCAGACATTTTGGAAGAACATCCAGGCCAGCCGCTATTCGATCACCGAGGTGGCTTCTGACCGCTGGAAGGCGGAGCTTTTCTATAATCCTGACCCTTCCGCTCCCGATAAAACCTACAGCAAAGTGGGCGGCTGGGTGCGCGGCTTCACCTTCGAGCCCGCCAAAATGGGCATTGCCATCCCGCCGCGCATCCAGGAACAGATCGATGAGGTCCAGCAGTGGGCCATATCCGCCTGTTACCAGGCGCTGCAAGACTACGGCTACCCGTCCCGCTTCCTGGACCCAAACCGGGTCGCCGTCATACTGGGCAATGCCATGGGCGGCGAGAAACATTATCTCTCCACCATCCGCATCCACCTGCCCGAATATATCGATTCCTTGTCTGCCTCCCCGGCCTTCAAAAATCTTTCCCCTGAAGTTCAGTCTGCATTGGTGCAGGGATTATCTTCCGGCGTGCATGCCCTCGTGCCGGCCATCACCGAAGACACCATGCCGGGCGAACTCTCCAACATCATCGCCGGGCGGGTGGCAAATGTTTTTAATTTCACCGGCCCCAACTACGTCACAGACGCGGCCTGCGCCTCCTCCCTGGCAGCCCTCCAGAGCGCCATCGATGGGCTGCGCTTCGGCCAGTTCGATGCCGTCCTGACCGGTGGCGTGGATCGCAGCATGGGCGTCGAATCCTTCGTCAAGTTCAGCAAGATCGGCGCGCTCAGCCCGGATGGTTCCCGCCCGTATGCCGAGGGCGCCAACGGCTTCGTGATGGGCGAAGGCACGGCCATTTTCCTACTCAAAAGGCTGGAAGATGCCGAACGCGACGGTGACAAGATCTACGCTGTCATCCGCGCCATCGGTGGCAGCAGCGACGGTAAGGGCAAAGGCATCACCGCCCCCAACCCACTCGGCCAGCAGCGCGCCATCCAGCGCGCCTGGAAGAACGCCGGCATCCCGCTCTCCACGGTTGGCCTGATCGAAGGCCACGGCACCTCCACACCGGTCGGCGACTTGGCGGAAGTGTCCAGCCTGAATGCCATCTTCGGGCAGGTTGGCCTCAAGCCCGGCAGCGTGGCGCTCGGCTCGGTTAAATCCAATTTTGGGCACCTTAAAAGCGCTGCCGGCGCAGCCGGCTTGCTCAAGGCAGCCCTGGCGCTCTACGACCATATCCTGCCGCCCTCGGTCAACTTCAACAAGCCCAATTCCAAAATAGATTTTTCGCAATCGCCTTTCTACGTAAACACCCAGGCGCATCCGTGGGAAATCCCTTCCGGGCAAGTGCGCCGGGCCGGCGTCAGCGCCTTCGGCTTTGGGGGCACCAACTTTCATGTGATCCTGGAGGAATACCTGCCGGGTGTGCTCATCAAAGAATCGGCCGTCTATCCCGGCGCCGACCTGCAAGTGCTGGCCCAGGCCATTCCCGTCGATTTCAAACCCTACCGCGGCCTGCTTTTCCTTGGAGCACAATCCGCCGCGGAACTGAGCCAGTCCCTGGCACAGATCCTCCATCAAGCCAAACTAGGTCACCTGCCCGGGAATACCTGTCCGACCCCGCAGCAATCGGGGCAGCCGGAACGGTTGGTGATCGATTATGAGAACCTGAAGGAATTCATCCCGCGCGCCGAAAAAGCCCTCAAAGCCCTTGAAACCGACGCTCCAGCTGGTTGGCAAGCCCTGGGGGTGCAGAGTATCTACCGCGGCAGTGGGCGACCCGGCAAGGTGGCCTTCCTGTTCCCCGGGCAGGGTTCGCAGTACGTCAACATGCTGCGCGACCTGCGTACGATCGAACCGCTGGTGGCCGAAACCTTCCGCGAAGCCGACGCGATCATGACCCCCATTTTGGGTCGGCCCATTTCCGGTTACGTTTTTGTGGATGGAAAAGATGACGTGATAGCCCAGGCAGAGCTGAGGCTGCGCAGCACCGAAATCACCCAGCCAGCCCTGCTGGCAGTGCACGTCTCCATGCTGCGGGTGTTGGCCAAATATGGATTTAGGCCCGACCTGGTGATCGGGCACAGTCTGGGCGAATATGCCGCCCTGGTGGCTTCCGGCATCCTGAACCTGTCCGAAGCCCTGCAAGTGGTCAGCGCGCGTGGCCAGGAAATGGCCAAAGTCGCCGCGGATGACAACGGCTGCATGGCGGCCGTCTCGGCTCCGCTGGGCGAGGTGGAACGTATCCTTAAAACCATCCCGGGCTATGTCGTCATCGCCAACATCAACAGCCCGGTGCAGTGCGTCATCGGCGGGGAAACTGCCGCCGTGGATGCAGCCATCCGCGCTTTCCTGGCGACCGGACTGCAGGCCACCAAGATCGCGGTCTCACACGCTTTCCACACCCGTATAGTCGCCCCGGCCAGCCAGCCACTGCGCAAGGTGATTGCGCGCATGAATATCCAGGCGCCCACCATTCCGATTGTCGCCAATGTAACCGGCCAGCCTTATCCCACCGACCGGGAGGGCATCCTCGACATCCTAGCCGCCCAAGTGGCCTCACCGGTGCAGTTCGTGCAGGGCGTTAACGCGTTGTATGAACAGGGCGCCCGCATTTTCGTGGAAGTGGGCCCCAAGCGCGTCCTGAGTGGATTAGCAGCCGACATTCTGAAGGAACACAAAGATATCAACGTATTTTCCACCAACCATCCCCGCAAGGGCGACATCCCCAGTATCAACGAAGCTCTGGGACGGTTATATGCCGCCGGTGTGAATGGGACTTTCGCCGCGGCAACTCCTGTCGAAATCCCGCCCGCCCCGGTCGTAGAAATCAGCCAACCTGTGGCTGTCGCCGAACCCGTTTCCATGGAAATTCGAACCGAAATCCCATCCCCAATTAATGCGGTCGACCCAGTGTCTGCCGAAGAAGGAGCCATTATGGACGGTCGTCTGCCCATTACCGGTTCGGTTGTCATCAGCGGTGCCGGCCTGGGTCTGCCCGGGCTCGGCAAGCACGTCTTTGATGATAATAATATCCTGGATATCCTGCATGGCCAGATGCGCATCGAGCCGCTTCCCGATAGCACCCGTCAGGGCATGCTCGATAAACACCCTACCCGCCTGGTCAAAAGTGAAGCCGGCGCGATTATGCAGACCATCGATGATATGGAACTTACGCTCAAACTGGCCGGACAGCGTGGCTCCTTTGACCCGGCTGCCGAGTTTGGCATGCCCAAGGACCGCCTGGAAGCCATTGATATTTCCACCCAGCTGGCCATCGCCGCTGGCATCGAAGCCCTGCGCGACGCCGGCATCCCGCTGGTGATGGCCTACAAGCCCACCAGCACCGGTTCCTTCCTGCCGGACCGCTGGAAACTGCCCGAGTCGCTGGCTGATGAGACCGGCATCATCTTTGCTTCGGCCTTCCCGGGGCTCGACCGCATGGCCGATGAAGCCGACAAGTACTACCAGAACCAGATGGTGACCAAACAAATTGAAGAACTGCGCCACATGGCCAGCCTGGTGCCTGCCCAGCAGATGGACCTGAAGGCTGCCTTTGAAAAACGCATCACCGAACTGGAAGCCGAAGCTGCCCGGCTCGACTATCATTTCGACCGGCGCTATGTTTTTCGCGTCCTGACCATGGGGCACTCGCAGTTCGCCGAATACATCGGGGCGCGCGGGCCCAATACGCACGTCAACGCCGCCTGCGCTTCCACAACCCACGCCGTCGCCATTGCCGAGGACTGGATCCGCCTGGGTCGTGCCCGGCGCGTCATCATCGTCGCCGGGGATGATGTCATCAGTGGCAGCTTGTCGCAGTGGATCGGTACCAGCCTGATGGCCAGTGGCGCGGCCACCCCCGAAGGCAACCTGCGCCTGGCCGCGCTGCCCTTCGACCGCCGCCGCAATGGTATGATCATCGGCATGGGCGCAGCCGCCCTGGTGGTCGAATCCGAAGACGCCGTGCGCGAGCGCGGCATGCGCGCCATCTGTGAAGTGCTCGCCACCAATATTGCCAATAGCGCCTACCATGGCACCCGCTTGAACGTGAACCACGTCAGCCAGGTGATGGAAACGCTGCTCAAGACCGCCGAAGCGCGCTACGACATCGCACGCAGCCAGATCGCCGCCGAAACCATGTTCGTCTCGCACGAAACCTATACCCCGGCGCGCGGCGGCAGCGCCGCCGCCGAGATCCACGCCCTGCGGGACGCCTTCGGCGAACAGGCCAACCAGGTCATCATTGCCAACACCAAGGGTTTCACCGGCCATACCATGGGCGTCGGAATCGAAGATGTGGTGGCAGTGAAGGCGCTTGAGTACGGCATCGTGCCTCCTATCGCGAATATTCAAGAGGGCTTCGAGCCCGACCCTGAACTGGGCGACCTGAATCTGTCCCACGGCGGAGAGTACCCGGTGCAGTACTCCTTGCGCCTGGGTGCCGGTTTCGGCTCCCAGATCGCCATGACTCTGCTGCGCAAGATCCCCGGGCAGGGCCAACGGGTGAATAAAGCCATCTATGACCGCTGGCTCGCGGATACCTCCGGCTACCCGGCCACGGAACTTGAAGTTTCCCAGCGAACCCTGCACATCAAGAACCAGGGTGTGCCGGCCCGCAAACCAACCACTTCCCGCTGGCAGTATGGTCAGGGTCCCACCCTGTGGGCGGATAAAGCGGCCAGCATTACAACCGCAGCTGCCAGCCTCCCTCTCCCTGCCACTCAACCGGTCAAAACCAGGCCCGTTGAGGTGTTCCCACAGCCTGTAGCAGTACAGCCCGCCGACACCGAAGCCATCCAGGCTTTCGTTCTTTCGGTGGTCAGCGAGAAGACCGGCTACCCGATTGAAGTACTGGCCCTCGACCTCGACCTGGAAGCCGACCTGGGCATCGATACGGTCAAGCAGGCCGAGCTATTCGCCTCCATCCGTACCCAATACGGCATCGCCCGCCGCGAAGATTTGCGCCTTTCGGACTATAACACGCTTGCCAAGGTGATCGGCTTTGTCAGGGATTCATTGGCTGCCCCGGCCATGCCGGCGGCTGCAACCGTTTCTCAGCCAGTCGCTCTGGTGGTTTTCCTGGCATTGGAAAAATCGCCCGAACCAGCACCGGTAACAACACCGGTACAAGCACCGGCAGCTATTGCTCCTGCCCCTGTGCAAGTCAACCCGGAAGAGATCAAGGCTTACGTCCTGGCTGCGGTCAGCGAGAAGACCGGTTACCCGCCGGAAGTGCTTGATTTGGATCTCGACCTTGAAGCCGACCTGGGCATCGATACCGTCAAGCAGGCCGAACTCTTCGCCGCCATCCGTACGCAATATGGCATCGCCCGCCGCGAAGATTTGCGTCTCTCGGACTATAACACGCTCGCTAAAGTGATGGGTTTCGTGGAAGATTCGCTTCCTGTCACGCCTGCCGCCCCGGCTGCCGAACAACCTGTCCTCCAGGCAGAGGCTCCAGATGCGACCCCGGATGAGCCGGTAAAAGCCACCGCTCCGGTCGTCGCCAGCTTTGAGGAGATCAAAAGCTATTTGCTGGCGGCCGTCAGCGAGAAGACCGGCTACCCGCAGGAAGTGCTCGACCTCGATCTTGATTTGGAGGCCGACCTGGGCATCGACACTGTCAAACAGGCCGAGCTGTTCGCCGCCATCCGCACCCAATATGGCATCCCCCGCCGCGAAGATTTACGCCTCTCGGACTATAACACCCTCGCCAAGGTGATCCATTTTGTCGAAGAGGCCCTGCAGCCTGCCACCGAAGCGTTGGTAAAGAGCGAGCCGGAGCTTCCGGCAGCCGCAGGGATTGCAGCTCCTGAAGCACCGGTCGCACCGGTCGCCACCCAACCTGCCCCGGCAGTCGTGAACGAAAATAATGACGCCAGCCCGTCCCCCAAATCCGTAGAGCCGCTGGCTGGAATACAGGAGATCGAAGCCTACGTATTAGCCATCGTCAGCGAAAAAACCGGCTACCCGCTGGAAGTGCTCGACCTGAACCTGGATCTGGAAGCCGATCTGGGCATTGACACCGTCAAACAGGCCGAGTTATTTGCCTCCATCCGGGAACATTTCGATATCCCGCGCCGGGAAGATCTTCGCCTTTCGGAATATAATACGCTTGCGAAGGTGATGAAATTCGTGGAAGATGAATTGAACTCCCAGAAGGAAGCTGCCTTCCAGGCTGCCCAAGCTGCCCAGAAAGCTGAAATCGAAGCCGCACAGTCTGCTCCCGCCCAGGGCTTTACCCCCGACCCGGCTGAAAGCGAAGCGCCGTCCGTGATCGTGCGGCGCGCCCCGCTGCCGGCCCTGCGCCCGCGCCTGGACCTGTGCATCCCGACCGGCGTGGAACTGGCGCCAGGCCAGCGCGTGCTGGTGGTGGAAAGCCAACCCGAAACCGCTGAACCGCTCATCCAGAAACTCACCGAAGGCAAGCTGGCGGTTCTGCGCCTGAGCGCACGCCTGACCTCTGAAGAGATCGGCGCAAAATTGAGCGCCTGGCTGGCCGAAGGCCCCATTGCCGGCGTATACTTCCTGCCGGCCCTGGAGGTCGAACCCGGCCTGGCTGAAATGAATATCCAGGACTGGCAGGCCGGCCTGGAAGAACGTCTGTACTGCCTGGTCGCCATCATGAAAGCCCTGCCCGAAGAAACATTCCTGGTCTGCGCCACCCGCCTGGGCGGGCTGCATGGCTATTCTGCCCAGGGCGCCTCCGCCCCATTAGGCGGCGCCGTCAGCGGCTTTGCCAAAGCCGTGGCGCGCGAACGGGAGCGGGCCTTTGTCAAGATCGTCGACTTCGAGACCAGTGCCACACCAGGCGTCATTGCCAGCCGCCTGGTCGGGGAAACCCTGCAAGACCCCGGGGCGCTGGAGATTGGCTGGGAGAACGATCTGCGCTATGGCATTGCCACCCTCGAAAGCCCCCTGCCGGCCGAAAATAACTTTGCCCTGGAACCAGGCAGTGTCTTCCTGATCTCCGGCGGTTCCGGCGGGATCATCCGCCCGATTGTCGAAGACCTGGCGCGCGCTACACGGGGCAAGTTCTACCTGCTCGACCGTGTTCCCATCCCCGCCGCGGACGACCCGGATATCCGGAGGCTTACCAGCGACCGGGAAGGCTTGAAGAATGAATTGATCACCCGTCTCACCCGGGATGGCAAAAGACCCACCCCGGTGCAGGTGGAAGGCGCGCTATTCGGTATCGAACGCGCCGCCACCACTTTGCAGACCCTCGCCATCATCGAACAGTTGGGCGGCCAGGCGCACTATCTGGCCTGTGACGTGACGGACCCGGCGCTGATCGATGCGGCCATTCAAAAGATCAAGGATGCCGAAGGCCATATCGACGCCTTCCTGCACGCCGCCGGCATGGAACGCAGCCGCAAACTCGAAATGAAACCGATCGAGGAATTTCGCCTGGTGGTATCGGTCAAGGCGGACGGCTTCTTCAACCTGTTCAAAGCCATGCAAGCCAGGGACATGCTCCCGCGCGGCATCGTTTTCTTCTCGTCGGTGGCGGGCCGCTTCGGAAATTCCGGCCAGACGGATTATGCCGCCGCCAACGACCTGCTTTGCAAGATCGCCTCGGCCATGCGCAACCAGTATCCAGGCCTGAAAGCCGTTGCGATCGACTGGAGCGCCTGGGGCGGCGTGGGCATGGCCACACGTGGCAACATCCCCACCTTAATGAAGATGGCCGGCATCGACCTGGTCCCGTTCGAACAGGCCGCCCCGATGGTCCGCGCCGAACTGCTGGCAAGCACTGGGGAAGCCATCATCGCCAGTTCGCTGGGGGCGCTGCTCGAGGAATGCTGCCCGCATGGCGGCATGGACCTGGCAAAGGCCGATAGCGCTCTGCGCACCGGCCAGCCCATCCACAGCATGCTCAGCCACGTGACCGATTTCGATCTCAACCGGGGTCTCACCCTGGAAGCCGAGCTCGACCCGAAGGCCCAGCCGTACCTGTACGACCACAGCATGAACGGCATCCCGGTCCTACCGGGCGTGATGGGCATTGAAGGCTTCTCGGTGGCCGCCAAACATATCGGCTCGGTGCTGGCTTCCAGCATGAATGGGTTGGAGGTGGGCAGCCTGGAAGACATCCATTTCCTGGCGGCCTTCAAGTTCTATCGCAAGGATCCGCGCCGGGTGACCTGGCTGGCACGCGCCGTGCGGGAAGAGTCTGGGCTGGTGGTTTACGTCAGCCTGGAATCGAGCCGCCTGATGAAGACAGGCGCTGAAAGACACATGCAGCATTTCAGCGGCAAGGTGCATCTCAAGCCGCATCAGGCCGAACCGCAGGATGTCAGCGCCGCCATCCCCGTCTGGAATGGCAGCTATACCGTTCAGGCCGCCGATATCTATCAGTTGTACTTCCACGGCCCGGCCTTCCAGGTACTGGAGGGCGTGCAGCGCAGCGGGGAGAACGTGCTGGGCAAGTTGAACAAGAGCCTGCCGCCTTTCACCAACGAAGGGCATGGCCTGCTGAGCACTCCCACCCTGGTGGAGTTATGTTTCCAGACCGCCGGGATCTGGGAGATCGGCAAGACCGGCGTAATGGCCCTGCCGCGCTCCATTCAATGCCTTACGCTTTACCGCCGGAATGTCAACGGCGCTGCCATCTACGCCGAGGTCAAGCCGTATCACTCCGGGAATGGGGAACTGCATTTCGATGCGCGTGTGGTAGCCTCGAAGGGCCGGCTCTACCTGGAGTTGAAGGAATACACCACCACGCCCCTGCCGGTGTCGGTGCAACCCGACCTGCTGGCGCCCTTGCAGGAGTTGATGAAGGACTCCTGAAGGGTTGGATAACACTCCGCCCGCAGTTCGACTGCGGGCGGTTTTTTGCCAAAAAACAATATGTCCATTCCCATATACTGGATGCTGGCTCGCTCAGATCAAGCCGCACAGGAAGCCGCACAGGTACTCTCCCCAGCCGAGCTTCAACGCTATTCCGCCTTCCGCTTCCCCAAGCGGCGCGACGAATGGTTCCTGGGGCGCTGGACCGCCAAAGCCCTGGCCCACAGCCTGCCGGCCTACCAACAATACCCGCTGGACCAGATCGAGATTTGCAACGTCCCGGAAGGCGCACCCTTCCTGCAACTGCCGGAGAGAGACGTTCCGGCGGAATGCCTGAGCATCAGCCACAGCGGGAACCTGGCCGTGTGCGCGCTAGCGTTCAGCCTGGAGTTGCTGGTGGGCGCCGACTTGGAAAAGGTGGAAGCGCGCACCGAAACGTTCATCCTGGATTACTTCACGCAGGCCGAACGGCTGCTTGTGGAAAAGTGTCCGCCTGAAAGCCGGGCCATGCTCGTCACCCTGATCTGGAGCGCCAAGGAATCCATGCTGAAGGCGCTGGGAGTGGGTCTGCGCCAGGACACGCGCATGGTGGAAGTGCAGGGGCTGGATGGCGTTCTGCCCGGCAGAGAGGAACAGGCCCGATGGCAAAAACTCCAGGTGGCTGAACAGCTGGCCAGCGGGAATACTTGGGCAGCCTGGTGGCAGCGCCGGGACCCATACGTGCTTACAATGGCAGCCTGTGCCGCCACCCAAGCAACCATTCGGTCAACCCGGTTGGTGGAACAGCGGGTGGAAGAATAAAAGAAGAGGCATGCTGGGCATGCCTCTTTTGGTTATTTAAGAAAAGTATTAGCTGATGGATTTACGGGACCGCGTTGACGATGAAGGCCGGTGACGAAGTGATGCGCTGGGTATTGCCGAGGGTATCGACGTAATAGGCCCGCACGTAGACCCGCAGGAAGACCTGGCCGGCGGTCATTGGATTGAAATACCAGCTGAGAGTGCAGGTCTGCTTGTGGCCCAGGTTGGCAGTACTGGGGCAACCGTTGTATGGATCCTGGGTCACGCCCCAGCCATTGGGCACTGCCAGGTTACCTACCACCTGCAAAGGCACCCAGCTGGTGTTTTCGACTACGGCACGGAAGATGAACTGTTTGTTCAACGGGACCGTCTCTGAATACGTAGCGATATCATTCCCGACCAGCGTCACAGTAATGGAGGGAAACAAAATGGCCGGAGGCTGCGTGCTGGTGTTCGTGGTGATCGTTCCATTACTCTGAGTCTGCCACGTATAGGTAGGCAACACAATGAAAAGGAAGGCCGGCGCGCCGGTGATGCGGTTGGCATTACCGTTGGCATCTGTGTAACTGCCGCGCACATAGGCTCTTACATAGGTCTGTCCAGCGGCTTGCGGGGTGAACAGCCATGTGAGCGTGCAGTAGCTGCTGACCACCAGGGTGCCGCAATTATCATATTTCTCGTCCAGGGTCCAGCCAGTGGGGGTCGCCATGGTGGCAGTGATGCCCAGGCCTACATTTCCGACATTCTGGACTTTTACCTGAAGGGTAAGCTGCTTGCCGGTGTAGACCGTCGAATTGTATGAACTACCGCCTGACCAGATGGTTGCATACATACCTGGCAGCACTGCAGCAGCCTGGGCGGATAGGGATGGCTGGATCAGGCCGCTCCCCACCAGGGCCAGGACAAGCGCCATACTGACAACAAAAAATCTACGCAGGGTATTAATCATTTCATTTTCCTCTTTTCCATGGGTGTTTCTCATGATACCGACCAGATCAGCTCCCTTGAGCGATGGCCAAAATGATTGTAGCACAACGACCAAGTCCTTACAAGGTGACCTAAACGCGGCCAAAAGCGTTCTTAAAGCCCTGAGAGGTTGAAAAAATCACCACCGAGTGCGCAGAGACCGCTGAGTTATTTTTTCTCTGAGAACTGAGCGGGCTCCGCGGTGAATTAAATTGCAGTTTATAATGCGTTGCATGGGCAACAAACTCACTCCCAAGATCATGCTGGAAGGCACCCGCCTGACCTTCAAGACCGAGGTCGCCATTGCGCTGAACGAGCACCCTCGCATCGTCGGGCCGTGCAAATATCGCTATCACTCCCCGCTCATCTCGGCCGAATGGTGCGCCTTCACCAACTTCCCGTGGGGACGCGGGCTGATCAACTTTGAGCCGCAGGAAGAAGCCCGGGCCATGGAGACCTACGCCACCTGGTTGCGCCTGTTCGAGCTGCAACGCTACTACTCCTGGATCGTCGACCGTTTCCACATCTCCACGCGCGCCTACCAGATACAGGTGCATGGCAAGGATTACGATTTCGGCTGGTTGGAAGAGCGCCTGCTGCCGCTCAACTTCCGGCTGGTGTTCCTTCAGCGCACGCCCGCCTCGTTCGCGGCGGCGCGGGCGGAACGCCTTAAAGTCTCCGGCAAGCCCGACCAGTACAACAATCTGGACATTTTCATCCGCGAGCAGGAGCTGATGCAGCAACTGGTGGCCGAATCGCGCCTGCCCCGGCTGGGACTGGACATCTCGGATAATAATATCCCGCTGGCGGTAGAGAAAATCGCAGACTGGCTGGAGGCGACGGGAGGGCTGGAGATGGAATGAAGAATAATGAAGGATGAATGATGAATAAGTAATTGTGAATGGGAAATGGGTATTCGGCATTCGTATTGGAAAAAAATGAAGGAGGAGCAAATGCCTCACCCCCAGCCCCTCTCCAAATGAAAAAAACACATTTGGACAGGGGGAAAGAGAATTGGGGGTGTTGGATTTTTGATTGCTGAGTTGTGATTGAGGATTGGGGATCGGTAAAGGTGGAATTGTCTGCTGAGGATACTCTTTCCGCGGAACGAAGAGGAACGAAACTGATCGCATAATGAGATCTACATGATCTATTTCAACAGACTTTTGACTGGAAATCAGCAGCAATTGATCGGCTTGGGCTTGCAACTCCCTTCGGCAGCGTTGCATTACTTCGGCCGTCCGTGCTGCCAGTCTGACAAAGAAGGCATCCACTTTCTCGCGCACTTTGGTGGCAGTGCCACAGCAGGTGTTGGCCGTGACTTCTTCCCGAACCCAATCCCAGATGGCTTCATCCGGGTTGTAATCGGGGCTATAACCAGGCAAAGCGACCAAGCGCAGTTTGAGGTTGGGCGTGGAAAGGTAGGTGCGCATCGCCTCACCCCGATGAGCCGGTCCATTATCCCAAATCACGATGAGCAGCCCGCTTTACTTCTCTCGCAACAATTGCAAAAACGCCACCGAGGTTTCCGCATTCGTGTTGCCATCTACCGGCATGGCCAGCACTTCACCAGTCTCCAGACAGACCGCCGAATAGTAGGTGGCTTTTTCGCCAAAACTTGGGCTGGTGCTGTCCACCAGGGCTGGTTCACCGCGCAGGACCCATTGGCGACGCGATTCGACATCCGCACGGAAGTGCGCTTCGTCCACAAAGAAGATTTTGGCTCCACTAACCTGTGCATCTGCCCGCAAGGAGGCATACTCTTGCACAAAAACCGCCCGCTTTTCAGCGTTGGCCTTGCACAACCGCTTCTTAGGCCGCTTCAATACTAACCCCAGCCGGTGCAAATAGTTCAGGCAAGTGCGGCTGCTGAGCAAGCAATTGAAATGCTCCTGCACAAACTGCCGCACCCCTTTCCAGGTCCACTTCGCCAGGTCCAATCCCACCCCGTTCGGGGCAACCTGTACTGCCGCCTTCAATGTCGCCTGTTGTGCCGGGTCGAGGGCGGGGGGGGACCACCGCTCTGCTCGAACGCTAGTCCAGTCGGTCCTTTCTGGCTGAGGGCTTCCAGCCAGTCGCCAATCGTATGTGCATCCCGCTCCAGGGCTTCGGCTACTTGCGCTGCCGACCAGCCCCGGGCCAAGAGCCACATGGCATGCCAGCGTTCGCGCTCTCGGGGCGTTGCCGCCCCGTACATTTGTTCTCGGACTGCTTTCACATCCAATTGCCAATTTCCTAGCACCTTTTGCATTTCGTCCATCGCAGAGCCTCCTATGATCGGTATTCCGTTGACAATCCTACCACTGCTCTGCGGGTTTAATTCTGCGATTAGTTG
>Ga0182027_10008420_pt1 | contig 15017 bp, 13 predicted proteins | sample 712E1DmetaG_FD_121300 | JGI IMG/M metagenome (GOLD analysis project Ga0182027, IMG submission 121300) | Permafrost microbial communities from Stordalen Mire, Sweden - 712E1D metaG (Illumina Assembly) | ecosystem: Environmental > Terrestrial > Soil > Wetlands > Permafrost | place: Sweden... | reverse complement strand
GCGGCTACCACCCAGGCGTACCAGGCGAGTCTTGACCTCCTCCGGCAGCGAAGGCGAATGCCCCACGTCGAAGCGGAGCTGCACCGAGGTGGCCACTTTGTTCATGCCCTGTAGGAATTCCGGACCACTTCTCACTTCTATTCAGCTACCCGAGACAACCAAAATTAGAACGGATATATGAATGGATTACTCCAGATCCTTTGGGTTAATCCGACGTGTTCGCTTAATTTCACCACGTTGTTTCTTATCACTTACCCGTGCTGCTTTGGCTGTCAAGCTTGGGCGAGTTGCTTTTCTAACTTTTGGTGGGTTCAATGCTTTTTGGATGATGGCGGTCAATTTAAAAAGTGCATCAGCTCGGTTTTGATCCTGAGTTCGGTATCTTTTGGCCTGGATGATCAAAATACCATCCTCTGTAATACGACTGCCGGCGAGCTTGATCAGGCGTTCTTTGATACCCGGTTCCAATGAGGGGGAATTGCGAACATCAAACCTGAGTTGAACAGAAGTCGCGACCTTATTTACGTTCTGGCCTCCAGGACCAGACGCGCGGATAAAATCGAGCTGGATTTCACTTTCGTCGATCTTAATGGAAGGTGTAATCTCAATCATATTCTAAGTATATCAGTTGAGACTAAACTTATTTAAGCATGAACTTCTTTGGCACATATTTGTAAGTCACATCAATTCGAGCATGTCCTAGGAATTCGGAAATTCGCCGTCGTGCTTCACCCTCATCAAGTCCAAGAACAAGAAATTCCAGTTATTTACTCTGAGCAAAATTTGCACGTAATCGGTGCACCCCACTGATTTCAATATCAAGCTCCTTGGTCGTGTCTCTCACTGTGTGTCGGAAACCACTACGCCAGGAAGCGCTTGGGGTAAACAAGTATTGTTTGGACCGGTTCAGCCGGCTGAGCAGTTCCCCTGGAATTGGCACGGGACGATATCGCCCTCCTTTTCCGGTGATGTGCAGCAGATTATGTTCCACATAAATATTTCCCCCTTTTAGCCCTGCAATCTCATCTTCCCTCAGTCCACAGCGCAAAGCTAGCTCAGCCCGCAAAGCATAAACTGATTTTTTCTCCTGCAGATATGAAATCACTCTTTCAGCATCTTCGGGGCGATATCCAAACCAAGGCATGCGCACGTTGCTGTCATCCCGAAAGGATTTTACCCATTCACGCAATTCTGTGGTGATCGGGCAAGGGTCACTAATCCAACCAGGTTTGGTGCAGCCCAAGTGGACTTTTTCGATTGCTGCCAGCAATTAATTTGCCGTGCCAGGGGCAGATTCTGAGTAATGTTCTTCAAATGTCGTCATGATAATATCTGTCTCGAGTAACCTGGCCAGCAAACCCTCATCTGTTATTTCTTCAGCACGCTTAAAGAATAAAGTTGCTACTTGAAAATAAGTTCGCCGAGTGTTGATGCCCAGAATAACCGGTAAGGGTTGTGTGGGGTCTCCATCTGGTAGCAGTGATTTCTTGACAGAGTTCACACCATGCTCATCCTTGTACTCCTCAATTTGCTCTTTATCCCAGGTGACTTTAACAAGAGCATGATTGACTTGGGTAGATATAGATGACAATGACAATTTAAACTGCCTCCATTGGCTTTGGAACTTGCTTCCAGCCGCTTCTGGTATTACGGAAACATATTTTTGTTGTACCGTTAAGCCTTTCGTCGAGATACTCTCGACGTACTCGTCCCCCAGTGAGGGGTGTAACAGGGTTTTGCACCTCGCGATGCCGGTGACCCTGAAGCGCCCTACCTGGCATCTGCGGACTGGTTTTGGCCTGTCAAGAATGACAGGCCGACAAGCCCAGGTCTTGACTTGCGCCTCATAAAAAACCGATGTTGAAATCAATCTTGCGTTAGGGGGAACCAACCAACGTTGAGAAAAGCTATTTGTCTGCAAATTATGCCTATATCAACTGGTGATAGCAAGTAGAGACAAGATGTATTTTAAATAAACCACAGATCAACCATTTATTGCAAGTACCCTCCTGAGTTTATCATTCTAGTGTCCTGAAGTTAGGCGTTTTTGCAAGGTTTTTACCTGTTCAGTAACCGTCGGTTGGGCTATTATCTCTCTCCCATTAATAGTTACAATACCAGAATGGATTGGGCGAAGCAGCTTCACGAACTGTTTGATGCTGATTTCTACCAGTCGTTCAATATTTCTGCTGAACGCCATATTTCCTATTGTAGCCCATCCCGAATCCTGGCTAGTGTCCTAAAAATCTTTTTTTTGAGATCAAAAATACTAAAAAAAGAGGCGAATGATAAACTCGGGTTTTAAATAAACCACAGATCAACCATTTATTGCAAGTACCCTCTTTGGTAAGTTCTCTTTGGCTTTTTTATAATATACGAATTTATTTTTTTGATAAATTGGATTTAGTTCATGATATAAGCCTGGATTGACAATTATCTGGTTCAGTAAAGTAATCAGTAGTATTCGACCGGATTTAATGATTAGAGTTTAATAAACTCATCTGTGGATAAATTTGATAAATAATTCTCTATTGTAACCGTAGAGTATTTTTCTAGGATTTTTATTACTTTGGCTTCTGTTTCCTTTAATCCATAGTATGCAATAAAATAATCCCGAAGCGGTATTTTCAAGCGAGGTTGATAGAAATCTACTTCCCTTGGATGTAAATAAAAGATTACCGGTTGATTATTCGCATTTACAATTTGGGTAGCCTTATTAATAAACCAAAAAGGTAGCGTTCTCAGGTAAAATCCACCAGAAAATGGAATTCGAAAAGAGAATAAATTAACGACTGTCATTGGTATTTCAATAATTTCTCCTGTTGATGTCTTCAGTATATGACTCATTGTCGGCGCCTTACTATCACCATATAGAAAAGTAGTAACAGGAAACGAACTTGCATCATATTTAAATCCAAGTTTGCAAAGAATATCAAACGCCCAGGGCGTTTTTCTAGAAATTGACCAAGAAGGTGCTCTATATCCAAGCAATTTTTTATTAGTTATTGTCTGAATAATATCTTGTGCTTTCAAGACATCTTCATAGAATTCATTTTCGGTTTGATCATAGACTAATTTATGACAATAACCATGAGAGGCAATTTCGTGACCTTGTTGCATTGCATCTTGAACAAGCATTGGAAATTGTTCTGCAATGATTCCCAAGAAAAAAAAGGTTGCTTTAGAATTTGAATCCTGCAATATTTTCAGCAACTTATAAAAATTTGTCTTAATTCGACTTTCTTTGTTCTTTGAGTTTAAGTTTACTGAGGAAAAATTTAAATAGAACCAATCTTCAACATCAACAGAAAAAATATTTTTCAATGAGAGCCTCGTAGTATGTAAATCTACCCCACAAAATAGCCACCATTAATGTTTATCACTTCCCCAGTAATATAACCAGCTTGAGGTGCACATAAAAAATTGATCGCCCACAATAACTCGTCGATTTCTCCAAATCGTTTCATGGGTATTTGTTCTTTTAACACATTTAAGGTTTCTTGATCGATAGAATATAATAAACCTTCGTTAAAATATCCTAATGCTAAAGCATTCACCGTTATCCCTTTTTGAGCAACTTCTCTAGCGATAGACCTAGTAAGCCCAATAACACCTGCTTTTGAGGCACCATATGCACTCGCACCTGGAACTCCACATTCAGCTACAACAGAGGTAATATTAATAATCCGACCATAATGATTTGCCCTCATAAAAGGGAGAACAAATTTTGAGCACAAGAATGGACCTTTTAGGTTAGTATCAATAACTGACTGCCAATCTTCGGAAGATAGTTTCCATGACAAACCGTCAATAGATATTCCGGCATTATTGATTAGTATATCAATATGCGTATAATCCTTAGAAAGCAGATTGAAAAAATCCTCAACTTGCTTATCTTTTGTAACATCTAATTGATAATATTTACACTGTCCACCCTTAGAAATAATATCTTCGTAAACCAATTTTGCTTGGTCACCGCGAGATTTATACGTAAAAACAACATTGATTCCCATTTGAGCAAGATAAATTGCAATATGCCGCCCCAAACCTCTTGAAGCGCCAGTGACCACTGCAATTTGATCAGAATATTCTCGCCCCACCTTTTCCTAGCACCATTTCATTATTAATGAACCCCAAGTCCAACCTGCTCCAACTGCTGCAAAGGCAATAATATCACCTTTCTTAATTAATCCTGCCTTATTTGTCTCATCTAAAATAATCCCAACTGTTGCTGCTGAAGTATTGGCATATCTATCCATATTAGTGTGAAATTTACTAAAGGGGATACCCATGATTTCAGCTGTCTTCTTTAGTATATTAATACTTGGTTGGTGAGGTAAAACATGATCAATGTCAGACACTGATAATCCTGCTTTATTTAAGGATTTTTCCAGTGTCTGTGGAATTCTTTTTGTTGCCATATCGTATACTGCTTGTCCATCCATTTTCCAAAAATTTAATCCTTGATCCAAGGTTTCATGCGTTTGCGGTCTTTCAGAACCACCAGCAGGAATTGTCCAGGCAAATTCTTCCGAACCGTCAGCGCCAAAATCGAAGGATAATACGCCATCACCAGCGGGACATGCTGTAATTACTACTGCCCCTGCTCCATCTCCAAAAAAAACACAATCTCTTCTTTCCCAGTTTGTAATTTTCGAAAATGTGTCTGCACCAATTATCAAAATATTCTTGCAAGCACCAGTTTGAATAAACTGCGTACCAACTATTAAACCATATATAAAACTTGAGCAAACGGCAGCCAAATCGAAAGCTGCGCTATTGACTGCACCCAATTGATTTTGAACATAACATGCGGTAGAAGGAGCCGGTCGACGAGGAGTCGTAGTTCCTACAATGATTAAATCCAAATCTTTAGCATTTATTCCAGCACTTTTTAATGCTTCCTTTGCCGCTGAAATGGAAAGATCAGCAGTAGATTCATCTTCTGCTGCGATATGACGTTCTTTTATGCCTAAATTTGAAAAGGTCCAATTTGCATTGGTTTCTGGATTAATTTTTTCGATATCTTCATTCGTTAATACTTTTTTGGGGATGTATGACCCAGTTCCGATAATCTTTGCAGATATTTGTTTATTGTCCATTTCGATCCTCTCATTATATTGTATCTGTATCGCCCCAAGTTAAAAACCAGTTTTTATGATTATATAACCGCTTAATATTTAGCGCAACCAAAGAGTCGGAATTCGTATGAGTGATGAACCAGAAACATTTTGGTGAAACGATAAAACCTTGTTGTTTAAGCTTATCAAAATATCGATTCGATTTGGATATCATTGTCACTATCATCGAAATGTTCTTGTGTTTTTTAAACTGATTTTTTGCAAAATTTATCAAGGAATCAAGAGCATCAGAATATTCAGGGTTCCCAAAAATATCTACAATTACTCCACATTCGAATCCCAAGATCATTTCCTCGCATAAAACTACATATCCAACAAGTTTATCGTTATGGTAAGATGCCAATGTTTGATATTGATGGTAAGGATGGTCAAAATATCGCCACTTAAGATACTCTTTAGTTCGCGAAGCAACAAGTTGGAATTCTTTAGAGGATCGTTCCCATAATTGGTCAAAGTCGCTTGTGAATTCAGTAATTGATCGAATTGTGTATTTTCCTTTCTGTTGATGAAATACGCCATTGAATCCCTTTTTTATATAATTGAATCCACGCCATATTGAATTTGTTGCAAACCCAATAATACTCGAAACGACCTTGTTTTTTAGATAAAACTGAAAAATTGGAGTAAAGTTTTCTGGATAAACTAGAATTGGAAGATCGAAAATGTGTTTCCATCCAACTTTTAGATGACCAGGCATGACTTCTTTTCTTATCGGAAAACCATAAGAAAATAAGATACCCTTGCTACCCGAATCATCGAGTGATGTTTTTCCAAGTGCGGCGAACATCCCTTGAAAACGATAACGGTCATCTGTCATAACATCAACTACAATTGACCCCATACGTATTACACCTTCTACTTTCCATAATCGTGGAATCACAGCATAATGCCCAACTATATCATGGTGGTCATCAGCTACCCAAATATTCGCAGCTCCATCAGGGTTTTTAGAAAACTCCCACTCCCAATATTCCTTAGAAAATCGGTCGGATGGTTGCTCAGTGAATACTCGCTTTGCTAAATCATATATGCCTGATTCATCCCCACATGCATAAGGCCTTAATTTCCATTTAATTGGTTTCATTTATATCCTTTGTCTCAAAAACTATATTAATTCTTCAAGAATTATTTATTAAAGTCTTTATCGTTTGTTCGATGAACTATTTGAGAAGGTACATTTTGAACATCAAGCGCTATCGCTTGAAAGAGGAATTGTACTCCCAGTATAATTGGTAAAACTGCAAGCATTACTGTACCTGTTGATGTAGTAATTTGTAAACGCCATGAGTGCCACCAGTGGTAGATCCCAAAAATAACTCCAAAACCTAATAAAATGGACCCATTTATCAAATACAAAGAAATTAGGTTGAAATCCTTCAAAAAATATTGAATCCAGATCCGTTTGAGCAATCCATTAATTAAGCGAGACGGAAAGCTTAATAATGCATTCCATTCTGACAAATTACTGGTTTCATTAGAATACTTGGCTGGAATATAAACATCCTTGACAACTGCCCTTAATAGACCCAATTCCAAAAACATACTTGTTTCAAAGAAATATCGATGATCTACTAAATCTGCATCAAGCCATTTTAGAACCGAAACATGGATGGCAGTATAACCGTTTGAAGGATCAAAAATATTCCAGTAGCCTGAAGCTAATTTCGTTAAAAAAGACAACCCTAAATTTCCAATCCGCCTTAGAGCTGGCATTGTTTTCAATTGTCGGCTATGAAGAAAACGATTACCTTTTGTGTAATCTGCTTCTCCAATCAAGATTGGAGTAATTAATGGCATGAGGTAAGCAGGATCCATTTGTCCATCAGAGTCCATCTTTATAATAATCTCGGCTCCCAATTTGATAGCCCTCTGATACCCACTCAGCACTGCACCACCGACTCCCTGGTTTTGCGTGTGTCGAACAAAGTAAATCCTTTTGTCTTTTACTGTTGAAGCGCGTTTAAAAGAATCATCCGGACTGCAATCATCCACGACAACAATTGTCCGTACAAATGCCGGTATACCTTTAAGCACATCCACAATCTGATCCCTGGCTTTATACAATGGGATGACTACACATATATGCGGTAAGTCAGGATTGGGTTTAACGGAACTCATGGAATTTGCACCTCTTGTGGTATTTCTTGAAAAGTAACATTATCTACATTAACACCACTTCCAGAAATGTAGATCACTGCGGTTTTTACTTCTGAAGGAACGGTCTGATAGAAACTATAAGAAGTCAGTTTTTCTGTTGGGTTAATTTGCTCCCTCCAAAATAAACTCAATTTACCAGAAGAGTCATACCAATTTATTTGTGCTGTAGCGGAATTCTCTGGTTTAACAGATTGAAAATCCACATCCAATTGATATGTTTCACCAACATTGACAGGTACTTCCTGGGTGATGGTTGTTTCGTTATTAAATCTTAACATTGGATTCCCAGCAACCTGAATTATGGAACCATCTCCGGTTAGGTTCCAAGTCAGAGGCAAACCACTTTTATCTTGACCCTCAAAACCAGAATTTTCGATAAGATCAGGTTCGAGTTGTACAGTTGTATCTGAAAGTTCAGACTTTGATCGAATCCTATACAACATTAATCCACGGTCGGCACACTCTAAATGCAAGTAGGTGTTCTCAAAAGTAGTACTTAAAACCCCTGCTCTTTCAGATTGAGGTATATTGCTTAAATATTGCATCAATGCAGTATCATAAACAAGATAAGTGTAACCTTCAGAAATTAGGGTGTGATACAAGGCGGGATAATCAGAAGCAATGGTGCTGCCAGTAAATACTTTATTCAAAGGTTCTGTTACTTCTAATATCCCTTGTGGAAGAGATCCGACTGTGCCCTCAAAATACAAATGATCGCGAATTGGTGGCATTTCAAATATTTTTGCATTTTTTCCATCCTGTTTATTGAGCCAATTTGCACAATAATAAGTAGGTACAGTGCTGGCTAAATAACTTTCATCTGATTGGTCTCCAAGTACAACATTAGTTGGGAAAGCCTGCCCAGAAACTGCTCCCTGCATCCAGAAAGTTGGTCGAAGGGCCTGCATCCCAAAACCCCAAATTAAACCGATGACTAATAGTGGTTGAATGATAAACTGCGATACCCGGTCAGGAACCTTCTTTTGTAATTCGCAAAAACCAAGAATAAATGCCAACGCTAAGAAATAGATGGCAAATAGAGAATAGCGTGAATTTTGTTCAGTAACGAGCCATAAAAGATAGGAAATTGCCCCTGCCACAAGCCAAAACCAATCTCTATGAGAAGAAGTCCAGATTAATCCAACTATACCCAGAATTGCAAAAACCAGTATCAGAGGGTGATAGGTACCTAAAGATCCATATTTCGCCGGGTCAAAAAACAATCCCCAAGGAACAGTTAATACTGCTGGAAAAGAAAGACCTACTCCAAAATTTGCAACAGGCATGGTTTCGATCAATGGACTTTTGAAAATTTCATTGGCAAATGGAAAAAAGGGGTTTTTTGTCAACCAATATGAACGGACCAACCAGGGCAATGAACATAGAAAGGCAGGAATTAATAAAAATAGGATATTTTTGAATGACTTTACTGCCGAGCGTGAGCGAAAAAGAGAAATACAAAGAACAAAAAGACCTGCAATTCCCAACGCGCCAGCACCATTCAGTTTGATGATAGTAGCTGTAGCCCCTGTTATTCCAGCTATTACCAGCCAGAGAGGATTTTCTGGTTCTTCTAACCAGAAACGCAATGCCAGGATACAGGCAAAATAAAAAAACATCTGGGTGAGATCTACAAATCCCCAGATCATTTGCCACCAGATGAGTGTGCATCCCCAAAAAGCAAAAAGAAGCATCGGAGCTATTTTGCGTTGAGAAGGTTTAAAGATTTGGAAAATTGTACTGATAAGAAGAATAATCGCAAATCCAAATTGAAGGATTTTTGCGGCATTATATCCTGTAAAAGGTAAAATGATCAAGTGTAACATTTCAGCTGCAAAGTAGCCATAAGAACCAAGCATTTCTGGCAGCGGTTTTATGATGCCTTCCCGTAGCCAGATTGCTGGTGCAGCAATCCTGAATCCGAGAGCATCTGCACCAACTTCTGGGGCTAGAGCACCAATCCAGAATATGAGAAATAGTGCCATGAGCATAAACAGCCCTGCTAGCTCAAATTCTGAAAGAATAACAGTTTTTTTCCAAGGTAATGACGATAGCCTTTTGGTATTTGACTTTATCTGTGAAAAACATAAAACCGTGAGAACCATCAATGTGAGTAAAATCCCCGTTGTACTTGTGGCACCAATTAATCCTAAAAACAAAGTAATCAGAATCAACAATCCCAACCCAACAGCAATGGATAACAATCCAACATGATCAATGTAAGTTTTTGGATTTTTAATGAGGTGATTAAATCTATTTAAAAAGATTCTGCCCAAACCATCTGCAATTAGGAAAAGCCAAACAAGCGCAATTACACTTGTAATGGCATTGGCTTTTAAGGTTACAAATATGAAGGGTGAAATGATAATCGCGGCTAAATAACCAAAATTCAAGGATTGGCGACTTAAGCGCAAACCAAATCCTAATCCCAACCCCATTAAAGCAGAGGCGCCAATCACGATCGAAGCTCTCACCCCATCGGGATAATTATCAATTTTAACCCAAATGGATTGAAGTCGTGTAAAAAAAATCAAAGTTGCAGCAACGATGCTAACCAGACCAATGGATATAACAATAATTTTTATTCGTTTGTTTTGTCCAAATATGAATCCAATTAGCGCAAATAGGATCAAGAGAAGAACACCTACTAATAATAATTGGCCCAAATTTTGTTTATATTCACGGAATATTGCAATAAGGAAATTATTATCAACATGTAAATAACGGACTACAACAAACGCAGCCCAAATTATTCCAATAGTAATGAAAGCAATAAAAAATATTTTCTGAAATAATTTCTTCTTAGCATGCATTGTTGACCAACCCCATTTTGCAATTATTTATTAAAATTTGAACAAGTGATATCCTATTGTATCAAAATATTTGTGAATTATTAAAAAAGGGAAAATTGGATTTTTTCTCAAAGTCAAACTCAATTGATATTGGAAGCAATGGTAAAATCTCTTAAGTCGAATTTTTGGAATCGGGACGGATTGTATATGGTAAAGAAACCGGATAAATACATCGAGTTCTAAACAGTTTAATTGACAACTAGCAATATTCAATTCATTACATCGATATATTGGAAGGGTTTAAAAATGAAAGCCTTAATCACAGGAATTTCCGGTCAAGATGGCTCATATTTAGCGGACTTATTGTTACAAAAAGGATATGAAGTTCACGGCATTGTGATGCGAAGTGAATTGGAAGACCCTCAACGCTCTCTTTCAAAATTATCCGGAATTATAGATAAAATTACTTTGCACCCGGCCTCGATTGAAGCGTTTCCTTCCATGTTTCAAATTGTCCAAAGAGTGAAACCAGACGAATGTTACCATCTTGCAGCATCTTCTTTTGTTTCTTATTCCTTTGATGATGAGTTTGCTATTTTTAATTCAAATGTGAATGGCACACATTATATTCTGTCAATTTTAAAAGAAGCTTCTCCAAAATGTCGTTTTTATTTTGCGGGGTCATCTGAATTATTCGGTCGTGCTTCAATTTATCCTCAGAATGAGGGCACACCCTTTCATCCAAGATCGGCATATGGAATTACAAAAGCTACTGGTTATTATCTAACATGCAACTATCGAGACAATTATGGTATGTTCGCATGCAATGGAATCCTCTATAATCATGAATCTGTTAGAAGAGGTTTTGAATTTGTCACTCGAAAAATCGTATATGGTGCTGCTCAAATAAAACTGGGATTAATGGATAATCTAGTTTTAGGAAACCTAGATTCAAAACGTGATTGGGGATATGCCCCCGATTATGTTCGAGCCATGTGGCTGATGTTGCAACAAGAACACCCGGATGATTATGTGATTGCGACAGGAAATCTTCACACTGTACGTGAATTTTGTGAAATTTCTTTTTCACACTTGGGTATTGATTACAAGGATTATGTAAAAGTTGATTCGAAATTTTTTCGCCCAACCGAAGAGGTTCCCCTTGTAGGAGATTCCAGCAAAGCTCAGCAAAAGCTTTGTTGGAAACCCGAAAAATCTTTCCAAGATATGATTATCGAAATGGTAGATCATGATCTTAACGAATTAATTTCAAATTCTAATCGATAACGTTCGATTGTCTCCGTACATAAAATATTGTGGTAATATTGAAACAATAATTTCACGACCAAATAATAATTTTTCTTCCTCAAAGAGGATTAAATGGAAATAATATTGGGGGGGTTGTCAAAAGAGAATAAGTTTTCAAAGGCTGTTGATTATCTAAATTTTCATAATCCCACTAACAGAATCATATATCGATGTAACATTTGTGGTCGTATATGCCATTCTTATATTAATGACATCGGACGCGAAAAACCCTCTTGCGCCTGTGGCTCAACTGTACGAAGTAGAGCAATTGTTCATTTGCTTTCCATCTTGCTTTTTGGAGAAAGTATAGCGTTACCTGATTTTCCAAAAAGACCGGATATTACAGGATGGGGAATGAGCGATGCGGGTTATTCAGAAAAATTACAAAATAAACTTAATTATTTAAATACTTTTTATCATCAAGAACCAAAATTTGACATTTCAGAACCCTTGGACCCTTCTTATGAAAAAACTTTAGATTTTTTAATTTCCACAGAAGTTTTTGAACATATAGCTCCACCAGTTTCGCGAAGTTTTGAAAATGCTTTTCGTTTGCTCAAACCAACAGGAGCCTTGATTTTTTCGGTACCCTATAACTTAGAGAAATCAACCATAGAGCATTTTCCTGATCTTTACGACTACTCACTCGATAAAATTGACAACAATTTTCTACTATCTAACAAGTCAAAAGACGGAAAAATACAAACCTATGATCATTTAGTATTTCATGGTGGCCCTGGAACTACACTTGAAATGCGAGTGTTTTCTGAATCTGGTTTATTTTGGGAATTTGAAAAAGCTGGGTTTTCAAGAATTAGAATATTGACTGAGCCTTACTTAAAATTCGGCATCTATTTGCAGGATAACTGGTCGCTTCCATTAATCGCATACCCATGCTAACCTTTGGTATTTGGGAATACCCATTTTTCATTTCTTTTATAATTGTTAGAATTGCTAGACTCATTAAAATTTTTATTGATGATTCTTCTGCAATAAGGTCAAAAAATAAAAAACAAAAAAGCTAAAAACGCTCAAATAAAAGTCGGAGCAAAAATAACGTCAATTCCAAAGACAAGGATACGGTCGGAAACAGTAATCCCTTCCCGGTGTTAGGCTATCAAAGGAACAGGATTTGACCTATCCACCACCTCTATTTCCTTCAGACAATGATATATCCGACGAAGATTACTCATCATTGCCGCTTCACCACCAAACAGGTAACTCGAAATTTTCCTCTCACCGGCACTTTCCCTCCCGCAAAACGATGTTTGACTTGATGTACCGTACCCTCCACGGCCGCACGTAAGTTTCGGGCTTCCTCCTGATAAATCATATTTCTACCTCGCAGTTGAGAAACATTCACTTGCTGTTGGCTGAAGCGTAAATACATTTTAGCTTCCCGCTTTCCTTTTTGAACTGGGCGGCTACCATCCTGGTAAAATGGACATTTTTTACAAACTACTTCCTCAAAATGCGCCACATACCCCTTCTTCTGGTTACTCAAGTGTACAGAATATTTTTGTCCCAACGGACAAATCATTGGGGTAGGTGTGCCACGCTCAGTTTGTTTAATCTCAAAATTATACAAATTCAACTTTTCAACATTGGGGTACCGTCCCCGAATGGCACTCTGGATTTGGGTGACGGAGTGTTCTCGTAAAGCTTGATCTACTCCTGTACTTCCAAAAGTACCATGGTCGTAGATAGTATCCAAATCAGTTCGCTCTTTCAGATTTGGGAGGGCCTCAACAAGCAGATCCGCATCTTTGGTATGGTTGGGGGCTACCTGCACTTTGGTGATGAGCCGTACTTTGTTTTCTGGATCGCAGGTTTCGGTCAGGTTAGCCACATAACCCTTGTAGGATTTTCGACCTTTCACTCGATAGGTGGCTTCGAGATCATCTGGTGATTGCAAACTGCTTGCACTCAGTTCTTGGTATTTTTTTGTCTTTATTTCCTTTCCTTCCAACTGAAAATGTTCTTCAAATACCCTTTTTCATTACTTGATAGAATGGCTCTGGCTCGTATTTGGGTTTTAGTTCTTCCAACAGCTTCTGGATCAATTTGCCGATCTTGTCTAAATGATCTTCGCTGTTGTACAAATACTGTCCGGCATTTCCCTGAATGTACTCTATAAACTCTTCACCATATCTCTGCTGGTCTTCCTCTGTCAGCAGCCGGTATACTCGCTGCAATTCTTCCACTAATAACTGCAACCCCCCATTTCTCGGATATCGCTGGCTATCTGGGTGCTATCCATTCTCTGTTTCCCTGTTTTTATCTCATGAGCCTTGATTTGTTCATCGGTGAACTGTTCAAAAGCTTTCTCGATAAAATTAATCCCTGTTGTATTGGCTCAATCGCGCTCGAAAGTAATAGAGACTGCGCAGATCAAAATCGCCTTCACCCAGCTGCCGATACCCTAACGCATAGCGAAACTGTGTATTGTAGGTGAATTAGTCGTATATTTCTTCATCACTCAAACCAAAAGCTACTTTCAACGTCTCTAAACCGAGAAATACATAGACTGGACAGTTGGGTCGTGACGGGAAATCTGCATACAGCACTTCAAATGGCCGTTCATCTATCCTGCAAAAGGTTTCGTTGAAAAATACCCCCGCCCAAGATTCTTCGAGCCGTTTTTGATGTTTTTCCTGCATGTTCATTGATATTGCTGATCAGCGCTGGTTGTTGGCATTTTTTATTTGCCTGGAATGGGTCTCCTCTTTTTTCTGGGTTCCTCCTATTTTATTAAACTTTTACCTTTTTTGTCAGATCCTTTTTGCAGGGGAATCATTGATACAATTTGTGATTTTTAAATTTTGAAAAATGCTTATATTTTGAGCGTAATTATGAACTAGGTAACGCAATATGGTGTCTTCTCAATGCTACTTTTTCTCGTTGATTTAAGGATCATAATCCGAATTTTCTTTTTCACACTTGTGTATTAATTACACGGATTATGTAATAATTGATCCGAAATTTTTTCGCCCAACTGATGAGGTTCCGCTTGTTCGAGATTCCAGCAAAGCTCAGCAAAAGCTTTATTGGAAACCCGAAAAATCTTTTCAAGATATGATTATCGAAATGGTAGATCCCACATTCCTCACCCTTTTATAGCCACATTTTCAGGAATTATCGGGGAGCATTGGCAACATGGATCTTGAAATACTTGAAAGTCGAGGCCTGTCAATAGCCGCCCCATGTGTACCAGAGATAGCCGCATTGATATGTACCACGAAAAGGAGTGTGGAGGGGGTTAAGATTCTGGTTTTATAGGGTCTTGAGAAATGGATTTATTCGAGTCAATTTCCTTTCTGCGGCCGCGTTGGCGGAAGCTGTCGCCGCGGATAACCAGGGTGTGAGCATGGTGAGTCAAACGATCCAGGGCAGCGCTGGCGAGTAGATCATTGGCAAAGACCTCGCCCCATTCTTCAAAGGCTCGGTTACTGGTGATGATCATAGAACCATGTTCATACCGTTCAGTGATGATCTCGTAGAGATCCTGAGCGGCCTGGGGAGAAATGGGTTGCAGTCCGAAATCGTCCAGGACCAGCAAATCACAAGACAAGATTCGAGCCATATGTTTAGGGTAGGTGCCATTGGACCTTGCGATCTG
>Ga0182027_10008419_pt1 | contig 15018 bp, 11 predicted proteins | sample 712E1DmetaG_FD_121300 | JGI IMG/M metagenome (GOLD analysis project Ga0182027, IMG submission 121300) | Permafrost microbial communities from Stordalen Mire, Sweden - 712E1D metaG (Illumina Assembly) | ecosystem: Environmental > Terrestrial > Soil > Wetlands > Permafrost | place: Sweden... | reverse complement strand
TGGCGCATTGCGGACCTGAGCCGGAATGGGTGAATGTCCTGTTTGGGCCCACAAGCAGACATTGCAAGAGTGGAGGTACCTGGCATGTTGGGTCCCCATCGAAAAGCATGTGCGAGCCACGTATCGGTGCGCTCGGTTTCGAAAACGCACCACGGCAACGGCGAAATATTCCAATTTACACCGCGAGCCCGCACAGTCATCGCCTACAATTACGGTGACGATCGTGGCTTTGGTTCCGGCCAAAATCGGCCGCGGTTACTTCTCGGTTCCAGGTTCTGCATTTCGCCGTAGTTCACGCCAGTTCACTGGGGTTGTGTCATTCACTCCCGCAGTCCGTGGAGGTATAAGACCCTGCGGGCACAAATGCCTCCCCAGCGCGCCTTGACGAGTTGCGCGATACCTTCAAAGGCAGGTCGGCGATGTTCGACAGTCTACCCAGGTATTCACCTGACCCCATTTTGGGATTGATCGACAGTTTCCGCTCCGATCCGCGTGATCGCAAGATTGATCTTGGCGTTGGCGTCTACAAAGATCAGCGAGGCGTCACTCCGGTATTGCAGTGCGTAAAGGCAGCAGAAAAACTCTTGATCGACGCTGAGACCACGAAGACATACCTCGGTTCGGGCGGCAACAGCGACTACACGAGACTGGCCAAGAGACTCTTTCTTGGCGACGACCTGTGTGAAAGTATGGGTGACCGGATTGCCGCGTTTCAGACACTCGGCGGGACCGGCGCGCTGCGTCTTGCCGCAGAACTGCTGAAGGCTGCGAAGCGGGATTCGAAAATCTGGATCGGAATTCCGGGCTGGCCAAATCACTCCGCAGTCTTTGGCGGTGCCGGCGTTGCAGTGGAGAGCTATGTACATTGTGCGCCCAAGGCCCAGAAGATCGATTTTCCCGAGGTGTTGAGCGCAGTGAACCGGGCTGCACCGGGCGACGCGTTCTTGGTCCATGCCTGCTGCCATAATCCGACCGGCATCGACTTCAGCCTAGATCAAATCGACGCATTGGTGAATTCGCTGCGGGCGCGGAACGTCATTCCGATCATCGACTGCGCCTATGCGGGCTTCGGCAGCGGTTTTGAGGATGATACATACGTTGCTCGCCGGTCGCTCTCTGAGTTTGATGAGGCAATCGTCTGTTTCTCATGCTCGAAGAATTTCGGATTGTATCGGGAGCGCATCGGCCTGATCGGCGTGAAGACGCGGGCCCTTGAGACAGCGAAAAACGTGATATTGGGTCTATCTGCCTTTGCGCGGTGCGACTATTCCCAACCCGCAAATCACGGCGCGGCCATTGTTGCGACGGTGCTGGGGAGGCCGGAATTGAAGGCTCAATGGCTCGGCGAACTCGATCAGATGCGCGCCGCCATCCGCCGCAAACGGCAGAGGCTTTCCGAACTGCGCGTGAACTCCCCGGTCCTCAAGGAGATTTGCTCCCAGCGCGGCTTCTTCTCGCTGCTGCCGATCGAGAGCGATGTGTGCATCAGGCTTCGAGAGGAATTCGGCGTCTATATGACGTCCGACGCCAGGATCAACGTTCTCGGCGTGCTGGACAGCCAAGAAGAATATCTGGCGGAGTGTTTGTCGCGCTCTCTGGGATGATTGCCCCGGATCGATCTTAGGGCCAGGAACGGCAGGCCGGCGGATTATCCCGGCATTGCCGCCACGTCTTGCACCATCGTGATTGCGCCGCAGGGGCATTCCTCTAAGCAAAGCTTGCAGCTTGTGCAACGCTGGTAGTCGATCGCGTAGCCTCTGCCGGTCTTTAGCACAGCGTTTTCAGGACAAACATCATAACAGCTGTCGCATTCGAAGCAGTTGCCGCAACTGAAGCAGCGCTGCGCCTCGTTCCGGGCGCTGGCCTCGCCCAACCCCTGCACGACTTCGTCGAATGTGGTTTGCCGGCGCGCCAGCGCGAGCTTTGCCCGTTCCGCGCGCGGGGTCGCGGAATAGTACCAGGTGTTGATCCTGGTCGCGGGAACGCGCCTTGGCGCCGGAACCCGGTTCTTTCGACCGAGCCACGCATCGATGGCTTGGGCGGCCTTCTTGCCATGGCCGATCGCGACGGTGGCCGTGCGGTCGCAAGGAACCATGTCGCCACCCGCGAAAATCCCCTCGGCGCCCGTCATCATGTCGGGACCGACTTCAACGACGCCGCCCGTGATGCCGACTCCGGGCACCCGCTTGACCAGGTCCAGGTTGACCTCCTGGCCCAGCGCCAGGACCACACAATCGGCTTCGAGGGTTTCGAATGTCCCGGTCGGCTGCGGAAAGCCGCTCGCGTCAAGTTCCATCCTCTCGATCATGATGTCACGCTGGTCGACACGTTTGATGGTCGAGAGCCATTTCATCGTCACCCCTTCTTCCAGCGCTTCTTCCACTTCGAAATCGTGCGCCGGCATCTTGGCCCGTGTCCGCCGATAGATGATGACGGGTTCCGATGCGCCGAGACGACGGGCGGTGCGTGCCGCGTCGAGCGCGGTGTTGCCGCCGCCGTAGACGACGACTCTGCGGCCGAGAAGCGGTCTTTCCTGACCTTCCATCGAACGCAGAATCGAAATCGCATCGAGGATTTTCGCCGCCGAGACGGCGGGGATCTCCGCGTGCCTGGCAACGTGGGCGCCGAGAGCAAGATAGGCTGCATCGTACCGGCCGGTTTTCATCGCCGCCCGGACGTCGTCGACCTTCGAGTTCAGTTTCAGCTCCACGCCAAGGTCCAGAATGCGCTGTATTTCCGCGTCCAGAATCTCGCGCGGCAGGCGATATCGCGGAATCCCGAAACGCATCATTCCGCCGGCCGACGGCCCTGTCTCGTGGATTGCAACCGTGTGGCCGACCTTTCTCAGATGATAGGCCGCCGAAAGCCCCGACGGCCCCGCGCCGACAATGAGGACGCGCTTGCCGGTTTCTTTAACGGGCTTCCTAAACTTCCAGCCGTGCTCGATCGCCTCGTCGCCGATGAAGCGTTCGACAGAATTGATGCCCACTGCGCTATCGAATTCTGCGCGATTGCACTTGCTCTCGCACGGACGATAGCAGATACGCCCCATCGTGGCGGGCAGGGGGTTGTCTTCCGCCAACACCTGCCACGCCGCTTCGTCATCTCCCGATTGCACAAGCCGCAACCAGCGCTGGACGTTTTCGCCCGCGGGACACGCGTTGTTGCAGGGCGGAAGAAGGTCGACAAATACCGGCCGTTCGTCGCGCCACGAACGCACCGCCCCGTTCGAACTGGCACTGGGGACCTCGGACTGATATGACATCGCTTTCCCCTTACGAGTGGCGTGCCTGGTTCATTGTCTTGGCGGGTTCCTCATGGTGCAAGACGCGCAGTGCGCCTTCGGCGAGCGCCTGCAATTCCTCCTCGCCCGGATAGACAACCACGGGCGCGATCCAATCCACGGATTTGCACACGGCGCCGATGAGGTTCTTCGAGTGCGCCATGCCGCCGGTGATCAGAACGGCGTCAACACGGCCGTCCAATGCCGCAGCCATTGCACCGATCTCCTTGGCAATCTGATAAGCCAGGGCTTCGAACACTAGCGCGGCTCTCTTATCGCCGCCGGCTATGCGCCGCTCGATCTCTATGAGATCGGTCGTCCCGAGATAGGACGAGAGCCCGCCTTCGGCGATCAACATGCGCTCGACATCCTGTTTGTCGTATCGGCCATCGAAACACAGCCGCGCAAGCTGTAGGGCGGGCACGGTGCCGGCCCGCTCGGTGGAAAACGGTCCTTCCTGCTGGGCATCGGTGGCGTCGACCATCCTTCCGCCCTCGTGTGCCGAAATGCACACTCCGCCTCCCAGATGCGCCACGATGAGTCGCAAGTCCGCGTAGCTGCGCTTCTGTTCCCGCGCATATCGTCTCGCCGTCGCCTTTGAATTCAGCGCATGGCAGAACCCGTTACGTTCAAGTTGGGCCAGCCCCGAAAGGCGCGCCTTCGCCGAGCGCTCGTTCACGCTGACGGGATCGACAATGAACGCCTCGACTCCGGCCTTTGCGGCGACGGCGTGGGCAAGAGGGGCTCCCAGATTCGAGGCATGTTCGCCTCTCGGAGCAAGCCGAAGGTACTCCAGCATCGCGTCGTCGACGAGATATGTTCCGCTGTCCAACGGAGGCAGCAAGCCGCCCCGGCCTACAACCGCGCTCAACCCATGAACGCCACAGGAACTCAATTCGCGTTCGATCGAGGCAAGGCGAAAGCCCAGCTGCTCAAGAACAGGGCGCCCAGTGAACGGCAGCAGCTCATCGGTGCCGTGGCGCAGCGTCCAGCTCTTCTCCGGACGGTCGTCGGCGAAAATGCCGAACTTCGTCGAAGTCGAGCCGGGATTTATCGCCAGAATCGTGAAATCACCGGACGCCACAGAGCACTCCAAGAGCAATCGAATTGACCTTGTCGTCGGCGCTTTCCACGCGAGAGGGGATGAGCACGGGCACTTTCGCGCCGACCACGACATGGGCGCATTGCGAGCCGGTGAAGTACTTTGCGGCTTTGCCCAGCAAATTGCCGGCTTCGATTGTCGGCACCACCATGCAGTCGGCCCGGCCGGCCACCGGGCTGCTGATGCCCTTGGCCTGCGCGGCAGTGACCAGAAGAGCGTTGTCGAGCGCCAAAGGGCCGAACACTTCGGCATCTCCGAACGCACCGGCCTGCCCCATTTGCGTGAGCGTGCGGGCGTCGGTGGTGGAAACCATGGAATCGGAAACCATCTCGGACGCGCTCATCAACGCGATCCTCGGACGCTTGAAACCGAGGCAATGCATCACTTCGATGGCGTTCAACACGATCTGCTTTTTCTGTTCGAGATTTGGAGCAATCACCAGACCGCCGTCGGTGATGGCGACGAGCCTGCAGACGCCTGAGAGATTGTCCTCGTAGATCAGAACGTCGCTCAACAACCGTCCGGTGCGCAGCCCGGCGTTCCTGTCGAGTACGGCATGGAGCAGTTCATCGCTGCGCATATGGCCTTTGAGCAACATATCGGCTGCGCCTTGGCCGGCCATGTGCGCCGCCAAAGTTGCCGGCTCCGCGCAGTGGATGATCTCAGCGGTCGCCGCCAGCGCGTGCAGACCCAGCGCTGATATCTTCTCGTGGATCGCCCGGGCATCGCCGATCAGGATCGGATGCACCAGGCCCAGTTCCGTGGCGTCGGCCGCCGCATGCAGCGCGACGTCGTCGTCCGCCATCACCACGGCGACGCGCTTCGGGCCGTTCTTGCGTGCCGCCAGTCGCAATTCCGAGAGGGATGAGATTTCCGGCAATGGCTGCTCCTCACGCCGCCTGGTGACAGTGGGCGAGCTCGCGCCGTCCGGCCTTGAAGGCCGCGATATTGATGTCGACGAAGTCTTTCTTGACCGTGCCTGCGATGATGTTGTCCCAGGCGATGTTTCCAAGGTTGATGGCCTCGACCAGCGCGCCCAGGATCACCAGATTCATCACGCGCGGATTTCCGAGCCCCGCGGCGATATCATGGGCCCTGACGACGGTCGTATCGACCTTCGACGAAAGCAATCGAATAACGCCCTTCGGATACTTGATGCGCCCGATCAAAACCGGCGCCGGGGCGATCTCCAGATCGTTGACGATGAGTCTGCCAGTGGGCTTGAGGAAAGCCAGGCCTCGCAACGCCTCTACTACTTCAAACGCCACCAGGAAGTCGGCGCCGCCGTTGCCGACGATCGGGGAATGCACCTTCCGGCCGAAGCGCACCTGTGTATTGACGGCGCCGCCGCGCTGGGAAAGCCCATGGATCTCCGATGTCTTGACATCAAACCCGGCGGCCACGAGCCCGGCGGAGAGGATCGAGGTCACCAGGATCGTTCCCTGGCCTCCGACACCGACGAGCACCACGCTTGTAACATCAGGCATAGGCGGGCTCCCCATTCACGATGGCATCGGATCCGCAGACCTGACTGCAGACTTCACAGCCGACGCATGTTGCTTGATCGATCGAAGCCCGTTCGCGAACCGCATCGAAGGAGATGGCGGGGCAGCCGATCTTCAAGCAGGTGCGGCAGCCGTTGCACTGGTCGTCGCGCACCGTCACGGTCCGGTATTCATGCGCGTACCTGGTCTTCTCGGATCCGCGGAGGACTTTGAGCACACAAGGCCATTTTGTGATGATCACCGATGGCCCGCTCAAGCCGAACGCCCATTTCAGCGCTTTACGGACGTCTCGCAGGTCCATGGGATTGACCTCGCGGACATGGTCGATGCCCAGACCGCGAACGACGGCCTCGATATCGACCTCCTTGGCGGGGCCGCCCTGCAGAGTGACGCCGGTGCCGGGGTGTTCCTGCTGTCCGGTCATGGCGGTGGTGCGATTGTCGAGAATACAGACGATCACATTCGAGTTGTTGTAGATGAGGTTGAGCAGCGAAGCGATGCCGGTATGGAAGAACGTCGAATCGCCGAACGTCGCGACCACTCGCGTGCCTTCTTCGAATTTGTCAAACACGCGCTGAGCGCCGTGGCCGACGCTGGGAGCCGCGCCCATGCAGATGAGAAGCTCTTGCGCTTCGAGCGGCGGAGCGAGGCCCAGCGCATAACAACCGATGTCGCCCGCGATCATCGTCTTTTGGCGCCTGGCGATCTTGCCGAGTTCGACGAAGAAGCCGCGGTGCGGACACCCGGCGCAGAGCACGGGCGGGCGAGGAGGCGCCGCGCTCGTATCGCACTCGATGGTGGGCGCCGATTTGCCCAGCAGGGCCTTGGAGAGGATGCTCGGGTTCAACTCGTACATGGGCGGGATCTTCTCCTTGCCGATGCACGCGATACCAAGCTGCCTGATTTGATTCTCGAGATACGGCTCGAGTTCTTCGACGGCGTAGAGCGTTTCCACACACGCCGCGAAGTCCCGAATCAGGCGAACCGGCAGCGGATGCGTGAAGCCGAGTTTCAGATAGGAGGCCCGTTCGCCGAACACTTCACGGGCATGCTGATAGCCCATGCCCGATGCGATAACGCCGATCCCGGGACCATTCCACTCGAGGCGATTAAATTCGGTCTTTTCGGAGAAATCCGCGAGCCGCTTCATCTTGAGCTCAAGATTGGCGCGCAGCGGCCGGGCGTTGCCGGGCACGAGGTCGTACTTCGCGACGTTTTTCACATACGGCCGCCGGGCGGCCTTCTCGCGCTCCCCGGTCGCCACCAGGCTTTTTGAATGGCACACGCGCGTGGTCATCCGCAGCAGCACAGGCGCGTCATAGGTTTCGCTGATGACGAAGGCGGCCTTCACCATGTCCTTCGCTTCCTGGCTGTCGCTCGGCTCGAGCATCGGCACTTTGGCGAATGGTGCGTAGAAGCGGTTGTCTTGTTCGTTTTGGGATGAGTGCAGGCCGGGGTCGTCGGCGGAAACGAGGACCAATCCGCCGTTCACGCCAGAATAGGCGGCGCTGAACAGGGGGTCCGCAGCGACATTGACGCCGACCATCTTCATGGCCGCGAGCGCACGCGCGCCGGCGATCGAAGCACCAATGGCGCATTCCAGCGCCACCTTCTCGTTCGGCGCCCATTCGGCGATCACTTGATCCTGGAACTCGGCAAGATGCTCGAGGATTTCGGTGCTGGGGGTTCCGGGGTAGCCGGACGCGTAGCTGAGACCCGCTTCGACCGCGCCGAGCGCAACCGCCTCATTGCCGCTCATAAGTCTGATCATGGCCGACTCTGAACCTTGCGTTTCCCAGCGGGGCGTCGCGGCGACTTCCCAAAACCGAGTATTCGTTCGCACTGTTGCTCGGATTTGGCCGACAATGTTCCTGTTAAAATTCTAATCGCCTTCCATTGCGGCCAGAAATACCTTGTCCTGCCTCAACTGGCGCACCGGAGGCATGACCGGAATCGCGGGTTCGTCGGGACACGGCCAGATTGCCAAGTGCCATCAAGGTTCAGCTGGAACCGACGGCGGGCTGCCCGTGCCGTTGCGGGCATTACATAGGTAGCAAAGAATCGTTATGATCTGCCCGGATAATCACTAGGCACAGCTGCAGATCGGCGCGGTTCTCGAATCAGGTCGGTCCAGGAGGTAGGCTCTTGGACGTCCGCCGTCTGGGCCGCCGGCACCACCATCGCCGGAAAGACGGGTAAGGCATGGACATCCGCTACATGCGGTACTTTGTTGCAGTTGCCGAGGCGGGGAACTTCACGCACGCCGCCGAACACCTGAACACGGTTCAGCCTTCGCTCAGTCGTCAGATCAAACGACTGGAAGGACTCGTAGGGACACCGCTTTTCTTCCGCAACAAGCACGAAGTGCGCTTGACCGCCGCCGGCGAGATTTTCCTGCGGGAGTGCCGCGCCATCCTGCAGCAGATCGATCAGGCCATGGTTCTGGCGCGCGAGGGAGCGCGGGCAGAAGCAGGGCACATCACGATCGGGTTCGTGCACGGCACGGAAAAGCTGTTCTTCGATAGTCTCTTTCCGAGATTGCGCCGGAAGTACACAGACATGCAGATCACGTTCCGCTCGTTTTGCGAGAGCGAACTCTTCCTTTGCCTGCACGACCACACCGTCGATGCCGCATTCCTGAACGGACCGTTCTACGATCCCCAGTGCGCGACCGAGTTTTTCATGCACCAGCGCATCGTTGCCGCGATTCCCACGTCGCATCCGCTGGCGTCAAAGCTGCGAGTTCCTGTCGCCAAGCTGGCCGAACTGCCGCTCGTCGGCCCGAATCCCGAGACCTGGCCCGTCTTTCATAAGTACATCCACCAGGTGGCGCGCGATGCCGGGGTGACGTTCAGACCGGCGGAAAGTTATCACGACAGTGCGGTGACCTCGCTCCAGGCGGTTGCCACGGATGTCGGCTTCAGCCTCATTCCCGATTGCAGGATCGATATTGTGCCGAACGGGGCGGTGCTCCGGCCTCTCGACTTGGACCCGGAGCCGCGGATTGAGTTGTTGATGGCATATCGCAGGGACCGAATTTCTCCAGTGCTTTCGCTATTCCTGGATGTCTTTCGGGATTTCCAGAAGGAGGGGGCCGCGGATGTGGGTTCCGGTGGGACCCCTCTCACGGTTCCGGCGCGTGGCGCACGGGCGCCCTCGGACTGACCAGCCATTAACGCCTGAAATCTAGGTTGAGGCCGAGTCTCCCGCGCATTCTTGCCGTAGGTCGAACGCGCAAAGAGCTCAATAGCGGTCCTAGTCTCTTAGCCCTGAAAACGCCATTAGGAGACGTTCGCTCGTGGCAGAAGCGGATCCATATCCAGTTTCGGCGGCCCTCTTGATAGAAGTCATCATCTAGCTGGTCAGGCTCTCAGAGTTGCAGGATCGATCGGCAGGTTGCGGATGCGTTTGCCGGTCGCGGCGAAGATCGCGTTGCACAGCGCAGGAATGACCGGCGGCATCGGCGGTTCGCCCAGTCCGGTCGGCGGATTGTCCGTGATCACGAAATGCACCTCGATCGGCGGCGCCTGTGATATTCTGAGCGGCGAGAACCCGTCGATATTCTGCTGCACGACGCGACCCTTTTCGATCGTGATCGCTTGATTCAAGGCCTCGCCCGAACCGTCGAGAATCGCGCCTTGCGTCATGTTCACGGCGGCAGTCGGGTTGATGATCTGGCCGCCGACATCGCCGACGGCCCACACCTTGTTGACCGTCACCTGCCCATCATCGGAGACCGCCGCCTCCACGACCTCGGCGAAATAACCCAGGTGACAATAATGGCACGCCACGCCGAGGCCGGTTCGGGGGGGAAGCGTGCGTTTGCCCCAACCCGAAACTTCGCGCACTTTCTCGAGAACGCCGCGGGCGCGGCCCGTGTGCAGCGCCTGTTTGTCGTTCCAGAGAAATTCGGGCTTGCCAAGCAGATCAATCTGGAACTGCAGCGGATCTTTGCCTGCGGCATGGGCCATCTCGTCGATGAAGGACTGAAAAACGAAGGCTAGGCCGTTGTCTCCCGGCGCCCGCAGCGGCCCCGTCGGGACGCCGAGCACCATCATGCTGGCGCCATAGAACAGGTTCGGCACGCGCCCCGCCGGATAGGCATTCGGCGACAGGCCGGCCGAGCTGCCGAACTTCCCGTTCTTGCCGAAACTCACGAAGTGCTGATGCCAGGCGACGAGCTTGCCGTCGGCGTCCAGCCCGCCTTTCAGGAAATGCCAACCAGCAGGACGGTAGAAATCGTGCTGGATGTCGTCGGTCCGATTCCAGACGAGCTTCACGGGGGCACCGGCCACTTTCGAAATCCAGGCGGCTTCGACCATGTAGTCGTTCATTAGGCGCCGGCCGAAGCCGCCGCCGCAACGCGTCATGTGGACAACGATGTTCTTTTCGTCGAGTCCGAGCGTCTGAGCCACCAACTTGCGTCCGGGCGCCGGGTTCTGGCTCGGCGCCCAGAGCTCCGCCTTGTCGCCGCGCACATGGGCAGTGCAGTTCATCGGCTCCATCGTCGCATGCGCAAGAAACGGATAGCTGTAAGCCGCCTCGACCACCCTAGAAGCGCTCTTGAGCGCGGCCAAGGCGTCGCCATCTGTGCGCAAGGTCTGCCCGGGAGAATTTTTCTCAAGTTCAGCGGCTTGGCGGGCGAAGCCCTCGCTGCTGTCACCGCTCGCCGGGCCTTCCTCCCATTTCACTTCGAGTTGGCGGCGTGCCTTTTCCGCGCGCCACCAGCTGTCCGCGACGATCGCGACGCCGGGCAGTAGCCCGGTCAATTGCATCTCGCCTTCGGCCATGAAAGCGTGACCCGTGCCGCCCTCCACGACAAAGGCCCGGTGCACGCCGGGCAGCTTCCGGATCGCGTCGAGGTTTGCGCTCGCCACCTTGCCGCCGAAGACCGGGCATTTCTGGAAAACCGCATAGAGCATCCCCGGCACGACAACATCGATGCCGAACAGCGGTTCGCCCTTGACCAGCCGCGGATTGTCGACGCCCGGCGTCGAATGGCCGATGATCTTGTAGCCCTTCGGGTCCTTGAGCTTGACGCTATTCAGATCGGGAACGGGCAGCGTTGCGGCCTTCGCGGCTAATGCGCCGTAGGTCAGCGTGCGTCCCGTGGAAGCGTGGCGGACTTCGCCGGACGCGGTCGTGCACTCGTTCGACGGAACCTTCCAGGTCTGCGCCGCCGCCGTGACGAGCATCTGGCGCACCGCCGCGCCGACCCTGCGCATCGGCTCCCAATTCAGCGGCGTCCCCATGCTGCCGCCGGCAAACTGGCCTTCGTAGAGCGACGGATCGAAGTCGGCCTGTTTCGTGCGCACCTGTTTCCAGTCGACATCCAGCTCTTCCGCGATCAGCATCGGCAGCATGGTCTTGATACCCTGCCCGATCTCGGGATTCTTGGCCGCGATAGTGACGATGTTGTCTGGCGCGATCGCAACATAGGCGTTGAGCCTGACGAAGCCGTCTGTCGCCGCTCTGGCGAATCCGGGCAGACTGAAGGTCAGAAGCAGGCCGCCGCCCGCCGTCGTGCTCGCCTTCAGGAATGTCCGGCGCGATGGATTGGCGACGGCATCTTGTTCCGGCGAATCGAGAAGCGCTGATGACGGGCGGTCGTGCAGCATGGCTTCATGCCTTCCTTCCAGCGGAGGCCGCGCCGAGACGCTCGCTTGCGGCCTGCTTGACGGCTTCGCGGATGCGCAGATAGGTCCCGCAGCGGCAGATATTGCCGTTCATGGCGGACTCGATTTCTGCGTCGCTCGGCGCTTTGTTCCGCGCGAGCAGCGCCGCCGCCGACATGATCTGGCCGGGCTGGCAATAGCCGCATTGGAGGACATCGACGTCCAGCCACGCTTTCTGCAGCCGCGCGCCGACGGGCGTATTGCCAATCCCTTCGATGGTCGTGATCGCGGATCTTCCGACCGCGGAAATCGGCGTCACGCAGGAGCGCACCGCCGTCCCGTTAATATGAACCGTGCAGGCGCCGCAAAGTCCCGCGCCGCAGCCGAATTTCGTGCCTTTCAGATCAACCGCATCGCGCAGCACCCACAACAGCGGCGTGTCACTGTCAACATCGACCGCACGGGTCTGACCATTGATGCGAAGGCTGTAGCGCATGACCGCTCTCCGGCCGCACACTCTGCGGCTTTGCCCGTAACGATACACAAATCGCAGCAGGAAGGAACGGTTGGCGGATCAAATCTTCATGACCCGCCGAAAAGCCCGGTCACGGCCGCTTGGCAAGGCGCGACGCAAACGCCGCCAGATCCTCGGGCGTGTCGATGTCGACCAGCACCCCGTTGTCCGCTGCCTCCACCTCGCACACCCGTTCGGCGTGCGCCCCCATCAAACGCTTGGCGCCCGCATCGCCCTTAAGCGCCAGCATCTCCGGAAAAAATTCCCGCGCCCAGACCACCGGATTGCCGCGCCTGCCTTGGAACGTGGGAACGCAGATGGCGCGCCCACGGGCCGGGTCGAAGGCCTCGACCAGGTCATCGAGGACCTGCGGCGCGACGAAAGGCATGTCACCGAGGACGATCGCGGTGCCGTCGCACTCTGCTGGCAATGCCTTGAGCCCGCAAACCAGAGACGTGCTCAGGCCTTCGGAGAATTCCCTGTTCTCCACGAAGCAGACGTCCATTCCGGCAAGCGCCGCCGCGATCCGCGCTCCGGCATGACCGATGACGACAACGACCGGCGCGGCGCGGCTGCTGGCGGCGGCTTCGACGGCGTGACGGACTAATGGTTTGCCCGCGAGCGGCAACAGCAATTTTTCAGCGCCCATGCGCGACGACGGGCCAGCCGCCAGAACGACCGCGCCGATCCTGTGAGCGTTCAAGACCCGCTGCCTTCGGTCGGCCGCTCGCGGAGGCGCTGAGTGATGTGGGCAACGATGGACAAGGCGATTTCCTCCGGTGTTACCGCCCCGATCGCAAGGCCGACCGGTCCGTGGATGCGCGCTAACGCCGTGTCGGAGTAGCCACGCTGCTTGAGGCGCGCGAGCCGCGCGCCGTGGGTTCTTCGCGAACCCAACGATCCAATATAGAAGGCTTGGGAATCGAGCGCCGCGGCGAGTGCCGGATCGTCGAGCTTGGGGTCATGCGTCAAGGTGACGAGGGCGCTGCGAGGACCAAGCGGAACGCCGGCCAGCGCCTCGTCAGGCCATTCATGGCAAAGCGTGACGCCGGGAAACCGCAGCTCGGTGGCGTAGGATTGGCGCGGGTCGATCACGCGCACGCGATAGCCCGTGAGCGAGGCCATTTTCGCCAATATCTGCGCGATGTGCACGGCCCCGACGATGACCAGATCGACCGGCGGATTCGAAACCGCCAGAAACCATTGGAGGCCGCCGATCTCGACGATGCCGCTCAGGTCGCTATCGATGGCCCTGTCTGCTGCCGTGCCCAACGGCGAGGACTCCGAACCCGGCTCGATGACGCGATCTTCGCCGGTCGCCAGATCAACGGCGCGCACGATGCTTCGAAATTCAAGGCGCGCGCGACTTAACGCGAGAAGCGATTCGTGCGCCTTGGCGCCGGCTAGCGGCTCGACGAAAATCTCAATCTGCCCGCCGCAAGCCAGGCCGACCGACCACGCCTCTGCGTCTGTCACCCCGAAAGCGAGCCTGCGCACCTTGCCGTCTTGCATCGCGGCCAAGGCCTGCTCGATCACCGCGCCCTCGACGCAGCCGCCGGACACCGAGCCGACGAAAGCGCCGTCATCGCGCGCCGCGATCTGGCTTCCGGCTTGGCGCGGCGCGGAGCCCCACGTCTTCACTACCGTGCCCAAAGCAACTTTGTGTCCTTCGCCGATCCAGCGCACAGCAGTGCCTAGCACGTCTGTCTCGTCGGATATCATCGAAGGGCGTCCATTAGATCAAACTCAACAGTCGTTATCCCGCGACTAATGCGGACCGCGGATGCGGCCCGATTGCCCGCCATGGGCGCGATAGAGCAATGGTTACGAGCAGATCAGCGATAACTCAATGGCAACTTGTGGCGCATTGCGGACCTGTGCCGGAACGGTTGAATGTCCCGTTTGGGCTCACAAGCAGACATTGCAAGAGCGGGGGTACCCGGCATGTTGGGTCCCCATCAAAAAACGAGTGCGAGTCACGTATCGGTGCGCTCGGTTCCGAAAACGCATTGCGGCAACGGCAAAATATTCCAATTAGCTTCACCCTATTTGCGCGCTATCCAGTAAGCACCAGTTTTCGCAATACAACCTTCAGGAAGCGGTCGTCGCGCGTCTGCCGGCGCAGGAGAGTTACGCCAAGTGTAATGCGGGCGTTATGCTAGCCTGAAACCTTGGCGATGGGCCCGGTAGCCGTTCGTGATTTCTCAATTGTAGCCAGGACCTCTGACACGCGGACTAATCTCCGCTTGTTACAGAATCTGTAGCTCGGGACCAACCCTTGATTTACCGCACGGTTCAGTTTCCATTTGTGAACGCCGATCTGGGCAGCAGCTTCTCTTATTGTAATGAATCGTTCGACAGGTCTTGTATCGATGATTGGCTGATCATTCATGGCGCGCGCTCCAAGCCTAAAATGGCTGCGCCAAAAAAACATAGCTGAATCAGTCCACACAATTTGGGTGTTTGTTTGTAATCCGTCACCGACCACACCCATTGGGTTACTTCCGAGTAGCAGATTGGATTGTGCGCGGTAATTCTCGCTAGGTGACTCCGGTGCACTAATCTGCATGAGCCATGTTGCAGGAACCCACGTCCAAACGCGCTTTCTTGTGATGTTCGGTGCAATATCGCGCAGTCATGTGACTAAATACCTAACCGCTTCGTAATGCGGGGGTCGGGTGTTCGAGTCACCCAGGCGGCACCAGTCCCAAAGGCCGGAAGGCCGGGATTTTCCGATAGAACGAAGTGCGCTTCGGGGCATCTCGATACCCCTCAAGTGGGCCGCGGTTACACGGGGGTTGCAGGTGTTCAGCGAAATCGTACACCCGGCTCACGGCTGCGCATTTCAAGAAGCTCACAAACCACCTATTTGTCCTGTGACCTGAGTCCCTTCTTTCATCCAGTTGGACGTAGAGCCCGTTCTTCATTTGAACCTAGCAGGCTCGGGGATGCAACGGGACGGGGCGCGGAGCCCCACGGCTGAGAAGCACTAAAAGGCG